>Ga0209540_10001781_pt1 | contig 15780 bp, 25 predicted proteins | sample BarGraIncu01121A_FD_184501 | JGI IMG/M metagenome (GOLD analysis project Ga0209540, IMG submission 184501) | Arctic peat soil microbial communities from Barrow, Alaska - Barrow Graham LP Incubations 011-21A (SPAdes) (version 2) | ecosystem: Environmental > Terrestrial > Soil > Wetlands > Peat... | reverse complement strand
GATCCCGCTGGGCATCGGATAGAGGCCTACGTGATGGGCGAACCCCGCGAAGTGCACCAGGTGCTTCCCGTTCAGATCGAACGTGGGCATCGCGTAGCTGATCGTCTCCGTCGCGTCGGGCGCCGCCACCCTGATGAGCGCGCGGAGTTCCTTCAGCACCTTCTGAGTCTCCGGCGGGAACTCGGCGATGTACTCGTCGATGGAGCCGGACGGCCGGCCGGCCGGGACGCTCTCCCCGTTCGGCGCTTGACCTTCGCTCATGGCTTCGCCAACGCTTCCCACTCCTTGACCGCGATCCCGACGTCCCACCAGTGCGTCTTCTTCTCGCTCGCCTGGCGCAGCTTGGGCGAGAGACTGATCCGGACGAGATCGCACACCTTCTCCGCGGCCGCGAGCCGGGCCAGGATGCTGTCGAGGGCGGCACGCTGCTCGGCCGACAGCAGCGCGAGCGCCTCCTCGGGGAAGGACCGGACGATCTCCTCGTCACTCATGTGCTCGCTCGCCATGACGCGACTCCTTCTTCCGATGTGGATCCGATTTCAGCGCGGCCACGAGGTGGGCGTGCCGCACACGAGCCACGCGAGCGCTACGCAGTTGACGACGACCGTCCACCAGAACACCGCCCGAAACGGCTGCTTCCTCGTCTTGTGCCGAAAGACGCGCTGTCCGACCAGCGCACCCGGCCATCCCCCGGCCACCGAGACGAGATGGAGGGTGATCTCAGGTACGCGTCGTCTGCCCTGCTCGGCGGCGGCCTTGTCCACGCCGTACATGACCAACGACGCCGCGCTCAGTACGACGTACGTCCCAGCCACAGCGAACACGATCGGCCCGAGCGCGATCAGGATCAGCACCACCGGCTCTCCTTCGCGAACATCAACTGCCACGAGACATCGAACGGTCCGGCGCCCAGGGTCATCCGAGGCTCAGCCGGTGTTGTCCAGGTCGAACAGTCCCTGCCCGACGCCGACGAGACGGTCCTTCGAGAAGAAGAAGAACCACCAGGTCTTGCCGCTGCGGATCTTGAGCGCAGCCTGGTCGCCGAAGCGGCCCTCGCACGGTCGCAGCTTCCCTTGGAACTTGTGCTCCACCGCGCTTCTCGAGCTCTGGTTCATCACGAAGCCAAAGACCGTGGGGCTGGGTGTGCCGCCGCGATTCGCCATCACCTGGATGTAGTTGACGGGAGAGCTGCGGCGGACGGTGCGGCTGTACTCCTCGTTGAGCGCCGAGAACGTGTCTCCCCGAGGTGCCCAGCGGAACCACTGACCGTCGGGCGTCAGCGACAGCGACTCCTCGGACGGAAGGTCGATGCGGACAGGCTCGCCGAACTCGGTGACCAGAGCCGCGGCCGTGGTGGGCAGCTTGACCCCGTAGAGCGTCGTGGTCGACGGCGGGAGGGTGGGAGTCGCTGTGGACGTCGATGTGGGGACCAACGTCGGCGTGGGCGTGGCCGAGGCCGGGACGGCGACGGGTGGAGTGGACGACGTCTCGGTGGCCGGTCCCGGCAGCGAAGGAGCGATCCGGCACGCGTAGGTCGTCACCGCAACGAGCCCTATCACGCCGATCGCGATGATGCCGATCGTTCGATAGCGTCGAAGCATCCGCTCCCCCAGTCCGTCCACCGTCGGGCGCTCTACCGCACCGAGAGTACCGCACGCGAGCGCGCCGTCCGCCCGATGTACCGGCCGGGAGGGACGGGCGGGCCTACGCGCCCGGCGCGAACACGCCGGCACCGCCGAGGCCGCCGGCCCATCTCAACGCCAACAGCATCAGGCCGAGCACCATCAGCGAGCCGAAGAACCGGAACGTGTGCCGCGTGATCCTCTCCGGGAGGAACGTGTCGAGGGCGTAGCCCCTCTCTGCTCCGTAGCGGATGGCGAGCGCCGTCAACGGGCACTTGAACCCATTGCCGACGAAGACCGTGGTCTCCGCCGCGAGGAGCCCCAGTCCGGTCCACAGCCACGGCCCGGCGTATCCGGTGACGCCCGCGTACAGCAGGACCAGGATCGCGGCGACCATCACGAGGTACACCGCCGTGTGACATCCGCGCACGAGCGCCAGCATCCGGGTGTCGCGCGAGTCCTGTCCGACCGCTGCGAACGCACCCGTCCCCACAGTCATCCCTGCCATCGCTCTACCTCTTCCAGGGGAGGAGCAGGTACTCCCGGAACAGCGAGGTCCCCAGTGCGAACAGCAGCCCCGCGAGCAGCGGCGGTATCAGGCTGAAGCTGATCGACGCTCCCCCGCCCGACTTCTGCACGGCGACGAGCGGCAGGCTCGCCGGGCCGATCAGCAGGCTGTCCGTCACGAAGAGCGCGACCGACCCCACGAGGCCCGAGACCATGAGGACGGTCACGCTGCCCATCAGCCATCGCACGACGAACCCGGCAGGCCGCACATCGCGGGCCGACAGGACCGCCGCGATCCCCTCGACGCGCGGATCGCTGCTGTAGACCTCCATCCGCTCGCCGAGGTCGGACACCGAGGCGTCCGCCAGCGGCAGGAATACCCGGAGGCGGAGCGCCATCCAGACATCACCGACAGCACCCGCGGCATTGCCGACGAAGACGACCGCGAAGAACCCGACCAGACCGGGGAACGCGAACGCGCCCGCCACGGACAGCGCCGAGAGAACGACGAGAGGTGCCAGACCGACCACGATCATGCGGCGCGGGGTGAACCGTCCGTGAGAGGTGGCGTAGAAGTAAGGCACGAAGTGCGACACCCCGGCCCCGTAGCGCGGACGGCCTCCCGAGATCGCGAAGAACAGCCCGTGGACGAGTTCGTGGACGACCCCGGTGCCCAGGTAGACCGCCACGTAGATCAACGGCACCAGTGCACCTCCCGGCGTCCGCGCACCGGCTGAGCCTGCCCCGCCCGTGAGCGCGCCGAACGCCCCGGCAGCCAGGAAGAGCAGGAGCACGCTGTAGGCCGTGAGCCGCAGGGCGACGGCCTGGCCGAGAGCCATCGTGTAGGCGGGTTCTTCGGCCGGAGAACCGGTCCCGGGCAAGTCCGTGCGTGCGCCATCCGGCATCGCGGATCCTCTCGTTGCACGACGTGTGGCATCGATCTCGTGCGGGCTGAACGGGCGGAGCGCAGTCAACCGGAGACGCGTGTTCGGCCAGCGACCGCCTACGGACCCTCCGGTGGTGGCGCGGGATCCGAGACCATCTCGGCAGCCAGGCGCTTCACGTTGGACACGAGGTACGCCGAGATGGCGAGCCCGATCGCCGCTTGGACCTGCCCTCTCGTGTTGCCGGCCGACAGGCTGCTCATGCCGCTGACCACGTACATCGCCATGTTGGCGTAGATGAGCACGAGTATCGGAGTGGCACTCGTGGCGAGCAGGTCGCGCAACCGGATCCCCACGTAGAGAAAGCCGGCTCCCAGCACGATCCCGATCGCGCCGAAGACGACCCCGAACGACGACGATCCGGGAAGCAGGCTGGCGCTCAGAAGCCCGCTGATGGCCCCGATGACGATGAAGTAGAGCCTGAGCGACTTGACGGTCTCTTTCAGGACGGATCCCCCTCTTGCCTCACCATGGACAGGTCCTCGGCCCGCGTGCTCGGACGCTTCAGTCTAGCCCAGCGCCCTCAAGGTCGGATGGTGGTCGAGGCGGGGGTGTCCGGGATCCAGGCCATGGACACATCGTCGAGGAATTCGCCTCCGGCGGTTCGCACGCGTCGCCGGAGCCGTCCTTCCTCGACGAATCCGAACTCCCCGCGCTTGCGCCCCGAGCCGCAAGCGCTCGCCAGACAGCTCACGCGCCGTCCGCCTCCCGCAGCACGGCCAGCTTCTGCCGGATCGATCCGAGGTGGTATGCGACGTGCGCTATCGCGCCGACCGCCTCGCCGAAGGCGTCGTCACCCGCGACGGCTCCCGACTCGATCGCCGCGCGCAGACCGCGGTACTCCTGCCGGAGCCGCTCGACCAGAAGCGACCACGCCACGGCGTCGACGGACGCCACCCGCCAGCTCGCGTCCCAGTCCCGCGAGGCCCTGTCCCCCGCCATCCAATCCGCCGAGGCACGCAGAGCGAAGGCGACATGATGGACGTGAGCGGCGACCGACGTGCCCCCGACGACTCGCGAGGCGTCGGGGGCCTCCAACGCGAGAAGACAGCCGAACAGCCCACAGTCGGGGCGATTGTCGACGAAGTACGTGGCCGGCCCGGAGGCGCCCCCCACCGCCTCGTCGAGAACGGCGAGCAGACGCTCTACGATCGCACGAGCCTCGAGTTCGGGCATCCCGATCCTCCCCTCGGGCAGACCCGCTGTTCGGCGGCGGGCCCGGCCTGACGCGTTGCGCACGACCGGCGGTCGAACGCAACCTGACGAGCGCAGCTTGCGGCTCAGCTCGATCGACGCTCAGGTATTCGAGATCACACGGCACGGGTTGCCGGCAACCGTGACGCCCGACGGGACGGACCGCGTCACCACGCTGCCGGCACCGATGACGACGTCGCAACCGATCTCGACGCCGGGCAGCACGATGATGCCGCCCCCGAGCCAGGACCTCGCGCCGATCGAGATCGGGAGGGCTGACTCCAACCCGCGCGTGCGCGCGAGTGCGTCACGGGGATGATCCGAGGTCAGCAGCTGGACGCCCGGACCGATCTGCACGTCGTCACCGAGGGTGATGGGCGCGGCGTCCAGGAAGATGCAGGCCATGTTGACGTACACCCGGGAGCCGAACCGGATGTGTGCTCCGTAGTCGCAGTTGAACGGGGGTTCGACCCAGCAACCGGCGCCAACCTCACCGAGCAGCCGCCGAAGCACCCGATCCGGCTCCTCGGTGTCATCAGGATCGAGTGTGTTGAACTGCCGGATGAGGCGCCGCGCGGCGACGCGCGCCTCCAGGAGTGCGGGGTCGCTCGCGTCGTAGAGCTGTCCGCCAAGCATCTTCTCGTGCTCGTTCACCGACATCCGCCTCTCCTCAGGCCTGCCATCGCTCCGCCCGACACGTAGCGCGTACGCCTGTTCTCAGTTCGACGCAGACGTCCAGACGAAGGAGCCAGCCAGGAGGAACGTCCAGACGGAGAACGCTGCCAGCGGGTAGGTGACGAGCCCCACCACGTCCATCCCGGCGTTGCCCGCCGCATCCGAGAGCGCGCCGACGGGCGCCCACAGCATGAAGGGCGTTGCGAGCGCGACCGCCCACGCCGCGCCGAGGACGAGCCGGTGGTCGGGGAACGCACGCAGGCTGAGCACGATCGCCACGACCGCGAGGCCCGCAAGCGCTAGCGGAATGATGGCGCTGATCAGACTGGCGGCGTCGTTGCCCGACTGGTTCGAATCGGCGAGCGCCTCCAGCCCCGAGAACACGAGTCCGAAACACCCTGTGCCCGCGACGACGGCCATCGTCCCGAGTCCGACAGCGCGCAGAACGCCGCGACCTCGAAGCAGGAAGGAGCAGACCCCGACGGCGGCCAGAAGCACGACGCCCAAGGCGACCCAGGATGCGCTCGACCGAAGTGCCAGCCCGAGCAGCGGCGTGAGACACGACACCACCACGAGGCACGGCAACGCCGAGGCCAATCCTCGATCCACGTGCTGCTCGACGGCACCATCAGCGCTCATATGGTCCTCACCCACGATCGCGTCGGAATACGGCCCACTTCAACGTGCAGAACGTGCGGCGGAGGCGTCCCCAGCTGCCTGTCGCCACCCCCCTCGCGGTCCACCGCCCCCGCGGTTCGTCCCGTCCACATGATATATCGCCTGTACCCGGGCACGAGTCCGGCCAGCCGTGAGCGCCTCGTCCGGCCTCTCCATGCTACCTTCGAGCCCGGGTGGGACAGGGACGAGGGCGCCTTCGAACTCCTCGAACAGGTGCGGATCATCCCGCTGCTGTACGTCGTCGACGGTGACGCGGTCGAGTTCGCGGACCTCGGCGACGTGCTCTCGCGCAACCTGCAGGCGTAGTCCCTGCAGGCGCCTTGTGTTCACGCCCGCCGGACGGATTCCCCGAGGTCCGGTCGCGGCGCCGATCGGCCCGTTGACAACTACTCCGTCTGACGATATAACGGTCACGGATACATCGACCACCGATACATTGTCGTTCGATCCTCACAAGAAGGGCGGCCGAGTATGCCCGATGAGACGCGAGGGCCGCTGACCGAGACGGTCTTTTACGTCCTGCTCGCGCTTCACACGCCGCTGCACGGCTACGGCGTCATGAAGTATGTGAACGAGATCAGCGACGGGCGGATCAACCTGGGCCCCGGGACGCTGTACGGCGCGCTCACCACGCTCACCGAGAAGGGCTGGATCGCGCCCGTTCCCGGCAGCGCGGACGACCGCAAGAAGAACTACGTCGTCACCGACGACGGGCGGAGCATCGTTGTGGAGGAACTGAAGCGCCTCGACGAACTGCTGCGCAATGGCCGGCGCGTCGTTGGCGAGGAGTCGAGATGAAGACGAAGACCGTCCACAAGCTCTACTGGGACTTCGAGAAGGAGGAGCGCTGGCTGAACGAGATGTCAGCGAAGGGCCTCAACCTCGTCCGCTACCGCTGGGGCACGTACACGTTCGAGACGGGCGCGCCCGGTGAGTGGATCTACCGGCTCGAGCTGCTTCCGACGGACGTGCGCAAGCCCGACGGCCGGCAATACCTCGAGTTCATGTCCGAGGCCGGAGTGCAGACGGTCGCAACCTACATGCGGTGGGTCTACTTCCGGAAGCCGGCCGCTGACGGACCCTTCGAGGTCTTCTCCGACCTGGACTCCCGCATAGCTCACTACCAGCGGATCCTGACGATGTTCGCGTCGGTCACCGCCGCTCTGCTTCCGATCACCGTGGTGAACATCATCAACACGACGCGGAACGGCAGCAGCCTCGCCTTCGTACTGCCCTTCTTCGCGATCTACCTTGCGCTCATCGCTACGCTTGCGACCCAGACGATCCGCCTGTCGCGGCGTGTCAGGGAACTGCGCGAGCAGAAGCGGGTGTACGAGTAGCGGCGTGACCGCGTCCCCCGGCCCATGTCCGCGGGCAGCTGTTCGAGAACGCTCATGTCCCCACTCCCCTGCCGATGAGCATCGAAGCGGGTCGTGGCCACCCTCCCGTCCGACTAGGCCGAGGCCCATCCGCCGTCGATCGGAATGATCGCACCGTTGATGTGCTTGGCCTCGTCCGACGCCAAGAAGAGCGCCAGTTCTGCGATGTCGAGCGGCTTGAGATACGCGGGGATGAGAGCCTGGTACTGCTGGTACCGAGCCGCTCCGGCCGCGTCGATGTGGGCGCTGTCGATGCTCTGCTGGATGTTCGTCTCGACGGCGCCGCACGCCATGGCGTTGCAGCGGATGCCATCGAGCGCATAGCGCCAGGACGTGGAGCGCGTGAGGCCCACGAGCCCGTGCTTGGACACGGTGTAGGCGGCCCCGGCCGCGCCACCACCCATGGCCGCGGCCGACGCGGTGTTGACGATCGAACCGCCACCGCGCGCGATCATGATGGGAACGGCCTTGCGGGTCAGGTACATCGGCCCGTCCAGGTTGATCGACATGACCCGGTCCCACACCTCGTCATCAAGCTCGGCGACGCCCTGGAACTGGTCCATGACTCCGGCGTTGTTGCACAGGATGTCGAGCCCGCCGTAGGTGGTGACTGCGGCTTCGATCAGACGCTCGCAGTCCGCCTGCTCGGCGACGTTGCCCTGCACCCCGGTGATCTCACCTCCGGCTGCGCGCACCTCGGCCACGACCTCGTCGAGTGCACCGGCGTGCCAGTCGGCGGCGATCACCTTGGCGCCCTCCGCGGTGAACAGGTTGGCCATGGCCCGTCCCATGCCGGAACCCGCGCCGGTGATCACTGCGACCTTGCCTGCGAGCCTCAACGAAACCGCCCCCTCTGTCGTCGTGCCGTGAACGAGGACGAACGTTGCCACGAAGGCGACCTCCCATTCGTGGCGACTGGGTGGTTCGAGTATCTCCGCAGAGGCGACGGCCTAACGTGTCAGGCACGGACAGCGCCCGGGCCCGCTACGACAGGCTCACCGCTGCCTTGGGCTCCGCCGCGTCCAGCGCTTGGGCCAGGTCGGCGATGATGTCGTCCGGGTGCTCGCCGCCGACGCAGAGCCGCACCAGGTTGGGCGGGATGCCGGCAAGCGACCGTCCCTGCTCCCCCTGCTGCTGGTGCGTCGAGATGGCGGGGATCGTGGCCACGGACTTGACGCGGCCGAGGTCGGTCGCGCGGAAGATACGCTGCAACGCGTCGAACACCCTGCGCGCCGCCGGCGCCCCGCCCTTGACGCAGAAGGACATGAGGTGCCCGTAGCGGTTCACCGGACTGCCGTACTGGAGATCGTGCTCGCTGTCGACCAGGTACATGTACCGGCTGGCGAGGGCGTGGAGCGCGTGGTCGGACAGGCCCAGGTAGTGGACCTGTTCCACCTGCGGGTGACCGTCGAGGAACTCGGCGACCTGCATGGTGCTGCGGCTGAAGAGGTCGATCTTGGACCTGAGGGTGCGCAGGTCGTTGAGCACGAGGATGGCGTTCATCGGCGAGAGGTTCGGGCCGTTGTCCCGGTTCGGCAGCAGCTTGAGGTAGGTGGCGAAATCGGCCTTCATCTCCTCCGACCCCCGACGGCTCACGAGGCCCTTCCGCGCGATGACCGCTCCGGCGATGGCGAACCCGGACGAGGCCATGGTCTTGGTCACGGACTGGACCACGATGTCCGCGCCGTGGGCGAGCGGACGGAGCAACGCGGGGGTCGCCACGGTGCTGTCGACGATGAGTGGAAGCTCATGTGCGTGAGCGATCTCTGCCACCGCGGCGATATCGAAGAACGACTGCCCGGGGTTCGACGGCAGCTCGCCGTAGAGGAAGCGGGTATCGTCGTCGATCTTCGACTCCCACTCCTGCAGGTCGGTCGCGTCCACAACCCAACGGCACTCGATGCCCCGCGCCGCCATCTTCTGCACGCTGAACTGCTGGAAGGTCCCGCCGTACACCTGGCACGTGGAGACGAAGTTGATCGGGCGGCCCGGGTTCTTCGCGTCGACCGCAAGGAAGGGTTCGGTCGCGCTGGCAATGGCCGACATCCCCGAGGAGGTGGCACAACAGGAGGTCTCGGCGTCCAGATCGTAGCCCTCCAGCAGGGCGAGCGTCTGCTCCAGGTAGTAGAGGCTGGGGTTGGCGATCCGGGAGTAGGCCCAGCTCGGGATCTGGTAGGAAAGCGCCGCTTCCATCTCGTCCGAGTCGCGGTAGCCCTGCGAGGAACTCAGGTAGATCGGCTCGATGATCGATCCCTGGTTGTTCTCGATCGCCTCGCGCATGGTGTAGAGACCGTGGACCGCGATCGTATCGAACCGGCAAGCGCGCATGGTCGCACGTTCGGCCTCGTGCCGGGCCGCCGCTTGCCGTGCGGCGGCGATGTAGCCGGCCACGCCCGGAGAGTTCACTTCGTCGGTCATCGGTTCAGGCCTCCTGATTCGGTGGTTCAGCCCAACATCGGACGTGTGATCCTCGTGCCGATCCCCGCCATTGTGAACCTCGCACGACCCGGGCGCGTGATGTCAGCGTAACCGCTTCCAGTGCGAGCTGGAAGCGGTTGCTAAGTGGGCGCTCGCAGGCTCAGACGCGGCCCGCCGTGATGTACACGCCGACCGCCGCGAGCACTCCGGCGAACCACGGCACGACCCTGTGGAGCCGCAGCACCCAGAAGGGCGCCGAGTCGCTCGCGCTCACAACCGCACCGCTGGCGAAGGAAGCGATCACGAGCAGGCCCGCGACCCAGATGACGATCGACTCGCCCGTCGACACCGCCCCGATGCGCATCGGCTCGTAGACCGTCACCGCGATGATGATGACCGCAGCGAGGGCGACCAGCTTGTGGACCGTCTGCAGAGCAACACCGTAGGGACGCCCCGCGCTGGTGAGCCACCCTCCGGTGCCGAAGACGACGGCCGCGCAGAGGATGAGCCCGATCGCACGCAACTGGATCGCCGACATGCGCCCTCCCGTGTCGTGACGCTCTGTCGAGGCGCTTCACGATGATGAAGCCAGATAGCTTGTTCCCGCCACGGCAGATCGGCTCTCTTCCGTCGAGCGCCTCTCCGGCCGTCAGTCGTACCGTGGCCCAGCGCTTCTGGCGACGGATCACACGAAACAGATGGAACTGCGCCCGGTTGCGCCGTAGGCTGGCTGCACACGTCCGACCAAGGAGAAACCGCGTGAACCGCGTCTACGCCCCCGGCTGCGCCCTCATGCTCTACAAGCCCCACCTCGCCGAGAAGGTGCTCGCCCACCTCAACGCGGGCGACGCGGTGGTGGCGAGCCTCCTCACCTGCTGCCGGCACGAGCCGCATCTCGAGCCGGGCTCGGTCGTCATCAACACCTGCGCGGGCTGCGACCGACGCTACCGCGAACTCTACGAGGGCGTCTCGACCATCTCGCTCTGGGAGGTCCTGTCCGCCAGTGACACCTTCGACTTCCCTGACTACCAAGGTGCGGAGATGGCGATCCACGACGCGTGCCCGACACGCACGGAGGAGCGGGTCCATGTGGCCGTTCGCACGCTGCTCGACCGGATGAACATCGTCGTCGTCGAGCCCAAGTCGACCCGAACGCACGCGGTCTGCTGCGGCGACAGCTTCCTCGGTGAACTGCCTGTCGACCGCGTCAAGGAGTTGATGGTCAAACGCGCGGATTCGATGCCCCGGGAGGATGTTGTCGTCTACTGCGTCTCCTGCGTCAAGGCGATGCACATCGGCGGCAAGAGGCCCCGGTATCTTGTCGATCTGCTCTTCGCCGAGGACACGGAGCCGGACGTCTTCGAGCCCACCGCCTGGCATGCGATGCTGGACGAGTTCATCGCCGCGCACTAGGGCGCGGCCCGCGACTCAGTCCGCGCGCGTGGGGTGCACGACCGATGTGACGGCTTCCGGCATCGCCGATGCCCGGAATGGTACTCAGACCGGGGCCGTCGGGCGACAGCCCTCACCGAGTCAACTTGAGTCCGCTCGCTGTCCTGACCACGAAGAACCTCATGAGATCGCCAGATGGGACTCGAAACGTGATGAGCCCGGGCGTGGGGTTGTCGCGAGTCAGTTGGGCGAGCCTCTCCAGCTCGGACGGGTAGAGCCGCTCGCCGCCGTCCGCAGGAGCAAGCCCCCCGTCTTCGAGCCGGTAGAACGCCAGTTCCTTGATCTCGACGGAGGCAGGGTCGTAGTCCGCATACGCGACGGCCTTGGCGACCCACTCGCGAACAGCCTCCGACGTGGGCTCCAGGAACATCGACGCGGCTTCGCCGGCGGCGCCTGACGCGATCGCGCGCTCGTAGGACCGGACGAGTTCCCGCGCTGCAGGCGCGTCTGCTTGCGTGACAGCGCCCTGAGTGTCGTGCGACTGCGACTGCGGGGCGGGAGCCGCACAGCCCGCAACCGCCAGGACGAGCAGAGCCGCTACCGACCATCTGAGCATCTTCATGTCGCGTGCCTCGATCCTATGGCCACACCCGACGTGTGGCGCGTCGGCAAGCCCGAACCGCGAGCCATCGAGCAGCGTGATCACATCGAGCGGATCGCCCGCCGCGAACCCCCAACGACGCCACCGTCGGCAGAAGGGCGCCGTTGCGGGCCTGCATGCGTGCGGTCACGGATCTACATGCTGTCGCTACTCATCTTCCTCTTGAACACGACGATCGCGATGCCAGCTACTGCAACCGCGTATCCGATTACCCACCAAAGATGCGGCAGGATCGAAGCATAGTCTCCGGCAATGGCTGCTCTGGTCGCGTCGACGGCATGAGCAAAGGGGAGCAGATACGCGATCGTCTTGAATGCACCGCCCACCAGATTCAGGTCGAACCAGGTACCGCTCAGCCACGCGGCGACATTGGTCAAGAGCGCGCCGCAGATAGCGCCGACCTGCTTGTCGGTGAACACAGTCCCCGCCAGGAGCCCGATGCCGATGAAGAGAATGGCTGTGGGAATCAGTACCGCAAGCGCGAGCAGCACGTTCGCGTTCACCGACAACCCGAGGAAGAAGGATGTGACGAAGCATATGGCACTCTGGGCGAGCGCTATCGGCAAGAGCGGCAGAACGTATCCGAGAATGAAGTCGGACGCAGAGAGCGGCGAAGCGAACAAGCGCATGAGGAACGACGTGGTTCGGTCTTTGGCGATCAATGTCCCAGAGAACAGTGACATGAATGAGAGGCCGAAGACCGCCACCCCCGGAGACAGTCTCGCGATCCGGAACAAGCTGACGGGGATATTCGCCTGAATGGCAGACAGCAGGAAGAGCAGGACCACTGGGAAGCCGATACCGAAAGCCAAGTTCAGAGGGTCTCTCAGGAGTTCCTTGCGGTTTCGTGAAGCGAATGCCAGGAACCTCATGCGCGCACCCCTGGCTCCGTGGCAAGTGAGACGAAGGCGTCCTCAAGTGTCCGAGTCCCCGTCTTGGACATGAGTTCTGCAGACGTTCCGACCGCCTTCAATTCGCCCTCGGACATGATCCCGATCCTGTCCGAGAGGGCTTCCGCCTCGTCCATGTAGTGCGTCGTGAGTACGATCGTGACCCTCCCCTTCAGTTCCTCGATTGCAGCCCACAGCTCTCGCCGTGCGAGGACATCAAGGCCAAGCGTTGGCTCATCGAGGAACAGGATCTGCGGATCCGAGATGAGCGCCATCGCGATACTGAGCCGACGCTGCATACCGCCCGATAGCGTCTTGGCCCTGTCTCCGGTGACTCCTGTCAGGCCGAAGACAGACAGCATCTCATCTGCCTTGGTCCGTGCGGCTCTCTTGTCGCTGCCGTAGATCTGGGCGATCAGTTCGAGGTTCTCTTTGACGGACAGGTTGGGAGCCACCGCAGTCTCCTGCGGCGAGACGTTCGTCTTCTCTTTGACCGCACCCGGTGCCGAGACGACGCTGTCCCCCAACAGGAACGCGTCGCCGCTCGTGGGCCGGCTGAGGCAGGTCAGCATCTTGATGGTCGTCGTCTTCCCCGCGCCGTTGACGCCGAGCAGCGCGAACAGTTCACCCTGCTCCACAGACAGGTTGAGTGCGTCCACTGCGATCTTTGCGCCGTACTTCTTCGTCAGATCGGTCGCCTGGATGGCCGTCGTCATCGGTCCTCCTCCGGCCGCTCCTGCGCGCTGAGGATGTCTTGAGCGAACTGCTTGAACAATTCATTCTTCACGATCGCGATCCCCTGCGCCTCATCACCGAGCACCAACAGGGTGTCACCGGCCTTGATGTCGAAGACGTCGCGCGCCTCCTTCGGGATGACGATCTGCCCCCTCTCGCCGACCTTCACGGTGCCGAAGATGTACTTGCCGTCAGGACCCTTCATCCGCGTCTCCTTCGCATCCCGGAAGTCCGTACCGGTCACACTCATCATTCTGTGCGTGTGAATCCTACTTCTCATACACGCATGACGCAACCAGTATCTGGAACGGTTCCGTACGCAAGGGAAGAGTCCCTGAGACGCGCCATCCGCTGGAAGCCCCTGCTGTGCCTGGGCGATGGTGCACCGTCCCTGCCCCGATAGATGAGGAAGAACCTGGCGGACCAGCGAATCACACCCGGCTTGAGATCGTCATCGTCGTAGTAGGTCCAGTCGTCCAAGAAGGCGAGCCCGGCGCCCGGACCTCCGTCTCCCGGCAGTCCGCGAGACCGGACTGGAAGACCACGTAGTGGGAATACTGGACCCAGCGCGTCGCATCCGTCGCGGGACTTGACGCAATCCGCGTTGCCAGAGGTCGAAAGGCCGTTCATGCGCCTTGTCCCCGGTCATGCGAGGTGTATGCGACGATGAGTCTGGGACTTCCAGGATGAGAACATGAAGAAGGATGAGAGCATGAAGGAGTCGGGCGCGAGCGAAGGCCAGTCGGCATCGGAGCTCATCTCGAAGAGGATCGCCGAACTCGGGGACTGGCGCGGGGAAGCCCTCAGCAGGACGCGCAAGCTCATCAAGGAAGCAGACCCGGACGCCGTCGAGGAGTGGAAGTGGGGGCGCACTCCGGTCTGGTCGCACGACGGGATCATCTGCACCGGCGAATCCTACAAGGATGTCGTGAAGCTCACCTTCGCCAAGGGCGCGTCTCTGGAGGATCCGGCCCGTCTCTGCAACTCGAGTCTCGACGGGAACGTACGCCGCGCCTGCGACATCCACGAAGGAGAAGTGGTTGACGAGGTCGCCTTCAAGGCGCTCGTTCGCGAAGCGGTCGCCCTCAACAGTCTCGGCAAGTCGAAGCCTTCGAAGAAAGCGAAGTCCTAAGGGACTTCGACCGCAGGCCTCGCTATGCCCCGGTCAAGAAGGCCGCGTGACATGACACCTCGCCGACTGGTGCGTCCCCGGACATGGAAAGACAGAGCACGTTCTCATCGGGGACACCTTCCCACGCGATGCCAGGGTACTGCCGGAATCCGAAGCGACAGTAGAAGGCAGGATCTCCGACCAAGACGCACCCGCGGGCCCCACGGGAACGCAGCGCGTCAAGGCCAGTCTCGACCAGTGCACGCCCGATACCCTTTCCTTGGTGATCCGGAAGGACTGCCACCGGCCCGAGCAGGAACCAGCCCGATGACGCACCACCGATGCTGGCCGCCGAGAACGCGATGTGACCCACGACTTCGCCATCGATCTCAGCCACCAGCGACAACTCCAAGGCGTCAGCTGCGCGCAGGGCTTCCACGATGAGGTGTTCAGTCCGATGACTGAACGGATGGTGCTCGAAGGCCACGATGTTGACTTCACGGATGGCATCGTGATCCCGGAGCGTCTCAGGACGAATGATCATCCACATCACCCTTCATTGACTGGGCCCGATGTTGGGCGCTTCAGCGATGGAGCGCCCTTTCTATGCTACTCAGAGCCTACCCCATCCGCTGAAGGCCCTTGCTGGGCCGACCCTGCCTGCCCCCGGATGAGGAGGCCGGCGGTAGACGCCGGAGTGCCTTCTCGTAGCCCGAGTCCGCCGTGTCGCCGAGGACGGGTGTGATCGACTCAGGCTCCTGGGGAGGATCCTGGTCGCCTTGAAGTACCTGCGCGATTCAATGGCACACCCGGCCCAGGGCTTCAACTCACGGCCTTCCTCACGAGCGCGGCGAGCTTCGCCTCTTCGGCGGCGGTCACCTCTTCCGCGCTCGTTCGGGAGACCCCGCGCGAACCTAGTCGCGATGGAGGTCCGACTGGCGGGCCCGCCCGATCGGCAGGATATCGTCTGAGGTGCCCCCCATCGGGTCGTGCTTCTTCCCCCAGCGATCCATGGCGAGGAAGAGGACGACGGCGCCGATTGCCGGAAGTGCCATGATCAGGATCACAAACAGCCAGTCCACCGCGCCACCTCTTCGTCCTCAGGTTCTCCCGAACGTTGGGCGCGTAACCCGCGCGCCGATTCCCCCACCATTGTGCGCTCGCGAGACGCATCGGGTTGACGCGCTTGCCAGGTAGGCGGACTAGGAGCGGTGCTCCCCGCGCAAGCCGATGATGCCCGCGAAGATGACCATCTCAAGCAAGGCAAGGACCGTCCATCCAAACCTCCGCGTACCGCGAGATCGACCGGCCCGCGCGACAAAGACGCCGATCGCGGACCCCGCTCCGGCCAGCGACATCGCACGCGCCGCCGGATGATCATCGAAGAACCTCGCCGGACCTTGCAGACTCGGAGAAGTGACCGCCGTCCTTGGCATCGCATCATCCTACCTAGTCACTATGAGATGGCCGGCCCGAATCCGCGTATACGTGGATCATCCGCGGGAAACGGCCCGCGGCGCCGACAGACGGAGGGACCGGCCATGAACGAGTGTACGCACATCGGGCTGGACGTC
>Ga0209540_10001779_pt1 | contig 15797 bp, 9 predicted proteins | sample BarGraIncu01121A_FD_184501 | JGI IMG/M metagenome (GOLD analysis project Ga0209540, IMG submission 184501) | Arctic peat soil microbial communities from Barrow, Alaska - Barrow Graham LP Incubations 011-21A (SPAdes) (version 2) | ecosystem: Environmental > Terrestrial > Soil > Wetlands > Peat... | reverse complement strand
AGATATTTGTGATCCCTGGCTCAGGTCAAACAACTCATCTTCCCCTACAGCAATACCTGCTTTTTCTATTGCAGGAATCAATACATTTTCACTCATAAGGTCTTGCCATGCACTAAGATTCACCATCTCCTGGCCCTTATCGTCAAGGTTGCTTGACCCGGATGTCAACTGATGGATCTGTGTGTAGTAGTCTATCTTTTTTTGAAAATCTTGATAAGAAATAGCTTTCCCGTTCATCTCTCCAACATCGTTTTTAGAAGAGAACATAGAGATAGCCGATCGAAATGTGTCTGCGTCAATAATAAATGATAGGAGTGCTACACCAATGAGAAGTGTAATAAAAACGCCCATTTTAACGCGGATCTTCTCTAGAACTGCCATTTTGTATAAGTTTTTTAGTTATTTTCTTGCAAGGCGCGAAGATAGTAATTTTTTTTATAATTTCTTTATTCTTCAACTATTCTCAGCGCAACAGTTTCAACTCTGTTTGAGGTTGTTTTTAATATTGTAACGTGGAAGTTACCATACTCCAACACATCTCCCTCCGATGGTATGCTTTCATGGAAAAATGTTATAAAACCAGCTAAGGTCTCATAGTCCTCAGACTCCGGAAGCTCCAGATCATATGTTCTGTTAAGATATTTAATTTCTATTCTGGCAGAAAAAACATATTCGTTATCGGAGACTTTCTTCTCTATAAACTCCTCTTTATCCAACTCATCAGAAAATTCCCCAAAAATCTCTTCGATCAAATCTTCTAACGTAACAATTCCCGCAGTTCCACCATACTCATCCAAAACAACTGCAATCGATCTTTTGCTTTTTGTAAGCATTGCCAGAAGAGTTTGAGCACTCATTGTTTCCGGAAGATAGTCAATCTCTCTTATAAGCTCTTTAACCGGTTTTTCCCCGTTAAAAAGATCTTTGGAGTGAATGTAACCGATAATTCTATCGATATTCTCTCTGTAAACTATGATTCTCGAGTAGTTGGAATCTGCAAATTGTGCCAGCAGTTCTTCATAAGTTGCATCTTCCGGTACTGCACAAATCTCTGTTCTGGGAACCATGCACTCCCTAAGAATCACCTCAGAAAAATTAAGTGCATTTTGAAAAATGGCAATATCTTCAGACGCGATATTGACCATGCCGTCTCTTTTGGTGCTCCTCTTTACCAGTGGAGAGAAGACCCGATAGGAGAAGTCTGCAAACCAATAGAAGCTCTCAAGCACACTGTTGGGGTTCATTGTAGAGACCGCAAAGGGAATGAGCTCTGCAACTATAAAAACCAAGATCGTTACAACTGAAATCTCTATGATAATAATCAGCGCCCTGTTTAGGGAGATGTATTGAGATAAAACAGGGTCAAAAATAATTGCCATAGAAAGCCCGAATACAAGAAGCGCCAGTGTTCTGCCTACATAAAAGGAGGAGATAACTTCGCCCTTTATTTGAGATAACTTGTCAACCGTTTCGGCATAACCTTTCTCCTGCTTTTTATCTACCTCTACCTTAAGCATGTTGTAGCTTTGAAAAGCCCTCTCCAGAGCAGAATAGAGAGCCAATATAACCAATGATATTAACGCAAAAGTAATTGGAATTATCATATTACTTTTTTTTAGGAAGAAACGGTCCTATAAAATTTATTGAGTCTATGTAAGGTATCTCCAACGAGTCACGAGATACAATGAAATCACTATCGAAGGGTTTTAAAATAATTGCATTTCTGGCCATATCGTCGGACTCCATTCCATACCCCTGAATAAATCCGTCCGGCGACGTAAGCTTAACCAAGCAGTGGGTATATATTTTTTTCTTTACCCTATCCCAGTAAAGGGTGTCGGTAAGCATTTGTTCCCCTTTTATGTAGTTATTTATCACCACATTTCCATATGCCTCCCAGATCTCCTCCGTAGACGCAATAATGTGTTTTGCAAAGGTAGCTCTTATTTCGGTCTCCAAAAGACCCTCCATTGTAAAAGCCTTCACATCTATACCTTTTGGAAAATTGTCATAGGGCTCCTTAACCTGCGTAAACCTCTCCATCTTTGGAGCCTCCACCCATAAGACGACTTTACCCGCATTTGTCTGTTGAACAGACATATTTTCAATTATTTGAGTGGGAAAAGTATTTGCATCAATTGAGTCTGTTGCCGGTAAATCTTCTTTACACGACAAAGCGATGGTAGCAATCACAAATGTGACTGCTACCAAAATAAATTTATGTTCTCTATTGATCCTTTTTCTCAGCATATTTATTTACGGGTTCTCACTGTAGTTGTAGCACTCATCCCTCCGCAATTTACGGTGTAAGATGAGCCATTCATAATGTCGTACATAAAGGCCTCCTCTTGCAGCGGAAAATACTGACTATAAGTACCAATAAGCCTGTTTACCTCCTCTGTAAGTGAAGAATCTGCATTCCTGGCTTTGATAAGATAATCAACAGCTACCCAAAATTTAGCTCTGGTTTCAATCTCATTACCGCCACATTTTTGATTTGCCCAGATTGTACCCAAAATCAGATTTGATTTTCCTACAACCGAAGGGCTCTTTTGAGCAGCCAGTCTGGCAGCTTCTGCTGCTTTGCCGGGACTATCCATCTTCTTGAAATAGTAAGTAGCCATATCGATTAACATATCCGCATCCTCAGTATCGTTTGATTCCGGGCTGTCAATGGCTTCCTGCAGAAGCTTCATAGCATTCTGGTTGTCATCTTTGGATGAATAAAGCCTGTACAGATAATAAGCAGACTTAAATGATGGATCCAGTTTATGAAGTGCCTCTACAGAACTTACAAAGAGCTCTTCTTTAAAACATTCGGCATCACTAAGAAGCCTTACTATCCTGTAAACAAGCTCTTTATCATTAGGATTCTCTTTGAATTTCGGTCCGAACATGACAACAATGTTTTCACAACTTGCTATGCCGCTGCTTGCAAACAGAAGGTCGATATCCTTCTTGACTTGAGCTGCTTCCGGGTAGTTTGCCCTAATTTCGCCCTCAATAATTGGAGTAATTAAAGAATATAGGTCCATAACCTTTTCTGCAGTAACGGTTTTTTTTGCATACATACTGCATGCCCTTTGCATGGTAAGAGCCAAAATTGACGGCTCTGTTGTGTTACCTGCCATCTTAATAACTCCCTCCAAAATCTCTAAAACTTTTTTATCATTGTCACCGATATAGTTTACCATATCTTTTGCCTTATCGGTCTGAGCAATTATAGCATACTTAGGAAAATATCCGGATCTAAGATCATACATCATTACTAAAGAATCTATCATTGAATTCTTTATTTGAGCATCGTTCTTGTTCTTCTCGATAAGGAATTTGTATAGCCTCTGTCCATCTACATATAAAGTCTGCCTTACACCCGGAGGGCAAAGACGAAATGCTGCTCTCCAAAGAGGAGCAGCTTCGTCTAGGTTGTTTTGTTTCATGTAATCTTTATAGAATAATAGATTCTTTATACATTCTGCACTATCCTTGCCATACTTCCCTTGAGCATAACCGAAGGATGCTGCAAAGGTCAAGATAACTAATACAAATAAAAAGCGCGTTTTCTTCATAAAATTGAAAATCAATTGAAAATCAATATTGTATTGTTAAAAATTAGTCGTATTTGTGCTTGCGGAACCAAGATATGTCATGAAGGCCTATGTTAACTATAAACATCAGGTATCTCTCTCTTACCATATTATTTTTGAGGCTGCCCCTCTGCCCCATATCGACAGCTATCCCTAAAGAATTATACCACCTGTAGATTGGAAAATTTGCTCCAAGAGTCAAACCCACAGAGTTAATCTGATTGCCCTCTATGTTCATATAAGATTTTTCATAGTACGCACCACCTTTGTATGTTACTCGTCTGAAGTAGTACCTTACATCATATCTGTTTGGGGTGAATTCAAAACCAAATTTATATATATTACTTAGTGATGGTTCAAAATTTACGCCCGGAGTAGCTGCAAAGTTGGCATTTCTCCAGTCTTGTCTCACATAATCAGCCCCGATCATCCAACTGTCTGATTTTCTCAATGATACCCCCAATCCAATCTCAGTCGGTATCTCTAACTGAGTTCTTGGAATTGTATTAAAAGTTACGGTATCAATCGTTCCTGCACTATTAACCGCCATAGAGTATCTGGTTAAATCTCCGCTCAACTGTGATTTCACAAGATAGGTAGCACCTAACGTCAGGTTAAAATCTTTGGAGATCTTCTGAGAATATTGCAATCCGAACTTTCCGGAAAAAGAGCCGACAACATAGTCAAACCCTGTGTTAATTCTCCTGTAGGCACTGCTTGAATTGAATAAAATATTTGAATATCTGTCAATTGATCCAAAGTAATAGATGCCCTCTGCACCAAACGATAACTTTTTTGTCAACTTTACAGAACCTCCTATAAATAGTCTGTTTATCCCACCGATACCGTATCTCTGATACTTAACATCACCCATCTCGGCTACTATGGCAGGATCTGTCTCGGTCTCTTCAAATTTATACCCGACACTGCTGTATGGTGTAATACCCACTACCATTGCAGATTTTTTGTAAATTGGAAAAGTAAGAATCAAATGATGCATATCAAATGCATTGTATGCAGATTTTGTATTGTTGCCGGACATATAAAAGTTCTGCTGCTCCATGCCGAAATCAAGCATGAAAGAGAGGGTATCCCTTTCTGAAATTGCGGCAGGGTTCAGATAGTTTATAGAACGGTGGTCCCTTACACCAATACCTATTCCGCCCATGCCCTTGTTGAAAGACGTGCCAGGTCTGATCACATCTCCCAACCCGAAAATTGAGTATGGGGTAAACGAGCCGAGAGCATCAGTGGTTTGTGCAATAACTTGCTGACTGAATAGAACTAGAGTAAGTAAAATTACTCCTTTCCGAATTTTTTTAAGATCTCGCATGGTAATCTGCTATACGGGCCAAACCCATCAACACTAAATTGTAAACTACAAATATGGAACTTTTCAGTTTTTCTGCAAAATAAATCGCATCTCCGCCTGTAAAAATAAAAGTATGTTCGGGAAAACGACTTATATAACCCTCAACTTCAAAAATCAGACCTAAAACAACACCGGACTCAATTGCCTCATTGGTATCACGCCCGACAGGGCTTATCTCGTCTGGGTTTTCCAATAACGGAAGTTGTTGAGTGTAAATATTTAAGGCTTTAAATCTGGTCCTTAGACCCAATGAAATATTACCCCCTAAAAATTCTCTGTTTTCACTTACAAAATCTATAGTCAATGCCGTTCCAAAATCAAATATGATGCTATTTTTACCTGGAAACAGTTCTGCTGCGGCTACAGCGGCAGCGAGTCTGTCCGGACCTAACGTGGAGGGTGTCAAATATCTGTTTTCAATTTGCAGTTTTGTTTTTTCGTTAAGAACCACCAACTTCTCACACTCTTTCTCCAGATTCTTATAAAATTCATCTTCAAAAACCCTGACATTAGATACTATCATCACATACGGACGCTTTATCAAAGTTAACTCTTTAATAAACTCCAATATTCTTTCTCCCTGATACCTATGGGTTTGGCCAAGCTCTACCCCCTCGGCGAACGCCGCTTTCAAGGCTGTATTTCCAATATCAATTATAAGGTTAGTCACAACTCGCAAAGTTATAAAATATTACGACTTCATCTCTAAAAATATTTTGTACGCTCTCTCCACGCTATCTACCGAATTGACTGTGATATAGAGCTTATTATTCTGCTCTTTAAGCCGGAAGCGTTTTGCTTGCTTCTGCAGGAACTCCAGAATTTTTGCAAAATGGCCCGATTTATAATAAGAAGAGAGTTGGTTGCTGACAAAATAGGCCAGCATTATTCCATTTTTCAGAACAATTTTTTCAAAACCAAGTTCCACAGCTAATCTCCTCAATCTGACCGTGTACGCAAGCTGTGTGACCTGTTCCGGAATAGGTCCGAATCTGTCTGCCATAGCATCCAGAAACTGTTGTAGCTCTCTCTCCTCGGTTATGGCATCAAGCTCCTTGTACAACCTTATTTTCTCTGCAGTAATTCCGATATACTCATCAGGAATTAAAATCTCAAGATCTGTATCGATAGTACAGTCAGATATATACTCATATTCTTTTGGCCCTGTTTCGGTTAAATCTTCCAGACCTCGCTCCTCTCTTAATTCCGAGAAGGCTTCGGAGAGAATTCTCTGATAGGTTTCGAAGCCCATATCTGCTATAAAACCACTCTGTTCTCCACCCAGAAGGTTGCCCGCGCCTCTGATGTCAAGATCCTGCATAGCTATGTTGAACCCGCTCCCAAGATCAGAAAAAGCCTCTATAGCCTTTAACCTCCTTCTTGCATCATCGGTTATTGAGATTAACGGGGGAACAATGAGATAAGAAAAAGCCTTACTATTTGACCTTCCTACCCTGCCTCTCAGTTGGTGAAGATCGCTGAGACCGAAGTTTTGTGCCTGGTTAATGATTATTGTGTTGGCATTAGGTATATCTATTCCATTCTCAACGATTGTTGTAGCAATAAGAACATCGTAATCTCCCGCCATAAAATCCAGAACTACCCGCTCCAATTGATTAGGCTCCATTTGCCCATGGGCGACGCAGGTTTTTACGTTCGGACACAACCTCCTGATGATATCCTCTACTGATTTGATATCCTCTACTCTGTTATGAACAAAGAAGACTTGTCCTCCTCTTTCAACTTCGAAGTTAATAGCGTCTCTTATGTAGTCTTGGTTGAAGTCAATTATCTCTGTCTGTATAGGAAGTCTGTTTGGAGGAGGGGTATTGATTATAGATAAATCTCTTGCGCCCAGCAGTGAGAATTGGAGTGTCCTTGGGATAGGTGTTGCTGTAAGAGTAAGGGTATCTACATCCAGCTTGAGTTGACGAAGTCTCTCTTTGGCGGCAACCCCGAACTTTTGCTCTTCATCTATTATGAGCAGACCCAGATCTTTAAATATAATCTCCTTATTAAGAAGCCTGTGGGTCCCTATAATTATATCTACCTTGCCCTTTTCCAAATCTTGTGTAATCTCACGGATCTCTTTGGAGCCTCTTAATCTGCTTATATATTCAATCCTGCAAGGGAAATCCTTGAGTCTCCTGCTAAAAGTTTTATAATGTTGTAACGCCAGAATTGTTGTTGGTACAAGCAAAGCAACCTGTTTACTATCTGTAACTGCCTTGAATGCAGCCCTTATAGCTATCTCTGTTTTGCCAAATCCAACATCTCCGCAAATAAGCCTGTCCATAGGAAATGATTGCTCCATATCCTCTTTTACAGCTTTAGTAGCTTTTATCTGGTCCGGTGTATCTTCATAAATAAAAGACGCTTCCAGCTCGTCTTGTAAGTAGGAGTCATGTGAAAAAGCAAACCCTTTTGCATCCCTTCTCTTTGCGTATAGATCTATGAGATCTTTTGCAATATCTTTAACCTTAGACTTTGTCTGGGTTTTTAACTTCTGCCATGCCCCTGTGCCCAGTTTGTAAACTTTAGGGGGCGAAGAGTCTTTGGACTTATATCTGGATATTCTATGCAGTCCGTGTATCGATACAAATATTACATCCCCGTCTTTGTATATAAGCTTAACCGCCTCTTGTTGTTTACCGTTAATCTGGGTTTTTACAAGGCCTCCGAACTGGCCTACGCCGTGATCTATATGCACAATGTAATCCCCCACCTGATATGAGTTCAGTTCATTTATTGTGAGCCTTTCGCTCTTCTCTACAGATCGTTGGGTTTTAACTCTGTGGTACCTTTCAAAAATCTGATGATCTGTGTACAAGCAAATTTTAGACACATGATCTATAAATCCCTCGTGAAGGGAGAAATTTTTTGTATCAAACACCCCATTCATCTTTTCAAAAGAGGAGAAAATCTGGTGAAGTCGCTCTATTTGATTGGGGTTGTCACTCAAAATTGACACGGAATAGCCCTGTGCAGATCTGTCAGAAATATCCTTGGCCAACAATTCGAAATTTTTATTGAACGTTGGTTGCGGAGTTGTATGGTAGGCGAGAACCCTCTGAGTACTGATATTCTTTGGAAGTGGTCCAAAAAATACCCTTTTATGTCTTTCCAAACTTCTGATAAAGCTTTCTTTGCCCAACAGCTCCTCCCCCTCTCTCTGATGCTCTTTCAATAGAGTTATCTGTTGTGTGAAATAATCGTAATCCGTTACCCAAACTATCGATTCTTCTTTTGTAAAGGTGAAATAGTCTACCAGATCTGCTTTTTGATTTCCTTCATATATATTCGGGAAAATATCAATATTCTCAAGCTCCCCGGTAGATCTTTGAGTCTCTATATCAAACGCTCTGATGCTCTCTACTGTGTCTCCGAAAAAGTCAATCCTGTAGGGTTTGTTATCCGAATAGGAAAAGAGATCTATAAGCCCTCCTCTTAAAGCGAATTGCCCGGGTTCGGTAACAAAATCCACCCTTTCAAAGGAGTAGGCAATGAGCGTCTCTTTAATAAATTCATGTGAAAGAGTGTATCCTTTTGAAATACTTAATATGCTGGATTTTAATTTTTTTGAATTGATAAACAGCTCTGAAATCGAGTGAGGATAACCAACTAAAACCAGCCTTTTGGAATTATATTCTCCATCCAGATAAGATTTTATTGCTTTTATGGCAGCGGTTCTCTGTACCTGGTGGGATGAATCCTTTACACTATTTTTTAAACTGAAATTGACAGAGCTGGGGAAGAAGTAGACACTCTCTTTATCTAAGAGACTGCAAAGGTCATTTGAGCAGTAAGCAGCGTCCTCCTTGTTATTCAGAAGGACCAGGTGCAGCCCCTCCTGCATAGCCGATGACATGGCAAACGCCTTAGCCGAAGAGTAAAGCCCCTCCAGAACCATAAGTCCTTTTGAAGAGCTTTTTATCCATTCAATCAGCTCTTTATTAGACTCTTGCTCAATAAAACAACTATCTAAAATAGTATCTCTCATAAATTAGGCTGCAAAGATAGTTTATTAACATAAAGTATGGTTATGTGTTAATAACTCCGTTTAGAAAATGTGCAGAAGTATTAAAAACTATTTTTTTTAAAGTGAGGATTATTTATATATGTTTTCTCTGTTTAATTATGCAAATTTTTAGGGGTCGATTTTTCATTATTTTATCAAAAAATTATCCACATTTACCGTTTGTTAAAAGTTGCCTTTTAAAGTTTTTAACACATGTTTATAACTGGTATTATTTTTTTATATAATTGTTATTTATAAATATTTATGATTTTTTTAAGTAGTTAATAACAGTGTTGATTTTTGTTTATAAAATCAATTTTTGGTTAACATCTTTATTTATCAACATATCAACAAACATATATCAAAAACAAATTAAGTATAAAAAGATTAAATTATATTTGTGATAATTAATAGTGTTAATAAAATGGCAAGTTTCGACCCTCATAACGAAGAGGAAAACAAAGATAGAGATTTTGAAGGACAAATAAGGCCGCAGGATTTTGCAGAATTTTCCGGACAGGAGAAGATAATAGAAAATCTTAAAATTTTTGTAAAAGCCGCTATGATCAGGGGTGAGGCTTTGGATCATGTACTATTTCACGGCCCTCCCGGTTTGGGTAAAACTACTCTGGCTCATATTGTTGCTAACGAACTTGGTGTAGGTATGAAGATTACATCCGGTCCCATTCTGGATAAACCTGGTGACTTGGCCGGATTGCTTACGGGATTGGAAAAGGGGGACGTTCTGTTTATAGATGAGATCCACAGGTTGGCGCCGGTTGTTGAGGAGTACCTTTACTCGGCAATGGAAGACTTCTCAATTGATATTATGATTGATAAGGGGCCGGGTGCAAGATCTGTCCAATTAACACTGAATCCTTTTACCCTTATTGGAGCAACCACAAGGAGTGGTTTGCTTACATCACCTCTGCGGGCAAGGTTTGGAATTCAAGCACATCTGGAGTACTATGATGCTGATGTGCTTCTTAAGATTATCATAAGAAGTGCTGCTATCTTAAATATAGGAATACAAAAAGAGGCAGCTATGGAAATTGCCAAAAGAAGCAGAGGAACACCCAGAATAGCAAACTCACTTCTAAGAAGAGTAAGAGACTTTGCACAGGTGAAAGGGAATGGTAATATTGATATTGAAATTACAAAATATGCTTTGGATGCTTTAAATATTGACAAACGAGGTTTGGATTTGATGGATAATAAAATACTCTCTACAATTATTTATAAATTTAAAGGGGGACCGGTTGGTGTGAGCACAATTGCAACAGCAGTGAGTGAAGAGATCGGTACTATAGAAGAGGTTTATGAACCATTTTTGATAAAAGAGGGTTTTATACAAAGAACACCCAGGGGCAGAGAGGTTACAGATCTGGCATACAAACATCTTGGAATTAACAGAAACATAATATGAAACGGACCATTATTGCACTTTTTTCGGCTTTGCTGATCATCTCGAACAGCCATGATTTGGATGCTTGTACATCTGCCATAATTACAGGAAAGATTACTCTTGACGGCAGACCTTTGTTATGGAAAAACAGAGATACAGGCGAAGATAATAACAGAATTCAGTTTTTTAAAGGGGAAAAATACAATTTTATAGCTCTGGTCAACAGTCCCGATAGTACCGGGATTGTATGGATGGGTACCAACAGTTCTGGTTTTTCAATTATGAATACTGCTTCATATAATCTTAAAGATGATAATGTTAAAGAGATGGATAAAGAAGGAGAGATAATGTTTGAAGCTCTTTCTGTTTGTAAAAATTTAGCTGATTTTGAAAATTTTCTATTAACTCATAAGAAACCTTTAGGTGTTGAGGCAAACTTTGGAGTTATTGATGCTGAGGGTGGTGCTGCGTACTATGAAACTAATAATACAGTGTTTGTGAAGGTGGATGCCAATGATCAAAAAATTGCTCCCGAGGGCTATCTGGTTTATACAAATTACTCATATTCAGGTAGGTTTAATGAAGGAATGGGGTACATAAGATATCAAACAGCAAGTGAAATTTTTTCGAAACAAGCTGCTTACATGAATATTACCCCGCAATGGATTTTTAATAATTTGTCTCGTTCTTTCTATCACTCCCTTCAAGGTTTTGACCTTCTTAAACCGGACCAATCACCGGAAAGATTTAACGGGTGGGTTGTAGATCAGGATTTCATTCCGAGGAAATCTTCAACTGCTTCAGTTGTAGTTCAAGGTGTTAAGCCCGGAGAGAATCCGGAAATGACTACTATGTGGACAGTTTTGGGCTATCCGCCAGCCGGTGTGGCCATACCTTTGTGGGTTAAGGCAGGAGAGAAGCAATCCTCAATTGTTTTACGTTCAAAGGAATCACAAAATGCAATTGCTTGCGATAATGCCCTTGTCCTAAAGTACAAAACCTTCTCGTTAAAGCGTGGTAACGGAGGAAAATATATGAACTTCAACCTTATCCATAATAGTAAGGGAAATGGCTATATGCAAGAACTTAAGCCTGCAGAGGAGTTGGTGTATCAACTTTATAAAACCCCCATTGAAAAGTGGAGAAATGAGGGTCTTAACCTTGTTGAGCTGAACGCGCTTAATGAAAAGGCAGGAAAAATAATCATTTCTGCCTACAAAAACCTTACGATAAACAACTAATCGATTTTTAATTTCTGAAATGCTGCAGAAGGTCCGTCATTGGGAGCAGTTACCTGTATCCGGACAGCCAAGACTGCTTCTTTAGGATAGATTATGGCCGCTCCGTTTACGAGTTCATCTCCCTTAATGAAATCTTTTCCATTGTATGAATACTCTACATATCCATCAGTTACCGGGTAAAAAGATATGTTGGGAATACCGGTTTCTACGGTTATCCTCTTTGTGAAGACAGGCTGTTTAAACTTATAAGTGAAGTAGTCACCGGCCTTAAGTCTCTCGCGGCTTCTGATATAAGTGCTCCGTTTGTAGTCATAAAGATTTGCAAGAGGAGTGCTTCTGTTTATTTCAATAGAGGTCTCAATTTCATACTCTGGTTTTTGATACTCGTATTCCACATTTGAAGCTTTCACGATCAGACTTAGGAGTTCGTCCCGATAAAATGTTGCAAAACGAAACGTAGTTGGCTTGTCTGTAAATATCTCCCCTTTGTAAATAAGAGAATATGGTGTAGGATCGCTCTCATCCATAGTGTATCTTACTACTAACCAAGGGAATGGTGCTTCTGCCTTAAGAGCTCCGTTCTCAAACATTACAGAGGGAGGCGGAACCCGGAAAGCAATACCCATCTGATACATTCTTTCGAAGTGATTTTTGGCAAGACGATCATTAAAATCCGGCCAACTTCTAAGCTCTTGGTTTGTCCAACCAACCTCAGCAATTGCTGCTAACCTCGGATACGTTTGATAATCAATAAATCTTGGCGGGCTGCCTAATAATTCTGTCCATAGAGCCCCTTGAACACCCACAATAAGCTTGGATTCTTCTGGGGTTAATTCTGCAGTTCCTACCGGGTCAAGCGAGTAGCTCTTCTCTGTGGAGACAAGGCCGGCCCAGTCGTGTCCCCTCTCTTCCGGAGATTGTTTCATGTCGAAGTAGCAATACGGACTGGGCTGCATTATTGTAGGTTGCCCTTTTTTAACAGATTGTATCCCTTTAGCTACGCTTCTCCATGCATACACTCTAGTATCCGGCTTAAGAACTCCTCCGTCCAGAATCTCATCCCCTCCTGCCATATATTTCCCGTGCTTCTCAACAATTTTCTCCATTCTCCTTACAAAGTAATTAAGAAGTTCAACCGGCTCCTTCATCCCCTCTTTCGCCATTAAAGCCTGACAATCCGGACAAGATTTCCATGCAGAAAAGTTTACCTCGTCACCTCCTATATGAATATGCTTTGAAGGGAACAATTTGGAGAGCTCCTTTATGATATTTTCAAGCATCTTATAGTTACTCTCCTTACCCACACACCAAACATTTTTGCCTTCACCCTGAACACTCACACTATTGTCCTTACCGGCACAAACTACTTCTGGATATGAAGCAGTTACTGCCTTGCTATGACCGGGAAGATCAATTTCCGGTATTATCTCAATATGTCTCTCTGCAGCATAAGCTACAATTTCTTTTATCTGATTCTGTGTATAGAAGCCTCCATATCTTTTGTTCCCAGAGCCGAAAGCAGCAGAGAGCACTTCGTTTGGACCCCTCCAGGCACCTTTATTGGTAAGTTCCGGATACTTTTTGATCTCGATCCTCCAGCCATTGTCATCTGTCAGATGCCAGTGGAAAGTATTAATTTTATGATATGACATCCAATCGATATACTTCTTAACTGTCTCAAAATCAAAGAATGTTCTTGACACATCGAGCATCATACCCCTGTAACTGAATCTGGGAGAATCTTCTATCGATAAGACGGGTACCCGCCATAATTCGTGTCCGGTAGCTCTTCCCGAGTAAATGGTAGGAGGGAGAAGCTGCAAAAGAGACTGGATACCGTAAAATATTCCAGAACTGCTACTAGCTGTTATTGTGATGCCGCTCTTTGAAATATTCAAAAGATATCCCTCGTTTGGGATATTGTAACCGTCCGAAAAATCCAGTGAGATAAAGTTAATTGAGGTAAGAGCCTTCGTTTCACTAAAAGCAAACCCGGTGGCTTTGACCAGCTTGTTTTTAAGGTAATTTAAATTGGAGGAACTCTTTTCGTTTGAGTGAATAGTACAATTTTCATTTAACTGAAAGTATCCCTCGCCAATTACTGTCTTATTGGGTTTTGGGACAATGGTTGTTTGTGCCATTAACGATATGGAAATGATAATTGTAGCACAAAATGTAAGTAGTCTTTTCATAACAGTGTTTTTGCTCCGGGTAAAGGTACAAAAATTGAGATATAATTGGTTATCTTCTCCAAAAAACGTAGTTTTGCGCACTTTTAAAATGGTAAAAAATGTCCGAAAAACTAATTTCAAAAGTCCCGGAAGGGCCTTTGTCCGAGAAGTGGGCCAAGCATAAAGCACAGATTCGTGTAGTGAGCCCCGGAAATAAACGTAAGTTAGAGATTATCGTTATTGGTACTGGTTTGGGAGGAGCCTCAGCAGCGGCATCTCTTGGTGAACTTGGTTATAATGTAAAGGTTTTTTGCATCGGCGATTCACCTCGTAGAGCGCATTCTATAGCCGCTCAGGGAGGTATAAATGCCGCAAAAAACTATCCTAATGACAACGACTCGGTCTATCGCCTGTTTTATGACACTATCAAGGGTGGCGACTATAGAAGCAGAGAGGGAAATGTTTATCGCTTAGCAGAAGTAAGTAGCTTGATAATAGACCAATGTGTTGCGCAAGGAGTTCCTTTTGCGCGAGAGTATGGAGGATTACTGGATAACCGTTCATTCGGGGGAGCGCAGGTTAGCAGAACATTTTATGCCAGAGGTCAAACCGGTCAACAACTGCTTTTAGGCGCTTATGCCGCACTTAACCGTCAGATTCACCTTGGAAACGTTAAATCATACACTCGTTGTGAGATGCTGGATTTAGTTCTCTTAAATGGAGAGGCCAAAGGCATTATTGCCAGAAACCTTGTTACCGGAGATATTGAAAGACATGGTGCACATGCAGTAGTGATTGCCTCCGGAGGTTACGGAAAAGTATTTTTCCTCTCTACCAATGCCATGAACAGCAACGGATCTGTCGTTTGGCAATGCTTCAAAAAGGGAGCATTCTTTGCAAACCCTTCATTTGTCCAAATCCACCCTACATGTATACCTGTCCACGGAGAGCAACAGTCTAAGCTTACTCTTATGAGCGAATCGCTCAGAAATGACGGTAGAATTTGGGTTCCTAAGAAGAAAGAAGATGTAGAAAAATTGAGAACCAAGAAGATTCTTGCTTCTCAAATACCGGAGGAAGATAGAGATTATTATTTGGAACGCCGTTATCCGGCTTTCGGAAACCTTGTGCCACGTGATGTAGCTTCTCGTGCTGCAAAAGAGAGATGCGATTCCGGATTTGGCGTAAATGATACGGGACGGGCTGTTTTTCTGGACTTTAAAGCTGCTATCGAACGTCTCGGTAAACATGTAATTGCCGAGAGGTATGGTAACCTGTTCCAGATGTATGAAAAGATTACAGATGTAGATCCTTATAAAGAACCAATGATGATCTATCCGGCCATTCACTATACAATGGGAGGAATTTGGGTAGATTATAATCTTCAAACAACAATCCCGGGTCTTTATGCAATAGGAGAGGCCAACTTTAGTGATCACGGTGGAAACCGTCTTGGAGCTTCTGCACTAATGCAAGGGTTGGCAGATGGATACTTTATCCTTCCGTACACAATCGGAGATTTCCTTGCAAGTAAGATTCAGGTTCCAAAAACCGACACAAACAACCCTGTCTTTGAAGAAGCAGAAAAGGGAGTGAAGGACAAAATTGCAAAACTATTTGCTGTTAAAGGTAAAGAACCGGTAGATTATTATCATAAGAAACTCGGTCACATTATGTGGGACAACGTAGGTATGGCAAGAAACGAAAAGGGTCTTGAGAAGGCTATTAAGGAGATAAAAGTACTTCGTGAAGATTTCTGGAAAAACGTATATGTTCCGGGAGAGAACAATGAGTTTAACCAAGAGGTAGAAAAAGCTATAAGAGTAGCTGATTTTATGGAGATGGGAGAACTTATGGCAATGGACGCACTCATGCGTAAGGAGTCTTGTGGCGGCCACTTCCGTGAAGAGATGCAAACAGAAGAAGGCGAAGCACGTCGTGATGACGAAAATTACATGTATGTTAGCGCATGGGAGTATGCAGGTGAAGGAAAGGATTCTGTA
>Ga0209540_10001778_pt1 | contig 15803 bp, 12 predicted proteins | sample BarGraIncu01121A_FD_184501 | JGI IMG/M metagenome (GOLD analysis project Ga0209540, IMG submission 184501) | Arctic peat soil microbial communities from Barrow, Alaska - Barrow Graham LP Incubations 011-21A (SPAdes) (version 2) | ecosystem: Environmental > Terrestrial > Soil > Wetlands > Peat... | reverse complement strand
CAGGCCCAACAACTATAACTGAACGTCCTGAGTAGTCAACACGTTTCCCGAGCAGGTTCTGTCTGAATCTTCCCTGCTTACCCTTGAGCATGTCTGAAAGGGACTTAAGCGGCCTGTTTCCAGGTCCAGTTACAGGTCTGCCTCTTCTTCCGTTGTCTATCAATGCGTCTACTGCTTCCTGAAGCATTCTTTTTTCGTTTCTTACTATGATGTCAGGTGCTCCGAGATCAAGCAGCTTCTTAAGTCTGTTGTTTCTGTTGATAACCCTTCTGTAAAGGTCGTTTAAGTCTGATGTTGCAAACCTTCCTCCGTCTAGCTGGACCATAGGTCTCAGATCAGGAGGTATGACAGGGATTACATCCACTACCATCCATTCGGGTCTGTTGCCTGATTTTCTGAAGGATTCAACAACCTCAAGCCTTCTTATGATTCTTATCTTCTTCTGGCCAGTGCTTGTCTTAAGCTCTTCCTTAAGGTCAACTGACATCTGTTCAAGATTTATATCCTCAAGAAGAGCTTTTACAGATTCTGCTCCCATGCCGGCGGTGAAGTTGTCTTCTCCAAATTTGTCCTGGTTTTCCCTGTATTCTTTTTCGCTAAGCAGCTGCTTCTTCAGAAGCGGCGTTGTTTTAGGGTCTAAAACAACATAGGAAGCAAAATACAATATTTTTTCAAGTGATCTGGGGGACATATCCAGGATTAAACCCATCCTGGACGGTATCCCTTTGAAATACCAGATATGGGACACTGGCGCAGCCAGCTCTATATGCCCCATTCTTTCACGTCTAACCTTTGCTTTTGTTACTTCAACTCCGCATCGGTCGCAGACAATCCCTTTGTATCTTATTCTCTTATATTTTCCGCAGTGACATTCCCAATCCTTTATAGGTCCGAAAATCCTTTCGCAAAAAAGGCCGTCCCTCTCCGGTTTTAATGTCCTATAGTTAATTGTTTCTGGTTTCTTGACCTCTCCTTTAGACCATTCCCTGATCTTTTCCGGTGAAGCCAATCCTATTTGTAGTGCATCAAAATTATTTAATTCAAACAAGGGTACATCTCTCCCTTCAGACTAATGTTCATCATTAAAATCATCAATTTCTAAATTGTCTTGAAAATCATCAATTGTAAGACTGTCGATGTCAACTTCTGCGCTATCATCAGATTCCTCTTCTATTATTGAATCGGAATACTCCTCTACTGGCACTACTGGCACCACAGGAATCTCCTCGGCACCTTCGATGTTAACCTCCAGAGCCTCTGCATCTTCAACCGACTCCTTAAGCTGGATTTCCTCTTTATCTTCATTAAGAACCTTCACATCGAGGCAAAGCGCCTGCAACTCTTTGATAAGAACTTTGAAGGATTCCGGTATGCCTGGCTCTGGGATGTTTTCACCCTTCACTATGGCTTCGTAGGTCTTAACTCTTCCTACAACGTCGTCAGACTTAACTGTCAGAATTTCCTGAAGTGTATGAGCTGCGCCGTATGCTTCAAGAGCCCAAACTTCCATCTCTCCGAACCTCTGGCCTCCGAACTGTGCTTTACCGCCCAATGGCTGCTGGGTTACAAGTGAGTATGGTCCGGTTGATCTTGCATGTATCTTGTCATCTACCAAATGTGCAAGCTTCAGTATATACATGTATCCAACTGTAACAGGATTGTCGAAAGCTTCGCCTGTTCTTCCGTCATAAAGTATTGTCTTTCCGTCTTCCCTGTATCCTGCGTCAGTCAGGCATTTTATTATGTCTTCTTCTCTGGCGCCGTCGAATACAGGAGTAGCGATGTGCCATCCCATTTCGCTGGCAGCCCATCCAAGATGAACCTCAAGAACCTGTCCTATATTCATACGTGACGGAACTCCTAGAGGGTTCAAGCAGATCTGGAGCGGTCTTCCATCTGGAAGGAACGGCATGTCCTCTTCAGGGAGAACCCTTGAGATAACACCCTTGTTACCGTGTCTTCCTGCCATCTTGTCTCCTACAGATATCTTTCGCTTTTGAGCAATGTAGCATCTTACCAATTTATTGACTCCAGGAGGGAGTTCATCCCCGTTCTCTCTTGTAAACACCTTAACATCTACGATTATCCCGGCTTCACCATGAGGAACCCTTAGTGATGTATCTCTTACCTCTCTGGCTTTTTCACCGAATATCGCTCTGAGGAGTCTTTCTTCAGCTGTAAGCTCGGTTTCGCCCTTTGGAGTAACCTTTCCAACAAGGATGTCTCCCGACCTAACCTCTGCACCGATCCTGATTATTCCTCTTTCATCGATGTCCTTAAGAGCATCTTCTCCGACATTTGGTATGTCTCGTGTTATCTCTTCAGGTCCGAGCTTAGTGTCTCTTGCTTCTGCCTCATACTCCTCGATATGGATGGATGTGAACACATCTTCCCTGACAAGTTCTTCAGAGATAAGCATAGCATCCTCATAGTTGTAACCTTCCCATGTTATAAAGCCCATCCGGATATTCTTGCCCAATGCAATTTCTCCGAGGTCTGTGGAAGGACCATCAGCAAGCACTGTGCCATTTCCAACAATCTCGCCCTTGCTTACTATCGGTCTCTGATTGATGCAGGTACCCTGATTCGATCTCTTGAATTTTGATAATTTATAATGGTCAATACCTCCGTCGCTGTCTCTTTTAACCTTAACTTCATTTGCGCTTACATATATAACTGTACCAGCATTTAAAGCCTTAGGAAGAACTCCTGAATCCACTGCAGCCTTGTATTCAATTCCTGTACCAACAACCGGTGCCTGCGGCTTCAAAAGCGGCACCGCCTGACGCTGCATGTTTGATCCCATTAGGGCACGGCTGGCGTCGTCGTTTTCCAGGAACGGTATCATTGCTGTAGCAACGGAAACTATCTGCCTCGGGGATATGTCCATGAAGTCAACTTCCTCTGCATGAACAACGAGTACGTCTTCCTGATCCCTTACATTTATCTTATTGTCAATGAAGTGTCCGTTTTCATCAACAGGCTCGTTTGCCTGAGCGATCAAATATTCGTCCTCTTCATCAGCTGTCATATAAACTATTTCGTCTGTTACTCTCTTGAGAGCCTTGTCAACTTTTCTATAAGGAGCTTCTATAAATCCGTATTCATTGACCTTTGCATATGTGGCCAGTGAATTGATAAGACCTATATTCGGTCCTTCCGGCGTTTCTATAGGGCACATTCTTCCATAGTGTGAATGGTGAACGTCTCTTACTTCGAAGCCTGCTCTTTCTCTTGAAAGTCCTCCTGGTCCCAGCGCTGACAGTCTTCTCTTGTGAGTAAGCTCTGAAAGCGGATTTGTCTGATCCATGAACTGCGAGAGCTGTGAGCTTCCGAAGAATTCTTTTATGGACGCCGCTACAGGCCTGATGTTTATAAGGGCACTAGGAGTGATGGAATCCTGATCCTGGATTGCCATTCTCTCTTTTACTACTCTTTCCATTCTGGACAAACCTATCCTGAATTGGTTTTGAAGAAGTTCCCCAACAGATCTGAGTCTTCTGTTCCCAAGGTGGTCAATATCATCTGTATGGCCTACATTGTAAGGAAGTCCCAGCTCGTAGCTTACAGTTGCATAAATGTCTTCCCTTACGATGTGTTTAGGAATTAGCTTGTGGATTTTCTTCTGTATCTGTTCCTTTATCTCATCCTGGTCTGTGTAGTTATCCAATATTTCCTTCAATGTAGGATAGTGCACAAGTTCCCTGATGTTTAAATCGTCTATGTTAAAATCTAATATTTTCTTTATGTCTACAAAGTTATTGCCTAATACCCTAACAACCCTGTCTTCAACCTGTATGTCTACAGAATTGATCCCGCAGTTCTGGATTTCAAGCGCTTTTTCCCTGCTGATTTTCTTTCCAGCCTCAACTATGATCTCACCAGTAATAGGATTAACTACATCCTTGCTGCTGATCTGGTTTGCAATCCTGAGGTTTATGGCTAACTTCTTGTTGAATTTATATCTTCCAACTCTGGACATGTCGTATCTCTTAGCGTCAAAAAACAACGATTCAATAAGCGACATTGCACTGTCTACTGTTGGCGGCTCACCTGGTCTCAACCTTTTGTATACCTCAAGAAGCGCTTCTTCCCTGGTCTTAGTACTGTCTTTTTCCATTGTAGCCTTGAGCCTTTCGTCCTCGCTGAAGAACTCAATTAACTCGGCATCTGTCCCGATCCCCATAGCTCTAACAATTACTGTTATTGGAAGCTTTCTTGTTTTGTCAATTCTAACATATATTATGTCATTCGAATCTGTTTCGTATTCCAGCCACGCTCCACGATTAGGTATGACAGTAGCTGAAAACAGCTCCTTGCCAGTTTTATCCCTTGCAGTATCGTAATAAACTCCCGGTGATCTCACCAGCTGGCTTACTATAACTCTCTCAGCTCCGTTGATAATAAAAGTACCCTGCTCTGTCATAAGAGGAAAATCTCCCATGAACACTTCCTGTTCTTTTACTTCTCCAGTTTCTTTGTTCAGCAGCCTTACCTTTACTTTCAAAGGCGCTGCATATGTCGCATCTCTTTCCTTACACTCTTCAACAGAATATTTAACTTGGTCCTCTTCCAGTTTGTAACCAACAAAATCCAGATTAAGATTTCCAGTATAGTCCATTATAGGATTTATATCCTCGAAGACCTCCTGCAGGCCTTCCTTAAGGAACCATTGGTATGAATCAAGCTGAACCTCAATTAAATTAGGCATTTCACCTACTTCTTTAAGCTTGGAAAAACTCATTCTCGTTCTTTTACCGACTTGGACAGGATGTACCATAGACCTTCACCCCTTGCATAAACTTAAAAATATAATAAATACATACTGATTAAACTACAGCAGAATATTATACCCTATTTTATTTAATCGACTAAATTTATATAAAACAGGGTAAAAAACTTTAATATTCGTAGTTATCAATGCAATTTATTATTTTACCATAGTGTGAGCAACATGTCAATACTACTCATTAAAAAACCAAAAAGGGGCTCTAGTTAAAGTGCCCCTTTCCTTATGATGGTTATTTGTTATTTAATTTCTGCTGTTGCGCCAACTTCAGCAAGCTTAGCTACCATAGCTTCAGCTTCTTCTTTAGTAACTGCTTCTTTTAAAGTTTTTGGAGCTTCATCAACTACAGCTTTTGCTTCCTTTAATCCAAGACCAGTTATTTCTCTTACTGCTTTTATAGCTTTGATCTTTTCAGCGCCAGCGCTAGTAAGCACTACATCAAACTCAGTTTTTTCTTCAGCTACTGGAGCTGCTGCTACACCTGCTGCTGCTACTGGAGCTGCTGCACTTACACCAAACTCCTCTTCGCATGCTTTTACTAATTCGTTTAATTCTAAAACGCTCATTTCTTTTATAGCCTTAATTATTTCTTCTTTATTCATTATATTACACCTCCGAAAATTTTAACCTATTATATTTCTGTTTCTTTTTGTTCTTTTATCGCATTAAGCAAATATGCCAAATTTGACAATGGAGCTTTGAAGCTTCCAAGTAGTTTTGCAATAAGAACTTCTCTTGAAGGGATAGTTGCAAGCTGCTTAACCTTAGCTTCGTCGAATATTTCACCCTGAACGATACCAGCCACTAATTCCAACTTCTTGTGATTCTTTGCGAAGTCGTTAAGAACTTTTGCCGGTACTGTTGGATCTTCATTTCCGAATGCTACTGATAAAGGTCCCTCTAGTGCATCAACGATTCCGTCGAAGCCTAATTCTTTAGCTGCCAATGTAGTCAAAGTATTTTTGTATACCTTGTATTCAACACCTGCTTCTCTTAGGGTTTTTCTTAATTCAGTATCCTCTTCAACGGTAAGTCCCTGATATTTTGCAAATATAATACCTTGGGCTTTCTCCATTTTCTCTCTAATCTCAGATACCTTTGCTTCTTTAATTTCTCTGTTTTTTCCCACTGTGTGTCCACCTCCTCACAGTAAATTACTGCTATAGTTAATAAGGGCCTCTCCGTAGACACGAGAGAGACCCACAATATATATATATTGCAACCCTCGGTAGGTTGGGTTTACCCTTTACGCTTTCGCACCTACTGTCTACGGAATATTTACTTGTTCACCTAATGAATTATATAGATAACTCATGGTTATGTCAATACTAATCTAACACTTTTACAGGATTTACTTTAATACCGGGACCCATTGTGCTACCTACAACAACGGATTTAAGGTACTGTCCTTTTGCAGCTGAAGGCTTAGCCTTAACAACCGCTTCACAAAGTGCATGGAAGTTTTCGTGCAATTTTTCAGCTCCGAAAGAAGCTTTTCCAATTGGAACGTGAACGATAGAAGTTTTGTCAACTCTATATTCAACTTTACCAGCTTTGATTTCAGATATTGCTCTTGCAACATCGAATGTTACTGTTCCTGATTTTGGATTAGGCATTAAGCCCTTAGGCCCTAACACTCTTCCTAATCTACCAACAACACCCATCATGTCTGGTGTAGCAACAACCACATCAAACTCAAACCAGTTTTCTCCCTGGATCTTCTGAACTAATTCATCTGCGCCTACAAAATCTGCACCTGCATCTTCAGCTTCCTTAGCTTTTTCACCCTTTGCAAAAACTAATACTCTCACTTTTTTTCCAGTTCCGTGAGGGAGTACAACTGCTCCTCTAACCTGCTGATCAGCATGTCTTGCATCTACACCTAATTTCAACGCTAACTCGATAGTTTCATCAAATTTTGCTTTTGACGTTTTTACACATAGCTCTAAAGCTTCTGCCGGATTGTATAAAACATTTTTATCAACAAGTTTTATACTTTCTCTATAATTTTTTCCCATTTTCTTATCCTCCTTTGTGGTACCAACGGTTTTTTTACCTCCCACGATTATGGCAAACTATTCTTCTACAGTTATACCCATGCTTCTTGCAGTTCCTGCTATCATACTCATTGCTGTTTCTACTGACGCAGCATTTAAGTCTGGCATTTTTGTCTCAGCTATCTGTCTAAGCTGATCTTTAGTAACCACAGCTACCTTTGTTTTGTTTGGCACGCCAGAACCGCTTTCAACTCCAACAGCTTTCTTTAATAATACTGCAGCGGGCGGAGTCTTTAGTATAAAACTAAATGATCTGTCCTGATATACAGTTATTACTACTGGAATTATAAGTCCTTCCTGACTTGCAGTTTTAGCATTGAATTCTTTACAGAATCCCATGATGTTAACACCATGCTGACCAAGTGCCGGTCCAACTGGTGGTGCTGGAGTTGCTTTACCTGCAGGAAGTTGAAGCTTTATCATTCCTACTACTTTTTTAGCCATTAATTTCCACCTCCTATTATGTGGTTAAACGGATTTAAATCCTCCCACTTATTAAGACTTTCGTCTTTTTTCTAGTTAAGTTTTTCTATTTGGTTAAAATCAAGTTCAACAGGAGTTTCCCTGCCAAACATGTTAACTAGCGCTTTAATCTTATGCTTGTCATGATTGATTTCCTGGATAACTGCCGGGAAGTTTTCGAGCGGACCGGACTTAACCTTTACGTTTTCGCCAATCTCAACATCCAGTTTAACGATTTTTTCTGCAATGCCCATCGAGCCGACTTCATCATCGGTCAGCGCAACTGGTTTTGATCCAGGACCTACAAAGCCTGTTACACCTCTGGTGTTTCTGACAATGTACCATGAATCGTCACTCATTACCATTTTTATCAGGACATATCCCGGAAAAACCTTTTTCATTGTAACTTTCTTTTTGCCGTCTTTTATTTCGACCTGTTCTTCCATAGGGACCTGTACATCCTGAATCCACTCCTGAAGGTTTCTGTTTTCAACCGTCTTATCGAGGTTTGCTTTTACTTTATTCTCATAACCGGAATAGGTATGCACTACATACCATCTAGCTTTATCTGCCATATCTAGTGGACGGGAATCTCGTAGACCCCTACCTCCTTTTTCAACTATTATTTTAGGATAAGCTTCATTAGCTCACTGAATGCGCTATCAAGCAATCCAATATACACTGCATATATTATACAAAATGCGATAACAACCGCAGTGGATTTTTTTACGTTTTCTTTAGAGGCCCAGGTTATCCTTTTGAATTCTGCTTTCAGGTCTTTAAAGTACTGAATGAAACCTTTTTCGGACGCTGCTGACTTATTAGCATTTGCAACATTCTTGTTTACAGCCATTTGTTCACATCCTTAATTAGTTCTCAAGTGTTTATTTCTTAATTATTTTGTTTCTTTGTGAGTTCTGTGTTGTTTGCAGAACGGGCAGTATTTGTTCATTTCCAATCTGTCTGGATCGTTCTTTTTGTTCTTCATTGTGTGATAGTTCCTCTGTTTACACTCAGTGCAAGCCATTGTTATTTTTACTCTCATTATCTACACCTCCTGGTCTCATAAGCGCACAAAATCGCTTTTAGCGCACTTAAATAATTTATCACATCTTAATATCTATGTCAATAAAGTATTATAAGGACTGGATCTAGAAACCCAGTCCATATTTTAGTATTCTCTTATGATTATTCGCTTATGCTTGTAACAACTCCTGAACCAACTGTTCTTCCGCCTTCTCTGATAGCGAATCTTAATCCTTCATCCATCGCTACCTGAGTGATCAATTCAACCTTCATGTCGATGTGGTCTCCAGGCATTACCATTTCCATTCCGTCTGGTAATTTGATTGTTCCAGTTACGTCAGTTGTTCTGAAGTAGAACTGTGGTCTGTATCCGTCGAAGAATGGAGTGTGTCTTCCGCCTTCTTCTTTCTTCAGTACGTAAACCTGTCCAACGAATTTCTTGTGCGGGTGTACTGAACCTGGTTTAGCTATAACCTGACCTCTTTCGATGTCTGTTCTCTGTACTCCTCTTAACAATACTCCTACGTTGTCTCCTGCCATTGCCTGGTCAAGAAGCTTTCTGAACATTTCTACTCCTGTACATACAGATTTCTTCTTGTCTTCTGACAGTCCTACGATTTCAACTTCGTCTCCAACTTTAAGAATACCAGTTTCAACTCTTCCTGTTGCAACTGTTCCTCTTCCTGTGATTGTGAATACATCTTCTACAGGCATAAGGAATGGCTTGTCAGTTGCTCTTTCTGGTGTAGGGATATAGCTGTCTACTGCGTCCATCAAGTCGTGTATGCACTGTGTTGCAGCTGGATCGTCTATGTTTTCTATAACTTTCAAAGCTGATCCTGTTATTACTGGGATGTCGTCTCCTGGGAAGCCGTACTCGCTAAGGAGTTCTCTGATTTCCATTTCAACTAATTCAAGCAATTCTGGATCGTCTACCTGGTCTGCTTTGTTCATGAATACTACGATATAGTCAACACCAACTCTTGATGCAAGAAGGATGTGTTCTCTTGTCTGAGGCATTGGACCGTCTGCAGCACTAACAACCAATATTGCTCCGTCCATCTGTGCAGCTCCAGTGATCATGTTCTTAACATAGTCAGCATGGCCTGGGCAGTCAACGTGTGCATAATGTCTTTTTGCAGTTTCATACTCAACGTGTGCAGTGTTGATTGTGATTCCTCTTTCTCTTTCTTCTGGCGCCTTGTCTATATCAGCGTAGTTTGTTGCTGTAGCTCCGCCTTCTTTTGCAAGAACCATTGTGATTGCTGCTGTCAATGTTGTCTTGCCGTGGTCAACGTGACCTATAGTTCCTATGTTTACATGCGGTTTGCTTCTTTCGAATTTTGCTTTTCCCATTGTTAAATTCCTCCCTTAAATATATATGTTATATTTTAGAATTATTTACTTCCTATTATCTGTTCCTGTATATTCTTTGGAACTTCTTCGAAATGGTCAGTTTCCATTGCGTAAACGCCTCTGCCTTGAGTTCTTGATCTCAATGTTGTAGCATATCCAAACATCTCTGACAGCGGAACGAATGCATGAATAACTTCTGCACCAGCTCTTGGTTCCATTCCTTCGATTCTTCCTCTTCTTGAGTTAACGTCACCTATAACGTCTCCCATGTATTCTGTAGGTACAGTGATTTCTACTTTCATCACTGGTTCCAGTATACAAGGATCTGCTTTTGCCATTGCATTCTTGAATGCCATGGATCCGGCAATCTTAAAGGCCATTTCAGATGAGTCAACATCGTGGTATGATCCGTCAACAAGTCTTATTTTGAAATCAAGAACCGGGAATCCGCCAAGGATACCTGTCTGCGAAGCTTCTCTTATACCAGCATCGATTGGAGATATGAATTCTTTTGGAATAGATCCTCCGACAATGGCATTTTCAAACACATATTCTCCTTTGTTTGGTATCATTTCTATCCAGCAGTGACCGTACTGACCACGTCCACCAGACTGTCTAACAAACTTACCTTCAGCTTTAACTGTTTTTCTGATTGTTTCTTTGTAAGCAACCTGCGGTTTACCAACATTACATTCAACATGGAACTCTCTTGTAAGTCTGTCAACAATAATGTCGAGGTGAAGTTCTCCCATACCAGCTATTATTGTCTGCCCAGTTTCTGTATCTGTGTATGTTTTGAATGTTGGATCTTCTTCAGCAAGCTTAGAAAGCGCTATGCCCATTTTTTCCTGGGATGCTTTGCTCTTTGGTTCAATTGCGATATTGATAACAGGATCCGGGAATACCATTCTTTCAAGTATGATTGCGTGATCCTCATCACACAGAGTATCTCCTGTAGTTGTATTCTTAAGTCCAACTATGGCTCCTAAATCTCCTGCACGCAATTCATCAACATCTTCTTTATGGTTTGCATGCATTCTAACAAGTCGTCCGATTCTTTCTTTCTTACCCTTTGTTGAGTTGTAAACGTAAGAACCGCTCTTCATTATGCCTGAATATACTCTCGCAAACGCAAGTTTTCCTATGAATGGATCTGTAGCGATTTTGAATGCAAGTGCAGACATCGGTGCATTATCATCAGCATGTCTTACATCATCTTCTCCATCTTCGGTTACGCCTGTTATAGCAGGTACATCGAGCGGTGAAGGCATATATTCAATAACTGCGTCTAGCATCTGCTGAACGCCCTTATTCTTGTAAGATGATCCGCAGAAAACTGGAACTATCTGGTTAGCGATAACGCCTTTTCTCATTGCAGCCTTTATCTCTTCAACAGTGATTTCTTCACCTTCAAGGTATTTCATCATAAGCTCTTCGTCAGCTTCAACAACTGCTTCGATCATAGCCTTCCTGTATTCATCAGCCTGCTCAACCAAATCAGCAGGGATAGGTCCCTCTACGAATTCTTTTCCAAGATCGTCCATGTATATTATTGAATCGTTTTGAACCAAGTCTACTATTCCTTTAAATCCTTGTTCGCTTCCTACCGGCAGCTGGATTGGAACTGCATTGCACTTAAGTCTGTCTCTCAACATGTTTACACACATCAAGAAGTCTGCGCCTGTGGCATCCATTTTATTTACATAAACCATTCTTGGGACACCATACTTGTCTGCCTGTCTCCAAACAGTTTCAGTCTGAGGTTCAACTCCGCCCTTAGCATCAAGAACTGTGACAGCTCCGTCAAGAACTCTCAGCGATCTTTCAACCTCAACAGTAAAATCCACGTGTCCAGGTGTATCTATGATGTTTATTGCATAACCCTTCCACTGGCAAGTTGTTGCGGCAGAAGTTATTGTTATTCCTCTTTCCTGCTCCTGAACCATCCAGTCCATTGTAGCCTGGCCTTCGTGAACTTCTCCGATTTTGTGAGTTTTCCCTGTGTAGAATAGGATACGCTCTGTTGTTGTGGTTTTACCAGCATCTATATGAGCCATTATTCCTATGTTACGGAACTTTTCTAATGGATATTCTCTTCCCACTTACTCTTCCTCCCCTAACGTCTAAATTGTACGAATTTAAAATTCACAAAACTGTTTCGGTTAACACCGAAACAGTTTTGGATATTAATATCTATAGTGTGCGAAAGCCTTGTTAGCTTCTGCCATCTTATGAGTGTCTTCTCTCTTCTTAACGGCTACTCCGGTATTGTTTGCAGCATCCATTAATTCTCCAGCTAATCTATCTTTCATAAGCTTTTCGCCTCTTTTTCCAGCAGCTGTAAGCATCCATCTGATTCCCAAAGTCTGTCTTCTTTCTGTTCTGACTTCGATTGGAACCTGATAAGTAGCTCCACCTATCCTTCTTGCTTTAACTTCAAGCACTGGCATTATGTTGCTCATTGCTGCTTCGAAAACTTCCATAGGATCTTTACCAGTTTTTGACTGAATTGATTCGAATGCACCGTAAACAATTTTCTGCGCAACACCTTTTTTACCATCTTCCATTACGCTGTTCATAAGCTTTGTTACAACCTTGCTGTTGTATAATGGATCGGCTAATACATCTCTTTTTGAAATATGTCCTTTTCTTGGCACTTTTCTTCCCTCCTTAACATAGTATTTAAGATCATAGGTACTCGGCGGCATTTAATCCGCCGCAAAGCGCTCTGTACTTCTGCAAGTTACAAATCTATCTATATATATTCATATGCTGAAGACATAGCACTAACTTTCGAAAATAAATTTACATAATTATTTTTTCTTAGGTCTCTTTGCACCGTATTTTGATCTTGACTGTAATCTGTTAGCTACTCCTGCTGAATCCAGCGCTCCTCTAACAATGTGGTATCTTACACCTGGAAGGTCTTTTACTCTTCCGCCTCTGATAAGAACAACACTATGCTCCTGCAAGTTGTGTCCTACTCCTGGGATATAAGCTGTTACTTCGTATCCGTTTGTAAGTCTTACTCTAGCAATTTTTCTTAACGCTGAGTTAGGCTTTTTAGGTGTAGTTGTCTTAACTACAGTACATACACCTCTCTTTTGAGGACAATTCTTCAAAGCTGGTGATGTTGATTTTGTAGCTACTGATTTTCTACCTTTTCTTACTAACTGATTAATAGTTGGCATCGTTCCACCTCCTTTAAGATTTAGACTATTATTTTAAAATATCAGGACCGGGTTAAGATCCCGACATATCAAAAACTGTTTTTTCCATGGCTACTCCAGAAGGACTGCACAGGTTGCCGCTCCAACGTCAATGCCGCAGAGTTTTCCCAACTCTTTCATCGAGGCTACAGTTACAATCTCGATGGAGTTTTCCTGGGCAAGCTGGATTATCGGCTGAATGAACTTTTCGTCGGCATCGTCTGCTAAATAAACCGTCTTTGCTTTGCCATTCCTGATGGCCTTGACGGTCTGTTTAACGCCGACTACCTTGTTTCCGCTAAGCCTGTTAATCATAGTTTCCCTCCCACACAGTGCTGCAGAGACAAAGCATTTGCTTTGTCTCTCAAACACACAGAAGTAATTTTATCACTTATGGTCAGCTATGTCAATAAATTAAATTTGTGATTCTTCAGTTTCATCCTCGGTGTTTATCCTTATGGATCTGTATCTTGTCATACCAGTTCCTGTAGGTATAAGCTTACCGATTATTACATTTTCCTTCAATCCTAGAAGCGGATCAATTTTTCCCTTGATAGCGGCATCCGTAAGAACTCTTGTTGTTTCCTGGAAGGATGCAGCTGACAGAAAGGAATCTGTTGCCAATGAAGCTTTTGTTATACCGAGCAATGTAGGCCTTCCTTCTGCAAGCACGCCGCCTGCTTCTCTAACCTTTTCGTTTGCTTCTTCGAAATCATAGTAATCGATCAAAGTTCCTGGAAGCATTTCAGTATCTCCGGAATCCTCGATCTTAATCTTCTTTGTCATCTGCTTTACAACAACTTCCAAATGCTTGTCGTTGATATCAACACCCTGGAGTCTGTAAACCTTCTGTACCTCAGAAAGCAGGTAGTTCTTAACGCCTTCTAAACCTTTTATTCTGAGAATGTCGTGAGGGTTGACTGAACCTTCCGTTATTTCATCTCCGGCGCTTATTCTGTCTCCGTTTACTACCTTTATTCTTGAACCGAACGGGATGTCATAAGTATACTCTTCGGCATTGTCAGCTACAACGTAAACTATTCTCTTCTTCTTGGTTTCTTCCAGCCTTACTGTTCCGGAAACCTCTGCAACAATAGCAAGACCCTTAGGTTTTCTTGCTTCAAAAAGCTCCTCGACTCTAGGAAGACCCTGTGTTATGTCTGATCCGGCAACACCGCCTGTGTGGAATGTTCTCATTGTAAGCTGTGTACCAGGTTCACCGATACTCTGTGCTGCAATGATTCCTACGGACTCACCTATGTTTATTTCCTGTGCAGTTGCCATGTTCATGCCGTAGCATTTTGCACATACGCCATGTCTTGAGTTACATGTGAATACTGATCTTATCAGGACTTTCTTTAATCCAGCAGCCTGTACTTTTTTAGCCAGTTTGGAGTCCATATATGTGTCTTTAGGAACTATAAGCTCTCCTGTTACAGGATTGATCATATCCTGCGCGGAATATCTACCTGTCAGTCTTTCAGCAAGACTTTCGATCACTTCGTTTCCTTCTTTTATTTCTACTACTTCAAATCCTTCAGTTGAGTTACAGTCTTCTTCTCTTACTATAACTTCCTGGCTTACGTCTACAAGCCTTCTTGTCAGGTATCCTGAGTCAGCTGTCTTGAGGGCTGTATCCGCATTACCCTTTCTTGCTCCGTGAGTGGATATGAAGTACTCAAGTACGTCTAGTCCTTCTCTGAAACAAGCTTTTATAGGGAGCTCGATTATCTTACCTGAAGGATTAGCCATAAGTCCTCTCATACCAGCCAGCTGTTTGATCTGGCTCTTAGAACCTCTGGCTCCTGAATCGGCCATCATGAATATAGGATTGAATTTATCAAGGTTATCCATGAGCTCATTCGCTACTTCTTCAGTTGTTCTTGTCCATTTGTCAATAACCTTTTCATATCTCTCGTCTTCTGATATGAACCCTCTTCTGTACATGCCTTCAATTTTGTCTATGGTTGCTTCAGCCTCAGCAAGCAGTTCTTTCTTTTTCTCAGGAACTACCATGTCTGATGTGGATACTGTAATTGCACCTATTGAGGAGTAATGGTATCCTTTTGCCTTAATATTATCAAGCATGACTGAAGTTTCTGTAGCGCCATGTACCATATAGCACTTTTCGATTATTTCTCCAAGCATTTTCTTTGTAACCAGGAAGTCTATCTCCATCTTGAATTTATTCTCAGGAAGGCTTCTGTCAACAAAACCAAGATCCTGCGGGATGGATTCGTTGAATATTATCTTACCAGGCGTGGTATCTATTATGCCTGTGACTAATTCTCCGTCTTCTACTTTGAACAATTTAACTTTTATCTTTGCATGGATTCCTACTTCTCCCAGCTGATATGCCATAAGCACTTCATCAGTTGACGAGAAATATTTCCCTTCTCCGAAGGTTGTATCCGCGCTTCTGTCATCTTTGTTCTTAAGGCTTTCTGCCTCAACCTTGTCGATTGTAAGGTAGTATGATCCGAGAACCATGTCCTGTGTAGGGACAACAACCGGCTTACCGTCGGACGGCTTCATTATGTTATGAGCGGCAAGCATAAGGAATCTTGCCTCTGACTGAGCTTCTACTGAAAGCGGAACGTGAACCGCCATCTGGTCTCCGTCGAAGTCGGCATTGTAGGCTGTACAAGACAGAGGATGAAGCTTTATGGCTCTTCCTTCTACAAGTACAGGCTGGAATGCCTGGATACCGAGTCTGTGCAGCGTAGGGGCACGGTTAAGCAGAACCGGATGGTCTGTTATGACTTCTTCAAGAACATCCCATACCTGCGGCTGAACTCTCTCTACCATTCTCTTTGCACTCTTGATGTTGTGTGCAACTCCGCTCTCTGTCAGCTTTTTCATAACGAAAGGCTTAAACAGTTCAAGCGCCATTTCCTTAGGAAG
>Ga0209540_10001777_pt1 | contig 15812 bp, 9 predicted proteins | sample BarGraIncu01121A_FD_184501 | JGI IMG/M metagenome (GOLD analysis project Ga0209540, IMG submission 184501) | Arctic peat soil microbial communities from Barrow, Alaska - Barrow Graham LP Incubations 011-21A (SPAdes) (version 2) | ecosystem: Environmental > Terrestrial > Soil > Wetlands > Peat... | reverse complement strand
GGGCTTTTCATTCTGCAATATTTCAAAATCCACATCGCTGTTATTCAGCAATATCCTGAGTTCTTCCATTGTCATTCTGTCCCCTTTACAATTTTCAGTATTTGATCATCGGGAAGATTTTCCCCGAAGTCGATGGAAAACATGGCTGCCTGGTGGCTCTTTTCGCTGATGATTGCGTTAAAGGTTTCCACTGCCCATCGGGTGTTGCCGGTTCTACTGAAAGAATTTCACAAGTTTATAAGTTGGTGTCAGGCACCGAGGCCCTTTACACCGAGGCCCTTTATAACATTTCATCTACCATTTAGTTACCCCTCATAATTTACTTTAGCCTTATTCTCTGCGAATGATTAGGTCTATCAATTACAATCTCATTCATTTCTAACTCTTGAATCCACATTAATAGTTTTTGCAGCAGTTCTTTTACTTCTTTACGGTATGGCGTTGGATCATTAACTAACACATTATGAAGATTTGCTGTAACTTCTCCAAAATACATTTCACCTCCTGCGTTTGCTATTAATGAATATAGCCATAAGAACGCATTGCTCCATCTAAACGATTCTTTTAATTGTTGTAATGTCCAATCTGATCCAAGATCCAGGAATTCAATTTCATTACCTTTATACGCCAAATAATCAGCATTTATTGGAAATTCGTATGTAAACAAAACTTCAAAATCAGGTTTGAACAAATTTTTAATTTCATATGACCACTCGTAATGTTCTTTTTTCGTTTTTTTCGCTTGTTTTACTTGATCTTCCATCTTTTGATATATTTCATCATTCATTAAAACGGCATTATCAAATAGGCGATTGATTTTATTAATGTCAGCTATATCCAACTCATTAACACTTGCAATCTCGTAATTTCCACCATTTGATAAATTCAAACCTTTATTTGTTAAATTAGCACTGCCAATTACACATCGTTTTTTATCAAAAATATATGTTTTGGCATGTAAATCAAATCTAACATATAATTTCCAGTCATTCACCTTGCAATAATCAAATAACTGTAAATCAGTTGCACCAGCAATAATATCTTCCATCCTAAAACGAACTAAGACTCTTTTTTCTTTCAAATTTGTTGTAATATTATTATCAAGAAATTTCATTCCCTGTTCTTTGCAAAATGCAGTAATAATTTGCAAAGATTCATCACACTCTTTTACCTCTTTCGCTATTTGACCTTTTATTTCACTTGACATTAATATTCCCACTAAATCACCTATTTCCTTGCATAATTCTGCTGCTCATTAATATACTTTCTAAGTTTTTCATTCCAAACAGCAATCAAATTATCATTTTGATCTTCCTGATTCAATTTGGTTTCATCGACAGCTTTTACTAAAGATGCAATGAATAATTCAAATGCAATTTTAGTGTCATTAGTTTTGAAAATATCTTCTAAAAAATTTTTATAAAATATATGTTCCATATTAAATTTAACAAGACAACTACCCAGTTCAAATGAATAATCAAATATTGGACCTAATTTACTTAAATTTTTATATACAATATTAACTTTATTATTCATATAACTATTGATATCATCTTCTGTTGGATTCTCAATTCCCTGTTCTTCCAGCACTATCTTGGTTTTCTCGATCAATTCTTCTTTCGGGGTATTAATTTTAACTTCTGCTGATGCACCTATTTCTTCAGTGTTTTCCTCAGCAGCGTTAATAATTTCTGATGCCGCTGATACTATATCTTTTACAGTCCTAGAATTTTCTCTTGTTTTTTTATTTGCTGAATACATAGCAGATATTGTGCTCGAGACTATTCCCTGCAATTGTACCCAAACCGGTTGAACTTCGTCATCTAAATAATCACTTGGATCAACAAACTTTAATTCAACGTGTTGCTTATTATTAGCAACACCAAATGCTTCATCAAGTTCTGGATTAAATTTGATTTCACAACCCCACCATCTATGTTGAGGTTGGTTAACATTTTCATAAAAGTCAAACTGCCCAAAATCTATCTCTCTATTAGCTCTTACAATAGAAATGCCTTCTAATTTTTTCAAATATCGACCCATTTGTGTCTTTCCTGGATCTCCAGAAATTGCAGTTTTATCATAAAAAATATCTCGCACTTTTGAAAATTTAATCTGTACGGTTGATTCCTTTACTTCATAAGTGCTCGCGTCAATATACTTTATTGGATAATCAATAACTCCATCTGAATATTTATTATTAGTGTATGGTTCAAATATTGCTTCGGTACAATTTGTATTATAACGAGGATCAATCATACCTGGTTTATCCTTGTTTCCTAAAACATAATTTGGTTTCATTAACATTAATGGATCATTCGGCATTATTTCATATGTAAATTCTTGATTTTCATGAGCTATTAACTGAATGCTGCTCTTAGCTTCGCTAATAAAATATCTATATTTTTGACCCAAAGTGAAATCTAGTCTTTTAAAAAGAAAACTAACTGTTTTAGGAACTACTCTGTCACAATTTCTCCACAATACAAAAGTTCCTCTATTTCTAAAATCGTATTCAATCGTGCCATTTTCGGATACAATATTATACGTCAGATACTTCTTATATTTATCCGGTATTGCTTCTAAAATAGGATCTTCAATTTCTGTTTGTACTCCACCCTTCACAAGGTTTATATCCAAAAATACTTTCTTACAGTTTTCATATCCATTTTGCCACGAATATACATCAACAGACGGGCATGCATATAAAGAAGCTTGTGGAAGGCCAACACCAAATCTCCCCATTCCTTTTCGGTCAGTTCTTGTAGAATATCCAATCCCTAAGCAGCCCTCAAGTTCTTCACTATCCATTCCATGACCATTATCTAAAAATGCGATTTCTGTAATATATTTATATCCGGTTTTTTGATTCACCTCTTCTGATACAATAACGAATACGTTTTTTGCAATAGCCTGAATAGAATTGTCAATTATTTCCGCCATTGCACTCTCAATACTTTTGTAACCTGTGTTTCTTAATGCATCACCCATTGTTTGGATGATAAAAATATCTTTTGCCATAAAATTTTACCCCCTCTTATATCTTCCAATAATTATTAAAATGTGAAAATGCCATATTTTCATCAAATTGTTTTAAATTATCCTTTATATCAACCAATAAACAAGTCTCGTTTCCACCCATCTGTGGTCCCCTTAACCCTCGGCCCAACATTTGACTATATAACACTACAGATTGAGTAGGTCTTGCTATAAATACACACTGTATGTTTGTTGCATCAAACCCTGTCGTCAAAACCGCATAATTGATTAAAATATTCATCTTGTTATTTTTAAAGTCAGCTATAGCATCACTTCTATCTTTTTCTAACATTTCTCCAATAATCAACGCATTCGGTATATTTTCTAATGTCAGCATGGAAGATAGTAGTTGACCATGGGTAACCGAACATGCAAACACAATTGTAGGAATACCATCTCTGTTAAGTTCTCTTATTTTTTGTAATATCCTCAAATTTCTGCTTTTGTTTTTACCTATTATTTCAAGTGCCTTTGGTGAAAAATCATCATATCCATTTGAAGTTGCAATAACTTTTATAGAATTAATTTCTGCTTCACTTAAACTTTCTGGATATCTTAGTTCTTCTTTTTTAATCTTTGCTAAGACTCCTCTATTTTGAAAATATCGAATAACATCATTCTCGATTTGCACATTCGCCGCTTCACCAGGCAACAAATTCACGTCGTTCATTAACTTTGTATCTATACTTAAAATTCTATTTTCAAACATAGATGCCAATAAGGCATTGTCAATACTTACTTCAGTTGATCTTCCAGGAGTTGCAGTAAGTCCCATCAATGACCGATTACGCATTCCCTCTTTTCTAATCATAAATTTATTTATAATGTTCCTTGTTTCTGTAGCTGAAGCTTTATGTGCCTCGTCATATACAATCAGACAAGCATTATTCACTAATTTTTTAAAATATTCAGGATTGTTTTTATTAAGTGATTGCAGTTTTTGTATACCGCATACCATAAATCCAGATAGTTCATCACTATAATCCTCTATCGAATAACCACCCCAAAGCTTATATGTCTTAATCTTTCCATTTCCAATATTCTTCCAAACTGATACAAAGGAATCGTATGCTTGCTGTAGCAATTCAGTGGTGTGTGCTATCCAAATTACAAGTCCTTTTTTCTTTAAATTATAATTATAATGATGGGCAATAATATGCGTTGCAGTTTTAGTTTTACCTGTCCCTGTTGGCATATGAATTAAGAATCTACTCAGCTGTTTACTTGAAGACAATATATGCAATGCCCTTTGCCTAATAATATATTGATAATCCAATAACTCAAAAAATTCATCATATGATTCAACAATGTTTATTGCATCATAAATACTTTCATTTTTTATAAAGATTTCATCCGGATTATAGTCCAACAATTGTAATAATCTTTTATTTACATTGCTTTTCTTCCACGGTACATTTGAAGCTGCTTCAGCGATTTCTTTAAGTTCATTTGAATTATGATATTTTCCTGGTAAATCTAATCTAAATTCTAAAATTTCTTTAACTGGCAAAGCTTTTAGTAATTGGGACCTAAATTCTTTATGTTGTAGTATATTTACACCATGTATACAAAGAATCATATCTATAAGCTTTGCTTTTGTGAGAAATGTCTCTTTCCCGGTTGACCATTCCAACAAAGATTCTATTAAATCTCTTCCTAAATAATCTTTCAAAGTTTCAATCGGAAATGACTTCATATACTTTTTCAAAGTTTTATCTTTCAATTTTTCCACACCATCCCTGTTAACTAATGTTTTTCTATTCCATTAGAAATATTTTTTAAGTTATGTGCGCCTGGCACCGTCAACAAAGTATAAATAATACGTGATTTTGTTTTGAATCTTTAATGAACCCTTTATAGGGAATAATCAGTATCAATTTGTGAACCGATGGTATCATTTCAAGTACTGCCAGTACCTTCTTCATCGTGATGCCTATCTAGAGTGGCTGATAAGGCTAAACGATACTTGAATACTTCTTTCATACATGAAAGCTGTTTCTTAGCACCAAAATTATGTGCTTCATCAACCACAAGACAGATTTCACCATTTAGCTTATCGACTTCTTTTTGAAAATATTCTGTTGCAAAGGTAGCATTAGTTGTGATTACACAAAAATTTTTGACTATACCCAACTTGAAATCATTCAGGAGATTTCGGTATTTTTTCTTCCAATTATATGATGAATAACAAATTAAAGGATTTATCCCAAAAGCTTTGATATCTTCGACCCATTGCTCTACGAGATGTTGATAAGGACAGATAATAAATACACCAAGTGCATTTGAAACGCTTTTTGACAATCTTACTATTCCGCCAAGTCCCGTATATGTTTTACCGGTACCGGTAGCCATATCAAATATTCCTCTGTAATTATTTTTTTCCCATGTATCAATAGCATCAATTTGATAATCGTGAAGCTTTACATTTTTGGGTATAGCCGGCACCGTATTATATAATCCGTCTTTTTCTTTAACAGAGTTACCATCCTGGTATTCTAAAATATCCTTATCATAATTTATTGCAGTTCGTTTATATCGATCAATAATTTCTTGTTTTAAATTTGGAAATTCAATAATATGAATATTCGGATCATAATTATTCCAAATGGAATTAAACGCTTTTTCTTTTAACAAGACGCGTTCACAATCTTCAATGTTATTCCAAGAACAAAACACATCAATAGTTTCATAATTTAGATACATCGCTGTTGATGATTCATTCATAGAGCCTGAAAAGGCAACTTTATTGTTACGATCATCAGAAATTATGCCCATTTTTTCATGATACATTCCCATATTATTTTTATTCTCTGTGAAAGCTATTTTTATGTCTAGTATCCCGTCTGACATAAGATTTGATAAGAGATTAAGGCTTTTCTGTTCATAGGCATTTTTTACATCTTTCAATTCACGCACAATAGCTTCTCTTATTACCTTTTCTCTCAATTCGTAGCCACTACGTATGGCAACTATATCTTTTTCAGATAAATATGGTGAAGCTACAATCTGTATTTTTCCACCATTTTTCACAAGACCTGATATGCCTTTTGTTATCTCAACCAGTGCTGATGATGAAAAAAAACCTACGGCTCTTTGATATGATATAGCTTCCTTTAGTAATGGATTATAGAATTCTTTTACTACATTGTCCAGTAATGATCGATATTCTGTTTTAATCGTTACATCTTGTAAACTCATTATTTACCTCAATTGATAATCATAAATTTAACTATTATTCTTAATATGATCCAGTGCTCCAGCCAACATCTCAAAATCTTCCTCACTCGTAAAATAACTCACACTAAATCTTACCGTCCCAGCTGGAAAGGTTTTCATAAAGCGATGCGCTGATGGAGAACAATGTAACCCTGTTCTTACAGCAACTCCCATTTCGTCTAAAACTTTTCCAATACTATCACTTGCATAATCGTTAAATACACAAGATATGACACCAATACTTTCTTCTTTTTCAGGTAGAAGCATTTTTATATTGTCATAATTATTTATCAAACTGATCAATTTTTTTTTATTTTCCTGTTCCATTTTGTAAATCTCTTCAATGGTTGTGTTTTCAATCCATTTAACGGCAGCATTCAAACCAGAGACAGCCAAAATATTGGGGCTACCAACTTCAAAACGTTCTGGAATTTCTTCCGGTAAATCCGGATTAGCTGAATCTACACCAGTTCCGCCATATAATAAAGGATTGATTTTAATATCATTTTTAAATATAAAACCACCAACGCCTAATGGTCCATAGAGTGTTTTGTGACCTGCAAATACTGCAAAGTCAGCTTTTACTAAACTTAAATCAGTTTTAATTAACCCTGCTGTTTGGGCCATATCAACCACGGTTACAGCATTATAGGTTTTGGCTAGATCAAATATTTCTTTTATGGGTGCCACCGCTCCACAAACATTACTAGCATGGCTGACGATCACTATGTGTGGGGCTTGATCCTGAAACTGATATTTAATGCTTTCCACATCATATGCTAATGTTTCTGGATCAACATGGATCACCTGCAAATTCATGCTATATTTTCCATCAATGTGGTTTAAAACACGCATTACCGCATTATGTTCAAAAGGTGAAACGTAAACATTCATATCTTTTTTCCAGGGCAAACCTTGTAAGATAACGTTCATACTTTCCGTAGCAGAAGATGAAAAAACAACCTTGCTATCCGTTGTGCAGTGAAGTAATTTTAAAATTCTATTTCTGGTATCATCTACCAGTAACCTTGCTTCATTGGCAAGGCTGTGCTGACCTCTTCCTACATTTACTCCATATTGCCGATAAAATTTATCCATGAATTGATAAACTATTTCTGGCTTGGGGAAAGTGGTAGCTGCATTATCAAAATAGGCTATCTTTTCTTTTTTTGATGTCATTTTTACTCCCATCAAAACATATTTTCTAAAATTTCTAACAATACTTGGCGCTTTTCTTCGTCACTAATTGACTGCCCCATTTCTTCTAAAGCTGTACTAATTTCGTTCTTTAATAAATTTGCTAAGGATCCATATTCAATTCGAGTAAAGTTTTTCGTTAATTCTTCACCATTCTCATTGCGAATAGTGAAAATATAATCGCTGTTTTCATCTTGACCAAGAGCTTGAACCTCATTTGCATTTTGATCAAATTGTTCTACCAATTCTTTAAAAGCATGCATAGAAGTTAAGAAATTTCTGATGATTCCTTCATTCCAGTCATCAATTCTCAAACCGGTAGCTGCTTTAGATAAGCTCTCAATAAAGGATATATGGTCATTGGTAATGCTATTTATTAACTGGAATATTTTTCCATTGCTGCCATTGAAAACATGGTTCTTTGTTTCTATATTGAGTGTGTCAATCCAATCTTTTATAATCGAAAACAAAGAAGTTTCGGAATGTTTAAATTCTTCGGTGTTGAAAATTTCCATTAGATCAACTTTAATATTTGTAATCAAATGGTTTTTCGCATTATCATATATATCTTTTGTATCTGCTATTTTTTGTATGATGTCAGTCGTAAATTCCGAATAGCCGTAAATTTTAAACAGTTTTTCAAATAAATACTCTCTTGAATTAATACTTGGCTGCATTAAGCTATTCATAAACTTTTTATATTCTTTATTTAATTTATAGAATTCATTATGCCCTCGATATAGCTCTTTTAATTCTCTTGTATATTTAGGCAAAGATATAAACCAACGTTGCATGGCCCGGATAATATAAGAAAATGAATTGAACTCTTTTTCACGTTCAACAATAGAATCAAAGAAAAGCAATTCTAATTTATTAATATATTCTGTTTTTTCTTGACTCCATGATTCTAAATAAGCAGTATATTCATAAGGGTTTTCATTTATGTTATTTAGCAAATCGGGAGTGATCTCAGTTTCACTATTCTTATACATGATAGCGAGATGTTCTTTATATTGATGTAATATACTCGCAATATAGAGCGGAATAACACCACGTTTTAGCCCGATATGATACTCCGGTTTCGTTAGTGTGTTATATAATTCTCCAAAGCTTTTTCCTTGGGGATTCCCTGAATCCATAAAGAACTTTTCTATTTGGTTGAGCACATTTTGCAATGCATCATCAGCGATACCACATAGCTGTAAATATGGTATAGACATATGATTATGCAATAAACCAGTAACGATTAATGAACTTCTCATAAATGAAACTTCCTGGCTTGTTCCGGTTAACCCCAGCATAGGTTCGAGTTTTGTTGCCAACAAACCTTTAACTACTCGGTTACGACTTCGAATGGCAACGGATGGTAATTCGTTTTTATTTAAACTCTCGTTTTTTATTACCGGTGTCTTGGAAAATATTTGTTTGCAAATATCTGATAAACACTTAGAAAGCTGTGCCTTCCGATAAAAGAGTTTCTTCTCACCCTGATAATAATAATCTGCTTTTCGCATTTCTGGTTTGGTAAAAGATAAGATATAAGATTCTAATACCTCTACTAAATCATCTTCATAAATATTACATTCAGCAATTAAAACATCATCTTCTATTGAAGCTTCTTTTATCATTTTGACTGCTTTGTATTCATAAGCTACATCGGATATATCCGTATATTGGTTTGGAAGAACAAAAAGAATACGGGTATCAATATCTGTTTTATTTTTCAACTCTTGTTCTAAAATGTTTATTTGTTCGACATCTTCAGGTAAAATTCCATAAACGATTCCGTCCGCTTTTATATGTTGTATTTTTTTTGACCAATCACTGACTTTTGAAAATTCACGCCCATTAATAAATGCAAAATCAAAATAACGTATGATTTCCATATCATCATTGTAACTCGTGGGATATAAATATAGATCTGTAGATAATTCCGCCAAAATTGCTTTGACATCATAAAACGATTTATTTTTTTCTGCTAAATCTAATATTTTTTTTCTTATGTTACTACCCATCGGATTCTTGAGTTTTAAATGGGTGGTCTTTCGGCTGACATAAACTACAAATTTTTTATTTTGAAGATCTTCAAGTGCCGCCGCAACCTTAGGTGCATCTTCTACAGAATTTCCATAAATTTTAATAATTATTTCTGAAACGGGCGGCAGCTTAACTGGCTGTTTTATAATGTCAATTAGTGCAATCGTCTTGATAATTTTAGCTTCTAGTGTATTTAAATCAATCTGGTTTAAGATTGCTGAAGCGGTATTATATACATTTTTTATTTCACTCGTATAAGGTTCCTTTTTAAACAAGGGTTCAAAGTAATCAAAAAGTTTGTCTGGTGTTAGTAGTGGGAATTCATCACTGCTTGCACGAAGAAACTCAATGAGTGTGTTCTTGTGATTAGCTGATAAAAATGTAAATAATGTACGCTCATTCTGAGCAACCAATTCAGATAACCTTGGTAGTATAAATGTAGTAACAGGATGGAGAGGATAACAACCAACAATCACGGGCTCTATATCTTCAGGTTCTAATTCAGAAAAGAGCTCGCCAACTTCAAATGAGTTTTTCAATTCCATGAAACGGTTTTTGTTTTCATTGAAAAACTCATTGTAAAAAGCATCTTCTTTCTTTATAACTGAAGCTATAATTTCATAAACCTGTGAAAAATTATTTATTTGTTCAACATGTTTAAAACGCTCTGAAACACCTTTCCAGCCATCGACCTTTTGCTTTGGAAGCTTATCAATATAATTTGCTATGTCTTTATGAGAAATTAAAAGCAAATGCATTTGCTTTTCTTTGCTGCGATTGCATTTTTCTGCAAAATCCTGAAGCATTTTAATGTCAGAAATCGAGGCTTTTGTAATACTTGATTCCAAATATTTGCTAAATTCATCATAGACAACAAAGATACCAGTATAACCTCTTTTGCAAAGTGCATCTACTACTTGACTGTAGAGTTCGACAACGTCAAATCCTAAAAAGGGATTGAACTCACTGCCGGAAGTTAGCGTTGGATAAAGAATTTCAAATTTTTCATAAGCTGAAACATTAAAATCTCCTAATTCCATAATGAATTCATCAATGGGTACATCCAATACTTCTAAGAATTGTTTATATGTATCCGGATATTCTATTTGCCACCGTGTTATGGCGTTCAGGGCTGCCTGAAAATGTGTCTCAGGCATTAAGTCACTTAATTCTTCACCTTCCATTGCCTTTTGAAGTGCACTTAAGAAAGACTGTGTTAAACTAGCATTGCTACCCTGTATTACAATGGGTAACAAACGTTTGTCTCCTTCAAGGTATTCTAAAATGTATTTGTATAATTCTGGTTTATATTTTTCAATTTCTTCAAGCAATGTACTAAATAGATTAGGTTCTTTTCGGTAGAGTATTGCCAGCAAAACTAAAATAATATGGGATTTGCCTTTTCCATAAGCACCAATTAAAATCCGAGCGCGGTCCACTGAATTTTCATGGGTACTTAACAATTGTTCTTCTAGAATATCTAATGAGCCAAATGTTGGAATAAAACTTTGAATTTTTTTGTCATTGTACAAATCATAAGCGATATTGACAGCTGATAAAAATCCCTCTTCAATTTTTACATATTTAGTCAATGTCATACTTTTCTCCTTCTAACTTCCAACCTTTATATAAGCGCATCATAATATGCCTGACCACAGGTTAAATAATCTAAATCGGTTGTTATTTTAACCACATCCAGACCAGCCGTGCGAATTACCTTGATATGTCCCATTTGCGCAATTTGATTTAGATAAAAAGTCAATAAAACAACATCTAAATTTAATACCTTGCCAACGTTACAGTTCTGATTAAGTAAATCGGAAATTCTGATCTCATTTTTTCCATCTGACTGATCGAGAATAATGGCGAGTACAATGAGTGGATGTAACATGTTTTTCCGTGGCTGTGCTTTACGAAATATTTTTTCCTTTTTATCAACCAAATCAATTAAACCTAATTCACCAAAGGGACAATCAATGTTACTCTCTGGTAAAACTTTGTCTGGATTTACTTTGTGTCTAGAAACATAGGTGTTAATAATGCAAGTGAAATCATCCTCAAGAGATGTTTTTGCAACTGCGGTGTCATATTCTATCCTTGCAAAATTATCCAGCATTTGCACAAAGTCTTCTTTCTGAAATTCAGTCAATTTAAACTCATTAAAAAAATAATACCAGGCAGTGGCATTCTCTTTATTGGTTGCTAAAGAATAATGCAATAACCACAATGTCCCAACTTCTTCTAAATAATGGTCGTTTTCCCAAATGATTTCTGCTAATGATGTAAATGACTGAGCCCTTATACGTGTTCTCGGTTCTTCAGTAAGGCCCACCGCCTGTAACCAGTATCTTAAAGATTTTACCATGTTGGAACCGATTCCTAATACATCCATTGGGTTTTCATCTTTATTTGTAAATATTGTTGACTTATCTTTGACATTTTTTAATCCTTTATATAGCCAACCTTTTCTAATATAAAACGTTTCATGTCCTTTAAATTTCATTTTTTCACTCCCACTTCTCCTTGTGCTATTTTGTCTTCAGGAATTTTTCCATCATACAACCACCTTCAAGATATTTGGCAGCAACACACATTTTACACTTTTTACACTTCTTTTCATCTATTGTATAACGCATACTATTGATTGAAATAGCACCATATTTACACAGCGATTCACATTTTAAACATTTTCTACAGGCATTATATTTTTTGATTTGATAACCAATCATTCGTTGAAGTTCACTATGCTTTTTTACATTCATTGTTTTTATTTTAACTGCATTTTCATAACTATCCTGTTCAAATGGTTGTATGGAAATAATGGGTATGTTCGTCTTTGTATCAACAATGATCTTTTCATTTATAAGTTTACGACCTAATTCACTATGTTGATCACCAAATGGTATAAACATATCGATTAGCTCATCCGTCATTGGCTTGTTAAGACGATAAACTTTTGCATTGTTTTCCGTTGTACAATTGGTAAAATGAATCTTTACATCCTCTGCGGCTACAACACCATTCCCACCTTGTCTGGCTCTCCATTTACCTGTGTCCACATATACTTCGGCATCTAATTTTCCAATACTTTTGGAAAATTCCACTAAGAATTCTCGCCATTTTTTTGACTGTTCTGGCATATATATTTTTGATAAAAACTGGGCTCGAGTGCTATTGTTAGGACAGCACCAGCACCCTACACGGTCATAACCTAATCGGTAAGCATCGTTGAAATCAACATTCTCACATAGCAAATACAACCAAATATCAATATCTTTCCAGAAAAAAATTGGAGACGCTACTGTTTGTCTTTGTATTTTTATTGTTTCAGCGTCGTCTTCAATACGTTTGTATTTACTTCTTGAAACAGATTCGCATTTACGAATACCATAAAAGGTTAGAATGTTTACATTATTGTACATATTATTCAGTACTCGTGTTATTGGTCCGGTTTTAAACATGTAACAACACCAGCGCATCATCCTAGCCGGAGGGCCAATATCTTCACACACTTTGTAAAAATCCTGTTCCTTGTTTTTAGCAGTTTTAAAAATACTCATTGGGTTTTCAGTTCTAAAACGCTTTGCATATTCCATTGTTAATGGGAATTCAAGTGTTGTATCACCAAAAACATGAACAATGCTTGGGTTACTTAATGCACGAATTACTAAATCAGCAGTGACTGTAGAATCTTTCCCGCCGGAAAATGATATTACTATGTTTTCTGGTGGATATTTTTCCACGGCACTCTTTATAAATGAAAAAGCTTCGTTTTGCAAATAATCTAAACGATTCTGATTTGCTTTTACAAATGTCTTAATCGATTTATTGAAATGTTCATAGGAGTTTTTTTGTTTATATTCAATAAGTTGTTGTGCAATTTTATCCGCATCAGCTTTTTCAAATGTTTTTAAAGGTAATGCCTTTAATTGACCATCTATAAAGTAACGATTATTAGAGACCCAAACTGACTTATTAATATATTCAAGGGGCTTTCCAAAAATTATTTCAACGAGTAATCTTTCCTCTGGAAAAACCGGGCGCAGATCGGCACCTAAATGTTTCGCTACTCCGCCACAAAGCGGGCATATTTCTTTATCTATTGAATTAACTTTTCTGATGATTGGAGTTATGCAATTATCACACCAATAAACTTCAACTGGCATATCCTCTTCTGTTTTAGCACCACAAATTTCACATTTTTCTTTTGGCGTTTCACTATTACATATTTTACACCACAAACTAATCACCTCTTTTTTTACCATTTATTAAATTGGACAGGCAGACGTTTCAAATGTCACCTAAAACCATTGTTTTTCGACTATATTATTTTCTTCAATTGATCATTTTTGTTCGTGTGAATTTAAATTTTTAGACACACTTCTAATTCTAAACCTTTTTGAACAAACTGGCAATGTATTTTAAGCTCGTTAGCCAAATATTTCAACTTAATTGATTAAGGTGTTTTTCAATTGCAACAATCCCCTATTTTGAACCATCATAGAAGTAAAGTGAAAAGCAGTTCAATCGGTACAAAAATAATTATATTATAGGTAAAGAGCACCAATTTAGTCAGCATTTTTATTTGCATAACAACTTGAATAATCAATATTTTTTTTGATTGTTGGTCATTCTAGGTTCAGGTCTGATTTAATATGTTTGCAATTTTACGAAATCGGCAATTTAAAACAGCGTTCTAACTGAATTAATATTGAAATTCTAATTTTCTCTTAGAATCCATGTATTATCGACTAACTGATAGTCCGAAATTTTTCCGCGATTAAGGATAATGGTTTCGTTGACGGGTGCTCCCATGGTCCAGTAATAATATTCACCCAAAATATAATACCTGCCAATCCGGTGATTGTAAGCCGCTTCAAAACCGATGCTTCGGATAGTCGCAACAAAATTCTCAAAAGCATTCCAATGAGTAGGGTCAATTTTTGTTTTTACAATATATTCATGGGGACACCTTTCGGCATATGTTTTTGCAAATATCCATGTAAAACGATTCACAAACTCTCGCATTTCTTCATAACTCATGGTATTCATAGCTTACCTCTCCTTATTGGGAATTTCTTTTGCTTCTTTTAATCAGCTCTAATATTACTATACCCCAATTTTTAGTTTGTATTAATGCCTTTTAATTTAAATATTTATATTTTGAGAATCGGATGAAAGAGATTAAATTCAAAAAAAATTAATTTGATATATTTGCATAGCACCTTGATTTTAAGACGCAAAAAAAACAACGACTTCAACATCGCTGTTTTTTTGCGTCGGGCTATTTTGCCAATTCTCCGGGTGTGCCAATGCTCTTTTTTTGTCGTTTACCCTCAAATCTCCTCCTCGCCCAGTTCCTCCACCAGTTTCCTGAGCCGTTTGGGTATGGGGACTCCCAGTGTTCCCATATTTTCTATAATACTCAGGCCTTCATTGGAAAGGTAGAAGAAAATCATGGCGGATCTCAGGGGTTCCCCGGTTCCTCCCAGAAGGGATTGATCCAGGAGGTGGCCTATGCCCACTACAAGAAAGATGAGAATTTTCTTCAGAATCCCTTTGAAACCCTGGGCACTGGAGAGTTTCCCCTGCTGGCCGGCGGCGAGGACTCCGGTTAGGTAGTCGGTGACCACAAATACGGTGAGGCATATCAGAAAGCCGTCCCAGCCTCCGAGGATCTGGCCGAGAAAACCGCCGATGATGGCAAACCATAGGGATAGTTCGCTAAATAGTTTTATGGGTTATCGTCCCCTTTCATCTTCCGGTATTTTGCTACAGCGCCAGATGGACAAAGCCCTGGTCTGGATAGACAATGGCGTAAAGGCCAAAGCTTTCTCCGATGGCCGCTACGGTTTCAATGGGGATTCCCGGGGCATAGAGATCCGCGGCCTGGCCAAAGAGGTGCTGGGAATTGGGAACGCCGCCCACTTCGGTGTTTCTTGTGGGACATCGCACCCCGGAGGTGATGATCACTTCGGTATTCAGGGCGTTTCGCAGGGCTTCCAGTTTCAGGAGCAGGCCGAGATTCATTTCTTCCGGGAAACCGTTGCAGTATTCTCCTCCGCAATCACAGGCAAATTCGTTACGGGCAAAGTGGTCGGTGGAGCCGTCACTGTCAAAGGAAATGATGCTGAGTGTTTCGGCGAAAAGCCGGTTTTCGGTGAGGGGGCCCACCAGGCCATCCGGGTCTAAACCGCTGTTGGTTTGGAATGCCATAATGGCTTTTTTAGTTTTAGGGCCGTCGATGCCGTCAATTTTCCCCGGGTCATATCCCCGTTCTAAAAGGGCTTCCTGTACTTTTTTGATAAATGGCTTCATATATT
>Ga0209540_10001773_pt1 | contig 15828 bp, 13 predicted proteins | sample BarGraIncu01121A_FD_184501 | JGI IMG/M metagenome (GOLD analysis project Ga0209540, IMG submission 184501) | Arctic peat soil microbial communities from Barrow, Alaska - Barrow Graham LP Incubations 011-21A (SPAdes) (version 2) | ecosystem: Environmental > Terrestrial > Soil > Wetlands > Peat... | reverse complement strand
TAAGTGATATTCCATTTGAGAATTCAAATGACGAAAAGCTTGTAAGGATTGTGAGATCTAAAAAGGAAACCAAAGTAACGTATGCAATTCCAATTTTTAAAAATGAATGGTGGATTTATTTGAGTAATGGACTAACAATTGTTGACAAGAAAACTAAAGATCGATATGTTGTTCGACGAGAAGAAAATGGATTGCCCATGAATCAGATATTAGTAGTTACAGGCTCTACGCATAAGATGATTGAAATTACAGAAGTATTTCCGCCACTGAAAGAATCTGTGGAAATGATTGATATATTGACATTGACAAGCGATTTTCCAAATATAATAATGGGTACTCGTGGTAAAGATACTCAATTTAGAAATATAAATATATCAGATTATTCAAAAGAAACAGTTGGCAAAGTATACAGATAACCAATGTCGCTAACTGACCGCTAAAACGATGAGCATCGTTTACTCAAAAGATGCTTATCATTTGCCAAAGTGATGCTCATCGTTACAACAAAGCATTTTTCTGATATTCAAATGCTAATTCAGCACAATACAAATCCCCTAAAACTGAATGAAAACATTCTTCAGTTTTAGGGGATTTTCTTTATATTATCTATCTCAATGCGCTTCCAACCAGTTGGCTCCCACACCACAATCGGCAATAAGCGGCACCTGAAGTTTGATGGCATTTTCCATTTCGTCGACCACCACCTTTTTTACCACATCAATTTCTGAGTTAGGTACCGTAAAGTTCAACTCATCGTGAACCTGCATAGTCATTTTGGCTTGCAGGTTTTCTTGTTCCAGTCGCTTTTGGATGCGCACCATGGCTATCTTGATAATATCGGCTGCCGTTCCCTGAATAGGCGCGTTGATGGCATTACGCTCTGCGAAACCACGCACAATGCTGTTCTGCGAATTGATATCCGGCAAAAAGCGCTTACGCCCGAGCAGCGTTTCCACATAACCCATTTCTTTAGCACGTTGAATGCTGGCATCCATGTATTTCTTCACCGATGGATAAGTCGCAAAATAGCCGTCGATAAGTTCTTTGGCTTCACCGCGAGGAATACTTAATCTGTCGGACAATCCGAAAATAGAAATACCATAGATAATCCCGAAGTTGGCCGTTTTTGCCTTGCGGCGCATATCCGAGGTCACTTCTTCCAACGGAATTTTATAAATCTTGGCGGCAGTAGCGGTGTGAATATCATGACCGCTGTTGAACGCCTCAAGCATATTGGTGTCACCGCTCAGGTGCGCCATGATACGAAGCTCAATTTGAGAATAATCGACACTTAGAAAAACACTATCGGCATCAGGGATAAACGCTTTACGAATTTCCTTGCCTTGCGCATCGCGAATCGGAATATTCTGCAAATTCGGATTGGTAGAGCTTAACCGGCCGGTTGCTGTTACTGTTTGATTGAAGGAGGTGTGTACCTTACCCGTCTTCGGATTGACCAGTTGCGGCAACGAATCGATATAGGTACTCAGTAGTTTTTTTAATCCGCGATAATCGAGAATTTTGCTTATAATAGGATGTTTTGACTGTAGTTTTTCCAGAATATCTTCGGACGTAGAATACTGACCCGTCTTGGTTTTCTTAGCTTTAGCGTCCAGTTGTAAGCGGTCGAAAAGCACCTCACCCACTTGCATTGGCGAGCTGACATTAAACTCTCCGCCTGCCAATTCGTGAATTTCTTTTTCCAACACCCCCATCTCGGCTGTCAGAATAGTAGAACTCTCGGCCAGCGCCGGAATATCTAGTCGCACCCCGTTTCTTTCGATAATGGAAAGCACTTTCATAAGCGGCATTTCAATATCATAGAACAGCGATGAAAGCGAATTTGCTTCCAGTTCTTTTTCCAGTATCTTTTTCAATCGGAAAGTAATATCCGCATCTTCAGCGGCATAATCGCACAGCTTGTCTAACTCAACAGTACGAATATTCATCTGATTTTTTCCTTTTGATCCCACAATATCTTCGAAATGGATCGTGCGATATTTCAAATAAATCTCGGCCAGATAATCCATTCCGTGACGCAATTCGGGCTGAATAAGATAATGCGCAATCATAGTATCGAACAATTTGCCGTTCAGTTCCACGCCATATTGCGCCAGCATCAGTAAATCAAATTTAATGTTCTGTCCTATTTTTTCTATTTGATCGCTTTCGAAAATGACACGAAACTCGAGCAACACTTGTCGCGCTTCTTCTTTATTTTCGGGTAGTGAAACATAGTATGCTTCCCCCTCAGTAAAACAAAATGAAAGCCCTACCAAATCATCGTTGAATACATCAAGACCGGTAGTTTCGGTATCGAAACAAACCCACTTTTGCATAAAGAGCTTCGAAATCAAATCCGAACGCTTTACCTTTGTGTCCACCAGCACATATTTATGTGGTGTGGTGGTGAGATTTTGTAAACCGGAAACAGATTCTTGCGGAGCTGTAAAGTCAATCGTTGGTTGTGGGGCCGGTTTTTCTTTTGGCTTTTCGTCAACAGTAGGCTCGTCGAACAAAGACATTTGCCCAGTCGGTTTTGGTTTTGCAAACCCAACACGAGGCAATGGCTGATCGGGAGGAAAAGAGGTAAACCCATTGCCAAACTTAGCCGTGGTCATGGTTCTGAATTCCAATTCTTCGAAAAGAGCACGCAGTGCAGGTTCGTTGATAGGTTCAACTTCCAGTTCTTTTTCATTGAACTCAACAGGTACATCGATTTTGATAGTGGCTAAGAAGCGTGAGAAAATAATTTGTTCTCTGTTTTCTTCTATTTTTGTTTTCAACGCCCCTTTTAGTTCATCGGTACGCGTCAGCAGAACATCGATACTGCCAAATTGCTGCAACAATTTCACCGCTGTTTTCTCTCCCACTCCCGGGCAGCCGGGAATATTATCAGACGCATCACCCATTAAACCAAGCAAATCGATCACCTGCTCATGGCTCGTCAAATCATATTTTTCGCGAATCTCTTTGGGTCCCATCACTTCGAAACCACCTGTATGTTTGGGGCGATACATCGAAATATGTTCCGACACTAATTGCCCATAATCTTTATCGGGCGTAAGCATGAACACATCAAAACCTTCTTTTTCAGCCAGTTTGGCCATGGTGCCAATCACATCATCGGCCTCGTAACCGGGCACTTCAAGTGCAGGAATATTGTATGCTTTTATTAAGTTTTTGATGATAGGAACTGCCAGGCGAATATCTTCGGGAGTGGCTTCGCGTTGGGCTTTGTAAAGATCGTAGGCTTCATGACGAAAGGTTTTTCCTTTGGGGTCGAAAGCTACAGCGATATGTGTAGGTTTTTCGCGCTTCAGTACATCTTCGAGCGTGTTTACAAACCCAAAAATAGCAGAAGTATTTAGCCCTTTGGAGTTAAACCGTGGATTGCGAATAAAAGCGTAGTAAGCGCGATAGATGATGGCATATGCATCAATAAGAAATAGTTTTTTCATAATTTCAATAGTTTAAAGGCAGCTGTTTTTCATCAACTGTCTCAAACAATCTGATTTAATTTGTGAGTTTTATGTCTAAGTTGTAATAACGAATTGTAAATAAATATTGGCATTGACTATAAAAAACGGATAAAGTTAACTAGTTGTTCACTTATTGAGCGATGACTTGGTTGTTTTGACTGTAAAAGTAATTAAATTTTGTACAGAATTTATTATAATGAACCAAACTACACGTAAAAATGTTTACTTTTGCATTTACAACGAATTAACCGTTCACATGAACTATATCGACAACATACGAAAACCGATACAGAAGGAAATGCAATTGTTTGCTAAAACATTTGCAGAGTCTCTTAGCACGGATAATCCCATGCTTTTGAGTGTAAACGAATATGTGCTTCAAAAGAGTGGAAAGCAACTGCGGCCAATGATGGCGTTGTTGTCTGCTAAATTGTGCGGAGAAGTGAACGAGACGACCATTTATGGAGCGCTTTCGTTGGAACTATTGCATACTGCCAGTTTGATTCACGATGATGTGGTGGATGATACGGATGAGCGACGTGGAAAACCGTCGGTAAATGCCCGGTGGACCAATAAAATAGCAATACTATCAGGCGATTATATCTTGTCGAAAGCACTTGGCTGTGTTACAAAAACAGATAGCTTACAGATTCTGAAATCGGTGGCTAATATTGGTATGCAACTTTCTGATGGAGAGTTGTTGCAACTGGCAAGCGCAGAAGCCTCAAAAATTTCGGAAGAAAATTATTTTACAGTAATTCGAAAAAAAACGGCTCTGCTATTTTCAACCTGTACCGAAGTGGGTGGACTTTCGGTACATGCCAATGAGGCTGATTTACAACACTTGCGCAACTTCGGGGAGTATTTGGGTATTTGTTTTCAGATAAAAGATGATATCTTCGATTATTCTGATAATGTACAGATTGGAAAGCCAACCGGCAATGATATTCGTGACGGAAAAGTTACTCTGCCATTAATCTATGCACTTAGAAATTCGGTAGGAAGCGCCAAAGAAACCATTTTGAAATATATCGACAAGAAAGACTTTACTCCGGAGCACATTCATAACATTACTCGCTTTGCCCACGAAAACGGGGGAGTAGCCTACGCCGAAGATCAGATGAAATTGTATAAAAATAAAGCCATCGAGGAACTCAATGGCTTTGCTGATAGCGATGTAAGAAAATCGCTTGTGCTTTGCGCAGAATTTGCGGCTTCGAGAAGCAACTAATTTAGCTTAGAAATACTTCACTTCTTTTCCTTCTATTGAACTTAGCAAGTTGTTTGCCAATCGGCTGGCACCAAAGCGGAACATGGTATTGTTCAACCATTCAGCACCCAGGATTTCTTTCACCAACGTGTAATGTTTCACGGCATCTTCGGTCGTAACAATTCCTCCAGCTGGTTTATAACTCACTTTAATGCCTGTTTTCTCATGCCATTCTTTAATGGCTTGACACATCACGTATGTTGCTTCCAACGTGGCGGCCACAGGGATTTTTCCGGTAGATGTTTTGATAAAATCCGCACCCGAAGACATGGCTAGAAGTGATGCCTTTTTGATATTGGAAGCCGATTTCAAAGCGCCGGTTTCGAGAATTACTTTCAAATGCGCTTCACGACAAGCGGCTTTAATTTCGGTTAGTTCTTCGTACACTTCCTGGTAGTTGCCTTCCAGAAATTTGCCGATAGAAATAACCACATCAATTTCGGTAGCACCTTCCATCACACACATAGCCGTTTCGGCTACTTTTACCTCGATAAATGTTTGCGAAGCAGGAAATCCTGCCGAAACAGCTGCAATGCCTACACCGGCACTCAAATGTTCTTTTACCACAGGCACTAAGGCCGGATATACACAAATAGCACCCACATTTGGCAAAGCAGGATAATTAGCTTTGAAATGGTTTACTTTATTTACCATTGCGATGATTTCACCGTCAGTATCGGTTCCATTCAACGAGGTAAGGTCAATCTGACTCAGACATTGTTTGTAAACTTCTGTGGTATTGTTTTCATCGTAATGTGCTGCTAATATTTTGTCAACATCTTGTTTGATATTTTCGTCGTTTAAGTTACAATCGTAAAGATCGAAAAGTTCTTTAAATTTGCTCATGGCTATTGGGGGAATTGGTTGATTATGTTTATTGAGGAATGGTTCTGCAACTATAAACTATCGACTATTGATTCAGTTTATCGTTTTCAAGATGACGGGTGCTATCTCGTTGGGTTTTCTTAAGCATATTCTTTTCAAATGCTTCGGTGAGGTTCACGCCGGTTTGGTTGGCTAGGCAAATAAGCACCCACATCACGTCGGCCATTTCGTCGGCAAGGTTGGCCTGTTGGTCTGATTTTTTGAACGACTGTTCGCCGTAAGTTCGCACCATCACCCGGGCCAGCTCGCCTACTTCTTCTGTCAGAATGGCCATGTTGGTCATTTCGGCAAAATAGCGTACACCGTAGGTTTTAATCCATTGGTCTACCTGAGCTTGGGCTTCTTCGATGGTCATTGGTTCAATCTTCGTTTAGACGGGCAATAATGGTTTCATTGCCTGTAGTTGAATCGCCCACTTGTACAAAAATTTCTGTATCCATTGGGAAATAAAGATCCACGCGTGATCCGAATTTGATAAACCCAAGATGCTCGTTCAGATGGCATTCTTTGCCTGGATGCGCATAGGTTACAATGCGACGTGCCAATGCACCTGCAATTTGTCGAACTAAAATTTGAGTTTTAGAAGGAGTCTCGATAACCACGGTCGAACGTTCGTTTTCGGTGCTCGATTTTGGCAAAAAGGCAGCCATGTGTCGGCCACTGTGGTGAACCGATTTAAGTACTTTACCACGTACAGGATACCAGTTGGCATGAACATTAAAAACGCTCATAAAGATGGAAACTTGAATTCTTTTCTCTCCAAAATATTCCAACTCATCCACAGGCTCCACCACTACGATGGTTCCATCAGCCGGAGCTACCACCAGACTTGGATCGTCAATTTTTACTTTGCGCGGTGGATTACGGAAGAAATAAGCAAAAAAGAATAATAAAAATGCAGAAATAACGATGTTAGCAATAAATGCCCATGATTCAACTCTGGTATAGATAAATAAGTTTAGGAGCAACAAAATCAGAACAAGTGATCCAATAATTAAGCGTCCTTCTTTGTGAATTTTAATATATCTCATGCGTATTTTAGTGTGTTTCAGTTCTATTGTCGACGTGCAAATATAAGATGTTTTGCACCAATCTAATTGTTTTATTTGTGAAACAAAGGTAGAGAAAAAGAATCAGTGATGCAAGTGAGCCCGACAAACTTTTCTAATCCGATAGATTTGCGTAACTTTGCGGTTTATTTCGAACGCTTTACACATAAAAACGAATAATCAAAACACACAATAAATTTAGCATTTTATGAACTTATCTTTACTTACTGCCATCTCGCCTGTGGATGGTCGTTATCGCACAAAAACAGAAGCTTACGCCAACTATTTCTCCGAATATGCCCTTATCCGCTATCGTGTACAGGTTGAAATTGAATACTTCATTGCACTTTGCGAAATACCGTTGAAACAACTGGAGCAAGTACCGTCCTCTGTTTTTCCAAAATTGCGCGAGATATACGCCAATTTTACCGAAGCCGATGCACAAAAAGTAAAGGATATTGAAGCCGTTACCAACCACGACGTAAAAGCGATTGAGTATTTTGTAAAAGAAAAATTCGATGTACTTGGATTAGAAGCTTTCAAAGAATTTATCCACTTCGGACTTACGTCGCAAGACATCAACAATACCTCTGTTCCATTATCAATAAAAGAAGCATTAGTGGATCTTTATTATCCTGAAATGGACAAATTGGTACAAGAGTTAACCCGCCTGGTTGACGAATGGCGCGATGTATCTATGTTGGCAAAAACGCACGGACAACCTGCTTCTCCAACCCGTTTGGGAAAAGAAATGATGGTGTTTGTAAACAGATTGAACCAACAAATTGCGGCATTAAAACAAACTGCTAATTCCGCCAAATTTGGTGGAGCTACCGGTAACTTCAATGCACACGCAGTGGCTTACCCGGCTATCGATTGGAAATTGTTCGGAAATAATTTCGTAAGCTACAAACTGGGCTTAGAACGCGAACAATGGACAACCCAAATTTCGAACTACGATAATATGGCTGCTCAGTTTGATGCGATGAAGCGTATCAATACTATTTTGATCGACCTTTGTCGTGATATATGGACCTATGTTTCGATGGAATACTTCAAACAACGCATCAAAGCGGGCGAAGTAGGTTCATCGGCTATGCCTCACAAAGTAAATCCTATTGATTTCGAAAACGCTGAAGGAAATCTGGCTATTGCTAATGCTTCGCTTGAGTTTATGTCGGGCAAATTGCCTATTTCACGTTTGCAACGCGATTTGACCGACAGCACAGTACTTCGTAACGTAGGTGTTCCATTTGCGCACACCATGATTGCTACCCAAAGCATCTTGAAAGGATTGAGCAAGCTGCTTTTGAACGAAACAGCTATCTATCGCGACTTGGACAATACCTGGGCTGTAGTGGCCGAAGGTATTCAAACCATTTTGCGTCGCGAAGCGTATCCGTCGCCTTACGAAGCCTTGAAAGCATTGACCCGTACCAACGCAGGCATTAATGAAAAATCAATTCGTGACTTTGTTGAAACGCTTGATGTGAGCCAATCGGTAAAAGAAGAATTGCGCCGCATTACACCACGAAATTATACAGGAGTTTAAAGAAGAAGTAAGGAGTAAGAGGCAAGCGGTAAGCGGTAAGCAGCGTCCGGCGGCTACGGTCAGCCAGACGCGTTATAACAGACTGTTAACCGATAAACATTACTTCGGTTAGTATTTATAAACAATAGATTAACCCGTGCAGCGGTTTCAAACCGCTGCACGGTAATTGTAACTCGTAACTAAAAGAATGTTCAAATTCATCATACTTCTCAAGCGGTTTATTCCGCCCTATAAAAAATACGTATTTCTAAGTTTGTTGTTCAACCTGCTTACTACATTTTTTAGCTTGTTCTCTTTTGCGGCAATTATTCCGCTTTTGAACATGCTTTTTAAAACTACAGAGGCGGTAAGAACGTATCAAGTATGGACTTGGGATGATAAATTTAAGGTCATTGTAAGCGGAATACAAAACAATTTGTCTTATTCTGTACAACAGTTTATAGAACTCGTTGGGCCAAGTGCAGCGTTGCTTTATATTGGGTTGTTTCTGGTGATAATGACTGCTTTGAAAGTAGGCACTGCTTATCTTGGAGCCCATTTTTTAATTCCCATCCGTACGGGTGTGTTGCGCGATTTGCGGAACCAGTTGTACAAAAAGATTATCAGTCTGCCGATTGGATTCTTTACTGCCGAGCGCAAGGGCGATATTATGTCGCGCATGACGGGCGATGTGACTGAAGTGGAAGCATCCATCATGAGTTCGTTGGAAATGGTGTTTAAAAACCCCATTATGATTCTCATTTATTTGGGTGTAATGTTTGCCATGAGTTGGGAGTTGACGCTTTTTGTGTTGGTGCTATTGCCATTTAGTGGTTATCTGATTGGTAAAATCGGGAAGTCGCTGAAACGCCGTTCTACCGAAGGGCAGGAACAAACCGGCGAACTGCTTTCGCAAATTGAAGAAACCCTGGGCGGATTACGCGTGGTGAAAGCGTTTAATGCGGAACATAAACTGGAGGCTCGTTTTAGCCTGTTGAATGAAAAGATCCGCAAAACATTTACCCGCTTGAATCGTCGTTACAATCTGGCACATCCGGTAAGCGAATTGCTGGGAACCATCGTAATTGCTATCTTGCTATGGTTTGGTGGCGTGTTGATTTTAGGGCACAGAAGTTCAATTGATGCTGCACAATTTATCTACTATATCGTTATTTTTTATAGTATCATTGCGCCTTCCAAAGATTTGTCGAAAGCGTCGTACAGCATTCAAAAAGGAATGGCTTCGCTGGAACGTGTGGACATGATATTATTGAGCGAAAATACCATAAAAGATCCCGAGAAACCGCAGATAATCCACACTTTTTCGGATAAAATTGAGTTCCGCAACCTGGGCTTTAAGTACGAAACCGACTGGGTGCTGAAAGACATTAACTTGGTTGTTCCGAAAGGAAAAACGGTAGCGTTGGTTGGGCAGTCGGGTTCCGGTAAATCCACGTTGGTAGATTTGCTGCCCCGCTATTACGACGCCGTGGAAGGTGAGATATTGATGGACGGTGTGAATATAAAGAATTACAAAGCACACGATATCCGTTCGCAAATGGGCAATGTAAACCAGGAAGCTATTTTGTTTAACGACACCTTCTTCAACAATATTGCTTTTGGTGTGGAAAGTGCCACTTTGGAACAAGTAATAGAAGCGGCTAAGATTGCCAACGCGCACGACTTTATCTCCGCCACCGAGAACGGCTATGAAACGTCTATTGGCGACCGTGGCGGTAAACTTTCGGGCGGACAGCGCCAACGGGTAAGTATTGCGCGCGCTATCCTTAAAAACCCTCCAATCCTGATTCTCGATGAAGCTACTTCGGCCTTGGATACCGAATCGGAAAAACTGGTACAGGATGCACTTGAAAACTTAATGCTCAACCGCACCACGTTGGTAGTGGCGCACCGCTTATCCACCATCAAACGTGCCGACGAGATATGCGTTATGCACGAAGGCAAAATAGTGGAACGTGGCAAACACGACGACCTTGTAGCCCTTGATGGATATTATAAAAAACTCTGCGATATGCAATCGTTTTAAAACAGAGGCAAGGAATAACCAGAAGTAAGGAGTAAGAAGGCAAGAAAGTAAGGAAAAAGAAAGCGAGCTTCATCGGTGGGATGAAGCTCGCTTTTTAGGTTTGAATATGCAATACGCGGCAGCTAAGCAAACTTTATGCAGAAAATTCGGGAAGTTTGTAACTTTGTTTAAAAACAATTTTAATTACTCCTTGCAGCGTTAAATATATTTCGTACTTTTGGACGGGGAAATAAGTTATTACGTTTAAATTCATTTATAATTGACTCATGAAAAAATCATTACACATTCTACGCTATCTATTTATTATGCGATATGTAAGAAATCATCCATATTGTAGTATAAAAGAAATTGTAGATTATATTGAAAGACAATTTTCGGAACGAGGTGAAACTAAATTTTCAGGACTCTCATCTAAAACTATTTCGAGAGATATAAAAGAAATTTCTGAAACTTTTAAACTTAGTATTGATTTTTGTCGCTCGAACAAAGGTTACAGTATCCCTCAGGATGAACAACAAGATCCAATAGTCGACCAACTAATGGAAAATCTTGAATTGTTGCATATTGGAATTGATGGTGGCTTACCTGACTTTGTACAACCAGAAAAAAGACGCTCGCGAGGCACAGAATATATATTGCCTTTAAAAAATGCTATAGCAGGAAATAAAGCAGTTAAGTTCAACTATAAGAAGTTTTTTCCTAATGTGACTGAAGCTAAATCTGTGCAACCATATATGCTCAAAGAAAGCCGTGGAAGATGGTATTTGTTAGGTTTAGATGCTGAAAAGAATCCAAAATCGTATGGTTTAGACAGGTTGAACGAGTTGGAGATATTAGATAAAAGGTTTAGGAGAAATAGTGAAATTGACTGGAACGAAATGTATAAACATAGTTTTGCTATGTTTACCAATGAACCCGTTGAAAAGGTGGTATTATCGTTTGCCGAGCGTGATGGAAATTACATAGAAGCAATGCCTATTCATTCGTCTCAGATCATTACACGTGAAAATGACCGAGTGATAGTAACGCTTACTATCCGAATAACTCTCGACTTTATAATGGAACTAATGTCCCGCAGTTGGTCGATAGAAGTTATCGCCCCTTTGAGTCTCAGACAACAGATGCATGAGATTTACAAAGAGGCGATGGAGAGAAATGGGTGATCAAAGTTGATACATTTTGAAATACAACTTAACAGCTTTTTTTAAAGAAGCATAGCCAGTTATTACTCTACCCCCAATTTTAATTTTAGGCTCTACATTATCTCTTTCATTTTTTGTAGAATAGTTTAACTCTTGAATGAGCCACTCTTCGCCACATTCGGCTATAATTTTATCCAAATCACCATAATACTTTTCAACTCTTAGGCAACATGAAATCGTTGTGCTTATAGTATGTTCAGGGTAAGTTTTATTGGCTCTTAGCCAATCTTTAAAATGTTCTATTTGCATAATTATAGTATTTTATTAGGATAACAATACGTTCCATTTATAAGAATTTATCTTTTCTTTTACTTCAGGACAAAATTCAATATGACCTTCAACTTCTTGAATTACTTTGCCATAGTTATTACCTATATCTGACATTAAACTTGTAATAGCACCAGCAGGATTTTTGGAAATATCTAGATCTTGAATCTTGGCTGTAAGTTCTTCTTTGCTAATATTTTCATTGTCTAGTACTAGGGCAATGATTTTATGAACATTTAGATACGGTTTAGCCGACCATAACTCAAGCTTATAATTTATATCTTTAACAATACCCGGTTTTGGCGGAATTGTTACATTTTCTAATGGTTGCTCTTTCAGGTATCCGGAAAACTCGCGTTTATTTTCTTCAACTTTTTGATAAATTGATTCATATTGGAATTTTACAAAATCATGAAGGCTTATTATGTTTTTAAGTTTTTCTAATTTCTCGAAATAACCAGAAACTGTTTGGAATTCCTTTATTTTGGCAATTCTTTCTCGTCTTACATCAATGTCCAAATCTCCTAAGATACTTGTGTTATTCATCAAGAAATCTTCAAATGTTTTATTTGATTTTGCAGCATTTGCTTCTCTGGTAGCAGGGATCAAGTTTCCATAAAGATGTAGTCCGCACTCTTGCCGATTATGAGCAATTAAATGATCTATTACCGTTTTTTTCTCAGATAATTTCACACCTGTATATGCACATCTTTTATCAAAGTATTTGAGCGTTTTTTTCCAGTCATGTTCTTTAAATCCACCTAACTCTTCACTCATATCACACAATAAATTTCGAACAAAAATATTTGCTGCATCAGCAGGAAATGTACGTTTCATTGAGTTTTTGTTTTCCATATTCTATATAATCTATTTTTATGCAGTTGTGTATTAAGATTTTCAATAATGTGTAAAGTTAATGTATTCTATTGACAAAGTTTAGTTTTTTTGATTAAACTTATAGCGCCGCCCATAAACTCTTTTGATATTTCCTGATTCTCTTGTTTTATCTCCACCTACACCTTCAAAAAAATACTGTTCGAACACATCCGGCATATAGGTAAAAACGTTAGAGATTGTATCCACGCTTAAAGACTCTTCGTTAAGTTTCGATTTTGACATCTTTCCCGTAACATATTTGTCTCCATACTCTATTAATTCATTATTTACAATATCTGCTTCCCATTTAGTCATTACAGCGTTGGAGTTAAAAGTCATTGTTCCTTGACCATCTCTATAAAGTCCAATGATAAACCCATCTGTATTCAATGTTGCTTTTGTTACATCTCCATGTTTTTTACAATATGTTTCTCCTACTGCCACGCCATCTTTAAATGTAGTTGACGCTGAATCTTCAATCGAATTACAATAATGCCCCCAAACAGTTTTGCCGTATAATTCTAAAAGATCTCTTGCTTTCCAGGTTTCATGGAGTTTCCATTTTCCATTTGGCAATCCATTCTTAAAATTCTGAGTTGATTTTAGTTTTCCTGTAGAATAAGAACCTCCTTCGATTGGAACATCTTTTCGTTGTTTAATAAATGTCCACAAACCATTTCTATAACCATTCACAAATTGACCTGTTATTGAAAATGAGGAATAGCCAAAGTTACTCTTGGAAAGACCTGAAGCTTTAAAAGTTCCATGCATTACTTCCTCGGAGGTACTAGGATCTTGATAGTATTGATAAGTGGCGGTCCCGGTAAAATCTGTTCCGGCAGAGTATTCCATTGCTCCTGTTTTTAAGGATTTTGTTTGTCCATGTACAAAACCAACCGAAACGATTAGCATTGATAGTGAAAGGATTTTGATTGTCTTCATATTACTTGTTTTTTATTCCCAACATTGTGGGACGATTTATAATCAATGTTTACAAACAGGCTAAAATGAATTTTAGCTCAGCAGTACGTTCCACTAAGCATGCCCACATATAACTTACTCTCAAATCTTCGGTACTAATTGTTGAGATGTATTTATCGTACTGTTTAAGCATACTTTCATCCCATACGATTGCAGGATTATTTATCAGTCTGTTCCAGTCCCAACGCTTTTTGTACTTTTCGATAATCTCCGGAGTGAAATCTATATTGTCATTTTCGGATAGTAATTCAAAGTCAAGTTTATTATCATATAGGTCGAGTACTTTCTTCCGAAATGCACATTGAGCCACACTTGGAGTTTCGAAGGTTGCTAAACACTCGGTAAAGATCTTCCAGTTTATTTTGTCTATATGTGCATTCACAAAATTCTCACTCCATGTAAATCGACTGTTGGAACTTAATCTGTCCCAATGAATAAATTCGGCATATCCTGTCAGATGATTGTTGTTTAGGTTTGTTCCCTGGCAAATAACCTTCCAATCGAGCTTGTCTTTGTGGCGTTTAAGAAGTAAATCGAACTCCGATCGATTGAAATACTGCACGTCAGCAATAATATAAGATAGTGCGTCCCAATCCCATTTATCTTCATATTGTTTAATAAATTCCATTGACCAAGGTAGTGAATTATTGAATGATAAAGCTTTCCAATCTAAGTCAGCTTTATTGCTTTCTATAAATTCGATAGTCCAACTATTTTCTTCTTTTTCGGAAATTATTGTCCATGCTTCATTCGTTCTTACATATATAAATCGTTCGTAAGCGGACTGTTTAATTTCTTTGGGTTTCTCTGTTGTTTTCATTGTAGTACGTTTTATTGGTTTGTTTGTAGAATAGTTTGGTATGAATACTTGATGGCTTTTAATAGCTATCAAATACTCAGGCCATATTTCCGTAACTCATTCTTCATTAATAGATATACTAAATGTGAACTTCTTAATTCATCTGGAGATACTGCTTCGCTAATGTAGCTATCATACTTTTCAAACATTTCCAGATTCCACTCAATCCTAAAGTTGTTGATCAACTCATGCCAGTTCCATTTATCCTTGTATTTTTCAATAATATCGGGAGTAAAAAGTAAGTCGTAATTAGCCGATAGTAAAAACAAATCCAATTTATCACCATACAAATGCAATATTTTATTTCTAAATGCATCTTGTCTGGAATCTAAACTGCCATAAAATGAATTCTCTGAAAATACTTGCCAGTTTATGAAGGTTGAATGTGTTTCTATAAACTGTCGGTTCCAGATCAGGTTATGATTTGCCGATATAGCATCCCAATTAATATATTCAGCATATTTTATCAAGAACTCTTCATCGATTTGTCGCTCTTTGCAAAGAATTCTCCAATCCAATTTGTCTGCAAAATTTCCCCATACATAACTTACAAACTTCGATGTGGTATCAGAGCTTTTCTTTTCCATTCTGAGAATAAGTGACGTAATTCCACTCCAATCCCATTTGTCTACATATAGTTCTATTAAGTCTTTGCACCAAGGGAGTTCATAATTATATGACAGAGATTTCCAATGCAATTGTTCAGCATGTTTATGAATAAATTCCAGCGTCCATTCCCAGTTTTCGGATTCTGAGAGTTTTCTAAACAACAGATCATTTTTGTCCTCTAAAAATTGTTTGTAAGCTGTAGGATTACATAATTCTTTGGACTTTGGCTTTGGTTTGTCTCTAAACAATGGTTCTATGCCAAAAAGTAACCAATCCGGACTTAGCTTTGGAAAAGCTAATAAGATTCTTTCGATAAGCTCTAATGATGGTTCGTTGTGTTCAACCAGAACATTGGCAAGAATGGATTTATCTACACCAATTTTCTTGGCAAAGTTGTTCCGTTTGTCATCTTTGAAAGCATTTTTTAGTATACCATTGCCTATTAAACTGCCAATTCTTAATCTGAAATTCATTAAATTCATGTCTTTTCATTTATAGGTTACTTATATAGCATTTTTGAATCTTATATGCGCAAAGGTACCTACTCGAGTAGACAATATCTGGCCTAGTGAAATACTAAATTGAAATTTACTCAGATCTATATTGGTAAAACAAGAACAGCGAATAATTCCTTATTTTGAATTATTCGCTGTTCTTATTTAATATAACTTAAAAATCCACCTCCTTTGGGGGTGGTTATGTTCTTTTTTGGCTTTGCCTGAAATTTTGATACCTTTGTGTATGGGAACTTACAAACAACAAAGTCATGT
>Ga0209540_10001772_pt1 | contig 15829 bp, 10 predicted proteins | sample BarGraIncu01121A_FD_184501 | JGI IMG/M metagenome (GOLD analysis project Ga0209540, IMG submission 184501) | Arctic peat soil microbial communities from Barrow, Alaska - Barrow Graham LP Incubations 011-21A (SPAdes) (version 2) | ecosystem: Environmental > Terrestrial > Soil > Wetlands > Peat... | reverse complement strand
GTGTCGCTCTAAAGATAAGTTTATTAAAAAGCTTGTATCAAAAAAAAAAGAATGCAAAACACTTAATCAATACACTAAAAAAAACTACTAAAATTATGAAACCAACAGAAGAATTAATTTACGAGCATAAAGCAATTACATCCATGCTCAACGTAATGAGCAATATTTCGAATAGCATCAAGGACAAAAAGGTGTTTTATACAAATGATGTGGAGAAAATTCTAGATTTTCTATCCATATATGTAGAAAAATGCCATAGAAACAAAGAAGAAAATGTTTTTTATCCGGCACTTTTACTGAGTAAATATCCCCCTGAAAGTATAGGTTTGATAATAAATGAACATTCGATTGCTAAAGGCTGTCTGGATGAAATAAAGTGTTGTATAGAAAACTTTAAATTAGGAAGCACGTTTTCCGGTGAAATGATCGCCAACTGTATGGCAAATTATGTGCAGTTAATCTATGACCATATCCAAAAAGAGGAAAATGATTATTTTCCATTGGCTAATAAAGCATTAAGTGAAGATGCACAGACCGAAATATCAAAACAATTTAAACTGATTAATGATGAGTTTGTTGGACTGGATATTCATACCCGCTACGACGAATTATTAAAGTCGCTGGAAAGTAAATATCTTCATTGAACGAGTTATAAGTTCTTCTTTACAATGCTTAAAAAACATATCATTAAATTACCATTAATTACTTTTAATAGTACTGATAGCCTTTAATTATGACAATTGTTTCGAAAGCTGTTATTCAGCCGCTATCTCTTCTTTTTCTGGCTGTTGCAAGCCTCTACTTTGCCAAAGGGTTTCTTATTCCTTTGTGTATTGCAGGTATACTTGCTACACTTTTTTTGCCAATGTGTAAATGGCTCGAAAAAAAGAAGCTCCCCAAAGCACTTGCTGTCATCATCTGTTTGTTAGTGCTGCTGATAACAATTGCCGGAGTAGGTGCACTGCTTACCTGGCAGATAAATGAGTTGACCAAAGAATTTTCCCTGTTGTCGAAAAAAGTAGTTGAAATTGCCAGCCACATTCAACATTACATTTTTGCAAATTTTGGAATAACTCCCAAAAGACAATCGGAGATACTGGGCAATGAGGAACTTTCCATAACCGGTATTATGCAAGTGTTGGCGGGTTCGTTCGCTTCTGTTCTTACTAATTTTATACTGGTGCTGGCATACATCTTTCTGTTTCTCTATTTCAGGGTGCATATCAGAAGTTTTATTCTTAAGCTGATTTCTCCGGCTCAACAGACCGAAATAAAAAAGATGCTTTCGAGTATTACAAACGTGTCGCAACAATACTTGCTGGGGCTTACAAAAATGATTGTATGCTTGTGGATTATGTATGGCATTGGTTTTAGCCTTATAGGAGTAAAAAATGCATTGTTCTTTGCCATTCTCTGCGGATTGTTGGAAATTGTTCCGTTTATCGGTAATCTGACAGGAACTGCACTTACAATATTAGTTGCGATTATGCAGGGAGCCGGAGTTCCTTTAGTATTAACCATTATTGGAGTTTATATGCTCGTACAACTTATTCAGGAATGGGTATTAAGTCCTCTGATTTTAGGCCCACAGGTAAAAATAAATGCATTTACAACCATTGTAGCATTGGTACTTGGCGAACTGATCTGGGGCATTGCCGGAATTTTTCTGGCTATTCCACTTGTAGGTATGTTTAAAATTGTGTGCGATCATATTGAATCGCTAAAACCTTACGGTTTTCTAATTGGTGAAATTGAAAACAAAAAAGGGAGTGGATTATTGCAAAAGTTGAAAAACAAGTTTAGTCTAAAACAATTAAAATGAAAAGTGATAATATGAAACAAACTAATACAACAAATTTTCCTGTCGTTTGCGTGGGTGGTTCTGCCGGCGGATTAGATGCCTATATCCGCTTGCTAAAACATTTACCATCCGATATGGGCGTTGCTATTGTTATTGTGAATCATTTGCGTACAGTAGCTACCTTACTTCACGAAATTCTTCCGCAATACACCAACATGCAGGTGGAACTTATTACCGAAAAACTGGATATTAAGCCCAATCATGTGTTCATTATTCCTGAAAAGCGCGATTTGCATGTGCTGAATGGAGAGTTTCGCTTAAAACCAATATCCAAACCCAGAGGCTGGCCCGATGTAATTACTGTCTTTATGCATTCGATAGCCGAACACTGGGATGGGAAACTCATTGCAGTGATTGTTTCCGGTTACGATGGTGATGGAGCCGATGCTCTGAAAAGTATAAAAGAAGCGGGCGGCATTACCATTGCTCAAAAACCCGAAACAGCAAAACAGCCTGATATGCCCGAAAGTGCTATAGCCAGCGGATGTATTGATTTTATCCTTTCGCCCGAAGATATTGCCAAGAAAATTGTCAGTATAGTGAATGCGTAGATGCTTGTTTTCTGTATCCCCGAATTTAGGTTTCAGAAGTCCCTGAGTTAACGTTCCATTTCTGGAACAAAATAAAAAGTCTTGGAACTCAATAGTCCGCAGAATATTCACATTTTTTTCTGTTTATCTATGGGGAATGAATTGAGGTTGTTTTATTTTCTATTGGTCTGTATTGCCTACGGAAAATGACTCATTATAAATAGAATGTGTATGTCTGTAACTCCTGATTCGCATTACTTACTACTTATCAACTACCAACTTTCTCTCTTGATAATAATCACGATACATGCTCAGAATGATTATTTTATATCTACATTTGTATACGCATAAGATTTATCTTTCGAAACGAAATAATTTACAGTTTCCATTCTAAAATACATACATTGTGAAACCTCCAAAAATAGAATCCGGTACTGTTTCAAAAGTCAAGACTTCTGATTCGAATGCCGGTAAATTTCCCATTGTATGTATTGGGGCTTCGGCAGGAGGATTAGATGCTTTTGAACAATTTTTGGGTAATGTGCCTGAAAACAGTGGAATGGCTTATATTATCATTCAGCATCTGGACCCTACACAACAAGGTATGTTGCCCGAACTACTCCAGCGAATTTGCAAGATGCAAGTTTCACAGGTAAAAGACCGGATGACGGTAAAGCCCAACAAAGTCTATGTGATTCCACCTAATAAAAGCATGTCCATTTTAAAAGGTGTTCTTTATTTATTTGATCCCGTGGAGACACGTGGTCTTCGCTTGCCCATCGACTTCTTTTTAAACTCATTGGGCGACGATCAAAAAGAGTATGGCGTGGGGGTTATTCTTTCGGGTATGGGTTCCGACGGTAGTACCGGAGTCCGTGCATTGAAACAAAACAACGGAATTGTGTTGATACAGGAACCTGCTGATGCCAAATACGACAGTATGCCACGTAATGCTATGGATTCCACACAGGCAGACATTGTAGCTCCGGCCAATGAACTAGCTGTAAAATTATTCGAATATTTAAAACAAACACATGTAGTGGCATCGGATACAAACATTGAACTAAAAGACCAAAGCACTTTAGATAAAATCATTATTATTCTGCGTGCGCAAACCGGTAACGATTTTTCGTTATACAAAAAGAATACAATTTATCGTCGCATTGAACGTCGGATGGATGTTCATAAAATTGATAAGATAGTTGCCTATCTGGGGTTTTTGCAGAAAAATCCGAAGGAAGTGGATATCCTGTTTAAAGAATTGCTGATTGGAGTTACCAGTTTCTTTCGCGATCCGGCAGTATGGCATATGTTGGAAGAAACCATTCTTCCGGATATTATTAAAAACCAACCCGAAGGTACTGTATTACGTGCTTGGGTGGCGGGTTGTTCTACAGGCGAAGAAGCATATTCGCTTGCCATAGTGTTTAAAGAGGCACTCGAAAAAAACAATCCACACGGAGGAGTTTCCATTCAGATATTTGCCACCGACCTGGACGATGAAGCAATAGAAACTGCCCGTAAAGGACTTTTCTCTGATAAGATTACAAGTGATGTTTCGGCTAAACGTCTGGATCGTTTTTTTCATGCTACCGAAGGCGGTTATCGTATAAATAATGAAATCCGCGAAATGGTGGTATTTGCCAAACACAATATTATACTGCACCCTCCTTTTACCAAACTGGATATTCTTACCTGTCGCAATCTGCTTATATATATGGATGCCGAATTGCAAAAGAAGTTATTAGGTTTATTTTACTACAGCATCAACCCCAAAGGATATATGGTGCTGGGCAGTGCCGAAACACTTGGAACCCAAAGCCACTTTTTTCATGTACAGGATAATAAACTAAAGATTTATCAGCGAACTGTAACCACCCAGACACCTAAACTATTTGATTTTCCCTCTTCATTTTCGCGAACTAAACTAAACAATACCGAGCCTATGATTCCGGTGAAAGCCTCTTCGAATATTCAAACCCTGGCAGATCAACTCCTGTTGCAGTATTTTTCGCCACCGGGTGTATTGGTCAACGATAAAGGCGACATTATTTACATCAGCGGACGTACCGGTAAATACCTGGAACCTGCTGTAGGAAAAGCCAACATGAATATTTTCGCCATGTTGCGTGACGGATTACAGAATGAATTCCCGTCGGCATTCCGTCAGGCTCTTTTAAAGAAAGAACCGGTGACCCTACATAATATCAAAATAGGTACTAATGGCGGAACACACTATATAAATGTTAGCATTCAGTGGATTGACAAGCCCGAAGCTTTACATGGTATGGTGATGATCATTTTCAGCGACATCCCCAAAACAGCCGGAATCAAAGAACCGGATGAAAAAGATAAAAAATCGCTGAATACGCTGAAACAAGTGGAACTGGAAACAGAACTGCAGCACGTCCGTGAACAGATGCAAAGCACGCTGGAAGAGATGCAGACTTCGCAGGAAGAACTGAAATCGACTAACGAGGAACTGCAATCAACCAATGAGGAACTGCAATCAACCAACGAAGAGTTGACGACATCGAAAGAAGAAATGCAAAGCCTGAATGAAGAATTACAAACCGTGAATGCCGAATTGTTGTCGAAAGTAGAAGATTTCTCGCGGGTAAACAACGATATGAAAAACCTGTTGAACAGCACCGACATTGCTACCTTGTTTCTGGATAAAGATCTGAACATTCGTCGGTATACCAATCAGGCAACTAAGATTTTTAAACTTATAAAGAGTGATATCGGTCGTCCGTTTACCGATCAGGTTTCCGACCTGGAATATCCCAACCTGGCCAATGATGCCCGTGAAGTATTACGCACGCTCGTGTTTATTCAAAAGCAGATTACCACTTCCGATGGACGTTGGTTTTCCACACGCATTATGCCTTATCGCACCTTCGACGACAGGATTGATGGATTGGTGATTACTTTTTTCAATATATCCGACCATAAACAACTGGAAGTGGAACTGAACGAAACACGCCAAATGCATAGTTTACTTTTAAACCGGTCGGCTGATGTAGTGATAAAACTATCCACCAATTGGGAAATAGTGGAATATAACACCGGAGCCGAAAAGTTTTTGGGACGAAAACGAAAAGAGGTACTGGATCAAAACTATTTTCAGTTATTCGTTCCCGAATCCAATCAAAAAAAGGTGGAAAAGGAACTTTCTAAACTGATGAAAAGCAGAGAAGACACCAACTATACGATGCCGATACTGACAGCCAACGGTGAACAGATAAAAGTAGAATGGTCGGTAAATACACTGATTAATAGTCTGGATATTCCGACAGGAATAATTATTATTGCAAAAAATACAACTAAATCATGAGTCAAGAAGAAGATTATACGCAGGCACAACTACTCCGCATGAAAGCGGAAGAAAAACTAAAAAACAAAAAACTCAATACCGATAGCACTCATATAGATCAGGATGCACAAAGACTACTTCACGAATTGCAGGTACACCAGATAGAGCTGGAGATGCAAAACGAAGAACTACGTCAAGCCAATGATACAGCCGAAACGGCACTGAAAAAGTATACCATGTTGTATGATTTGGCACCGATGGGCTATTTTACACTTCTGAACGACGGCACCATCACTGAGCTAAACTTTACAGGTGCCGAAATGCTGGGTGACCGACGTTTTAGTTTGATAAACAGTAACTTTAAGTTATACGTTGCCGATGAATCAAAACCGGTGTTCGGGGAGTTTTTCCGTCGGGTTTTTGTGGAGAACTCCAAAGAAACCTGCGAAGTAAAGCTCGGATATGATAAGAAACCATTGGGCCATTTTTATATGGAAGCCGTATTTATAGGCGACGAAAATAAATGCCTGTTATCGTTGGTCAATATTTCAAATCTTCGGAAATAGAGTGTAATTTGCTTGGAACCAAACAAGTAATAAATAACATTTAATAATCTGTTTTTCCGAAAGCAAAGCACAGATAGACAGTTTTGTTCCCCGTAATTAGTTACAAGTAACTAATTACGGGGAATTCCTTTGTTTTAATTGTTCGGATAGCATTTTCATGTAAATATCCAATCACTCTATTTTTATTCCGGTCACTCTTTGACCCTAATGCATCTTCAACGACAATGACCTGAAACTGCTCTTTTATCAACCCTTTAACGGTAGCCTTAACGCATTCTTCGGCAATCAGGCCAATGACGTAAACGGTCTCAACATTATTATCTCTCAGACATTTCAACAGCTCTTTATTTGTCAGTGAGTTTGGTTTCGATTTTGAGTAAACTGTGTCATTGACCAGTACCAATCTCTTATCAAGCCCCACTCCTGCTCCACCTTTTTTACAAGTATTACGGGTTACCAAATTCAGCAAAGGGTTTGTCCATTCGTTTACTACATACAGCACGAAGTCTTTATTATTATTGAATTTGACAATCAACTCATTGAGATTATCAAAGAATAAATCAATTCCAGTTGTATCAATATGGAATTTGGAGTCAGGATTGACCAAATTCTCTTGAATATCAATTACCAGTAATGCTTTTCTACCAACTGTTTCTATGTTATGCAAATTTATTTTTGCTTCCATAATTTATATTTCAAATTTGTCAACCTTGGTTCGGTATAAGCTTGGATTCATTTCCCAATTATAGATTTGAATGTTACGGTGCGTTGCACCTAATGAAAATGATGCAAAATGCTACAAATAGTTCGGGACTCTGTCTCTCAAAACGGTGCAGCGCACCAGACTATTTGTAGAAATAATATTTAATGATCTGTTTTCTGAGAGCAAAATTCAGATAAACAGTCTTTCAACTCTTAACTATTTACTTGTAACTACTTCTATCTATAAAAATGACATGCTGTAAGCTGTAACTTTTCATTGTTTTCAATCGAAAACCTGATCCAACCATAGACATAGTTATTTTTTATCTTTTTTCTAATCCCGATGTACTTCGAATTTATATTGACATTAATTTTCTGGTCGGTGCTCTTAATTACAGAAGCACGATCTATATACACATGATCAGTATAGTCATAATAATAGGACAAAAAACAGGCTCTTTGGGCAGACAGTTTAGACCAACTAGTGCAAGATTCAATGGATGCAGGATCATCAAATACTGATATTAGCTGAAAGGGATCATTATGCATTCCATAATTTATAAGAGGCAATACGGCTATCTCCATGCTATCCTTTACCTGAGTTATTTGAAATGATTTCTGAATCAGAAAATTATTCAGGGTAGTATAACTACCCGTTATCACTAAATCTATAGTATCATCCTCATTCATATCAATAGACCGTTGAACGAATCCGGAACTTGTATAGCCATTACCTTGGGTTATTTTTAACGGAAGAGAATCTGTTACCGTGTGGTTTTCTACCAGATAGTTTAGTTTCATTTGGTACTCAGCACCTTTTTGTTGTTCCACCTCGTCTTTCTGACATTGAACAAAAAGAACTCCAATAAACATCAACATCACAACATGTTTCAGTTTCTTTAAATCGCACAAATTTTTCATTTCATACAGTTGTTTGTATATCTATATTCAGATATTTATTTCATTTTTTTCTTTAAAGAGATGTCACGACCATAATACGCTCCTAACGAAGTATTTTCAGAGCTTCGGAGAAGTGAAAGTATGGTAGTCAATATTTTATTAAGCTCAGTAAGAATGGCATTACACTATCCATCAAAAAGTCAAAACGAACTTCAAAGGTAGATACATTTTTTTAATCAATCTAACAAACAATCAACTAATAGCGATCTTAATGCATCACGATTCTTCAGATCAACTTCCTAGTCTAAAAAGAAACTAAGTGCCAGCCTTTTTCCACTAGCACCTATCTCCTATCTAACCTCTGTACTTATCGGATGACTTGAATTCACTGAATGAAATAATACACAGAATAAGAGTTTGAATGAAGCAGATCTACATTCTGATAATTCTAAAATTCTGATTCAGACAATTTAGGCACAAGCAAATAATGTTGAACTAAAAGGCAATGTCAATTAATTATCATTTCTAACACAGTTCATTAGACCCAATTAATGATCAGGAATACTTCATTAATGGTTATGAATAGGGTCATTAATCTTATTAATGACACCATTAATCTTTATAATCCTTCATTAATCATGATGAATGATCCATTAATCATAATGAATGAAGAATTAATCATTAGGAAAATCATTTTAATCATGAGGAAAACTTCTCTAATTATGTAGAATGCTTCATTAATTATATAGAATACTCCATTAATCATATAGAATGGACCATTAATCAGGAGGCATGGCCCATAACTGCTTATGAAACCCGCTTTATAACCCAGTTTCATCTTATCTGGAAAAATTGAGATTGAATACAATGCGAATGCGGTCTTTCACCGATCCGGTGATGGACTGAATGTTATGCGTAACGAGCAGTGGAATATGAATCTCGAAAAAATTCCAAAGACCTAATTTAATTCCTGCTTCACCAAAGAATAATGAATGATCAGTTGGGCTCACACCGTGATCATTCAACAGCATATTGACAAAAGGTTTCAGACCCAACTTTGATGCAACGCTGGGTAAACTGCTTGACAAGGATAATGAAATAAGACGTTTGCTGTATCCGAGTGATGAATTGACCGGTGAAACCAAACCGCCCTCCGAAACAGTCATTTGTCGGGAGAAAAAAGTGGTTGGATAAACAGCAAAGCGGTCGGGATACGTGCCATCATACAAATACAACTCCCCTCCGCTCCTTCCGCTTGGTGCCAAAGCGTAAAAAGAACTGGAAACAGTATTCTGCAACATGGTACCAGCAAAAAGCCGCATCTGTAATCCGGCATTTTTACCGACATAGCTCCATAAATACTTAAACTCAACTGCTGCTTTTTGAAAGTTTTTCCCTGTTTCCAGCGATAGAATCAGGTTATACGGATTCACAGCACTTGTTTTCTGTAGGTTGTAGCCGAACTGCATATAGACATTTATCCTTGCGTGTTCAGCATTCTCTATTTGATAAAGATCGGAAGCCAGTATATAGCGTCCGTATATCTTTTGGCGGATAGGATTAGTATCTTTGTTTGCCCTGAAATTAATATCAATCCCCACCAGTAGTTTCTCATAGTTTTGGTTGCCCGGAGCACCAAAGCGGGTTCCTTCCACCGTTACTTTTGCCAAACGAATCAGGTTATTATAGGGAGTAATGTTGTACGACAGTTTGCCGTAGCCCTGTAGTTTTGTGCTATTAAAGCTATAAAAAGGCATAATAAGATATTCAAAGCGCTTGGGCACTACAAAGCCGTTGTGCACCGCCATACCCAGCATAAAACCATCTTCCCGGTTCCAGTTGACTGCCGGAATATACATCAACGGATGTTTTTCAGGATCTTCCACACTGAATAATAGCTGAGGTTGTACAGGGTCAGCACGTGGAAAAAGACCGGATGTATGAATGTTATTGTTAAGTCGATAGATCTCAGGCATTACATGTTGCGGATCTATTTTATATTCTGAACAATTACCTGCCGGAACATCAATCCACAGTTGTCCGGCAAAACCATCCACCCATTTTTCAGAACAAATCGAATCTTTGTTGATACCGGCTATAAGTACCGGAGAAACCAGTTCACCCACATTGCGGATAAGTAATTGTCCATCCTTATAACGCACCATTTTATAGTCGAGCCGCTTGGTACTACCCATCAGATCATCGAAAAACCAGCTTAAATCTTTCTTTGTACCCAACTCAAACACCCTGCGAAGATCGTCCGGTTGTGGATGTTTAAACTTCCACTGTCGGTAATAATCATGCATAACCGAATCAAATAAACTATCGCCCAGATAAGCCCGCAGATAATTAAAACTGATGGATGTTTTATTGTAAAGCATCAGGCTGTAGTTTGTTGTATTAAAGTCGGTCGAAGTCAGGTTTATCGGTTGCTCCAAGTTGTTGCGGGCTGCCGTCAGCCATTCCAGTTCCATAATTCGCTTTTCAGGCATTTTGTCTATATGAAAGAACTTTGCCTGTTTCAGATTATACACATAATCTTCCCAAAGCTTTTTGTCGGGATATCGTTTGGTGAGGTAACGCACTTCATACGAAGTAGTAATACCTTCGTCCATATATGGAAACCGCCGTTCGTTGGAACCCAGTGCTCCGTAAAACCAATTATGACAAGCCTCGTGTGCTATTACTTCATCCAGCGAATAAGCATCTTTAGTGAGTCCAATTACCGTAATGCCCGGATATTCCATTCCCAGTCCGGCATTGAGTGCACTCTGTACGGCCGTAAAACTACTATAAGGATAATCGCCTATCCATTCCGAAAAATCGAGGATAGCATGATTGATATAAGGGATGGCATTTTTCCAAAGAGCAGATTGTTCATCGGTAAACATCAACCAGGTAGTAACCTCTTTGCCCGAATGAGGCAGAATGACTTTACTCTTTAGGACATGGAAACGCTTGTCGGCAAACCAGGCAAAGTCATGGATATTATGTTGTATGTACCGTAATGTCTTGCTGTGAACCGATGAAGGTGGAAAGTTGATTCTCTGGCTGTCGGACTTACTAACCCAACTGCTGTCTGCCGCCAGTTTAGAGAGAAAAACTTCTTCCTCTTTGTTTTGCAGGTTTCCGCTGGCACCTACAATATAGTTTTCGGGCAAAGTAATGCGTACATCAAAGCTTCCGAACTCCGAATAAAACTCACCCTGATCGAGATAAGGCATTTGATGCCAACCTGTTTTATCATAAACAGCCGGTTTGGGATACCATTGTGAGATTTGGTAGGATTCGCCTATATGTCCCAGTCGGGAAGTAACTCCTTTGGGTATTTTGACATGAAAAGGGGTGGAAACTGAAAGTGACTGACCCGGATAAAGCGGTTCAGTCAGCATGATCTGACAAATATCCGGTTGGCCCGGTAAAAGATGCCACCGAACAGCCTGATTATTGACCTTGAAATTCAATGAATCTATATATCCTCTCAGTTCGGGATCTTGAAACAAACGCTGTCGACCTTTAATACTAATCAGTTGCTTAGCCAGATCGGTTTTATTATCCGAATAAGCATTGGGCCACAGATGAAAATAGAGAAACCGCAACGTATCGGGAGAATTGTTACGGTATTCTACTTTTTCAAAAGCCGATAGCTCATGACTTTTATCATGCAGGGTAACATCAATGCTGTAATTTAGTTTTTGCTGAAAATAGTGTTGAGAAAAAACCTTCGGAAACAGTCCTGCTGTCATTAAACTAACTAATAAGAGTAGCTTTAGTTTATTTGCGTCACGATGTTTCCAAAAGTTTTTCACAGCTTGTTGGCTTTAGTACTTAGATAAATATAATGTTCCATTTTGATTCTCAAAGGCTATCTCATTTAATATTTCCTTTAGAGGCTTAGGGTTAACCGAATTTGAAAACCGCCCCTAAATCCCCTAAATGAGAACTTATAGTTAGTTTCGTATCGTTTAAACTAGATTTACCAAATGGTATATTATATTCCTATTACTTTATTGATTAAAGTATCAACAATAAGATGATAATGATTAAAAGCGTACTTCCACCAATGTAAATAACCGTACCGTCTTTGTGCATTGTTTTCTTAATGTCTTTTAGTTCGGTTTTCAATTCTTTTTTTTCACTGGCTGTCAATTCCGATTTATCCATATCACGAATTTCTTCAACACGGGCTCTGTAAGTACTTATCTCTTCTTCAGTCAGTTTTGTGTTGGCAGCAGGAGTAGCTTCAGTTGCAGTTACAGGAGTGGTAGTCGCAAATGCAGGTAATGCACTGAAAGAGAAAATAGCCAACAGTGCACAAAAAATAGTTTTTTTCATTTTCGGATGTTTTAAATTTGATAATGTATTTGTTCCGTGTAAAAGTAGTTGGTGTAAGGATTCGGGCTGTTACACAATTCTACAAATGACTTACATAATTCATACTTTGAAAATGAATAGTTGACAATAGATAGCTGGTAGTTGATAGTTGACAATTGATAATTAAATTCCGACACACACAAAATAAACTGGTTTTCAAGTGACCAGTAAAGAAAAAGAGGATGCCCTTTGGGGACATCCTCTTTTGTATTCAGAGTGAAAAATACGAGTATCAGGTATTGGTATTCCGACTATCTTTTACAACCACGTCGTGTGCACCACCTTCAACAATGCTGGTAGATGACACCAATGTGATCTTCGCATTTTGTTTTAAGTCGTCCAGCGAGAGAACACCGCAACTACCCATGGTCGATTTTATTTTACCAAGTGTAATATTCAGGTTGTCTTTCAGCTTACCGGCATAAGGCACAAAACTATCCACACCTTCTTCAAACTTCAGTGCTTCGCTGCCACCCATGTCATAACGTTGCCAGTTGCGGGCACGGTTGGAACCTTCGCCCCAGTATTCTTTCATATAGTTACCATTCACCATCAGTTTGCGGGTAGGACTTTCGTCGAAGCGTGCAAAGTAACGTCCCATCATGATAAAATCAGCTCCCATGGCCAGTGCAAGTACCATGTGATAATCCTGAACAATACCACCGTCGGAACAGATAGGAATATAAACACCTGTTTTGTGGAAATACTCATCGCGGGCAGCTGCCACTTCAATCAGTGCTGTTGCCTGTCCGCGTCCTATTCCTTTTTGTTCGCGGGTAATACAGATAGAACCACCACCTACACCTACTTTTATAAAGTCGGCTCCGGCTTCAGCCAGATACATAAATCCGTCACGATCCACCACATTACCGGCACCAACTTTTACGTTGCCGCCATAAGTCAGTTTGATATATTCGAGTGTTTCTTTTTGGTATTCCGAAAAACCATCCGATGAGTCGATACACATCACGTCTACTCCGGCCTGTAGCAATCGGGGTACACGTTCTTTATAGTCGCGGGTATTAATACCGGCTCCTACAAGTAATTTCATATTGTCGTCTGACAGTTCATTGGGGTTTGCTTTGTGGTTTTCGTAGTCTTTGCGGAACACGAGGTATTTCAAAAACTGGTCTTTATCAATAATAGGCAGACAGTTCAGCTTGTGATCCCAGATAATATCGTTGGCTTCGGTTATGGAAATTCCGAAGTCACCGGTCACTAGTTTAGAAAATGGAGTCATAAACTCTTTTACTTTCATATCCGGATCGTCGCGTGTAACACGAAAATCACGACCTGTAACAATACCAAGCAATTTGCCTTCAGAAGTACCGTCGGAGGTAACACCAATGGTACCGTGACCCGATTGTTCTTTCAACGCAATCACATCACGCAAGGTCTGTTCGGGAGTCAGGTTGGCGTTGCTCACTACAAATCCTGCTTTGTACGATTTGGCTTTGAATACCATTTCGGCTTGCGTTTCAATGCCCTGCGAACCGAAGATAAATGAAAGACCACCGTTACGAGCCAAAGCAATAGCCATCTTGTGATCCGAAACGGACTGCATAATGGCCGATACAAACGGAACATTGAGATTAATGGAAGATTTTTCCCCTTTTTTAAATTTTACCAACGGAGTTCTCAATGAGATATTCTCTTGAGTACATTCTTTTGTTGTAAGCCCGGGGATCAATAAATACTCACTAAAAGTTCGTGAAATATCGTTTAAATAATGTGCCATAACGTATATCTGTTTTTCTTTTTGAGATAAAAATTTTGCAAAGATAGCCAAAAAACGAATACTGACGAAAGTTTCAGAAAAAGATATGGTTTATCTAACAATATTAACAGAGTCTATTAAGAAACTATGAAGCAATAATTTATTTAGATGTAAATTTTCTACAGATAAGTGGATGTATTGCCGGTAATTCTATTGAAATATATTTTCTTGAGAAAATACAATTAATCATTGTTGTCCGGTAAACTTTATAAATCAAGTGTTTGTAAGAGATTCCTCACTGCGTTCGGAATGACAATCAATGTTTTATGTTTTGGGATGGGATCGGTTGGCGGCGAAGCCGCCAACCGATCCCATCTCTTATAAAGAGAATGTAATAATCTGTCATTCTGAACGAAGTGAAGAATCTACTGTTTTTTACCGGACAATACTGATACTTTATAAAGATTTCTTCGTAGGAGTAAGATAATTCCGGAAAAAGATTAAGTAAGCGAAGCAATATAATGTCGCACCTACGGAGCTTAGTTATCCTTGAACAACAATTGAATCTACCATACTATCGCCACTCTGTGGCTAAGACAGGTACGTAGTACCGGCAGTGCGGTAGAAGTATACATGCAATCGAACTTCAATAAGCTCCGTAGGTGCAACATTATTGGCAAACTTCAAGAATTACAAATACAACATTATTTAATTCCGATTACTTATAAGCCGGCAACAATACTTTAATGATATCTTTCTTTAAAAGCAATATACAGATCAATCATTAATCACTTATCGTTAATCATTTATCACTTATAACTCTCGCTATTTTAATGAAACTGACATAGCTAGTTTCAAAGCCAGATTATCGGAAGAATTAGCCAGACCATAACTACCATAGCGGTAAAAACCTCCGATTCCAAAGTTGAAATAAAACAAATTCATATACTTAATCTTGACTATATTATTAATTATCAAACCCGATTCCAGGTATATTTTATCCGGTGTTTTAAAATCAATTTCGTGATCAGAAGCACTCCGGAGTCCGCCCCAGCCTGAATTCTGAACAATTACAAACTGAGGTTTGAATCTCTTGGTATTAATAAGCAGTGAACCAAAGTTATGAGAATAAAACAGACGAACGTATTTATCGGAAAGAAACTCATAAGGCTTCAGAGCCTGAAAACTATTATTTATCAACAAAGGAATGTCCGAGTCTTTACTCCCTTCGCCCGTAAAGAGCAAACCGTAAGGCAAGCTTCTGTCGATAAAGCCCGATGCCAGTCTGAATGTAGACTGACCAATCCGTCCATTATAGGCCGTAAAGTCAATGGTTGCTTCTATGCGGTTATACTCATAGCTGTTTTTATTAAACAAACTGATACCTCTTTTGTAAGTCAGATTAAGTACCGGATTTCCTTCAAAATTCACAACACGTTGTCCTCCGAATGTTTCCAGTTCTTCGCCATAGGCATACCGGGCCGAAACCTGAACTTCGTCCGCCTTATAATTAGTCAGTGGCACACCTTTGTAAGCATAAGTGTAAGTCGGGTTCAGATCTTTCAAACTGAGTGATGTTGTAACTTTCAGAAAACTAAACGGTCTGAAACCTAATTCTGCTTTTTGTTCCACACACTCATCGTAGCGCGAACCTATATATGTACGGAGATAATTGTTCAGCGATAGTTGCGACTGATTATTGCTCAGGTCAGCCCCCACTTCCTTTAAATTATGCTGATACGATAGTTTCAGTTGCCATTCCCGGTATTTATTTAAATCAACCACCAGTTGCCCACCGTATTTCATTTTTTGATCTTTAAAACCATATCCGGCAAAACCTCCCAACGATACTGTTTTCGATAT
>Ga0209540_10001771_pt1 | contig 15832 bp, 20 predicted proteins | sample BarGraIncu01121A_FD_184501 | JGI IMG/M metagenome (GOLD analysis project Ga0209540, IMG submission 184501) | Arctic peat soil microbial communities from Barrow, Alaska - Barrow Graham LP Incubations 011-21A (SPAdes) (version 2) | ecosystem: Environmental > Terrestrial > Soil > Wetlands > Peat... | reverse complement strand
TACTGTTTTCATGGTTACAACGACAATTGATGTGAATCCTAACTGCCTTACCTCAGCTCAATTAAAGGAGATGGACAAGGCAGGGATAGAGATAGAGAGCCATACTGTAACTCACCGGGATCTCGATTCTTTAAGCTATGATGAGCAGCTGGCCGAACTTAAGGATTCAAAGGCAGCCCTGGAGAAGTTACTGGGTAGGTCAGTTGATTATGTCGCATATCCAACAGGCAAATATAACGACGACACTATAAAGGCTGTGACTGCAGCAGGATACAAGATGGCTTTCACAACAAACGGCAGGTGGTCCGACAAGTCTGACGGTATACTTACTTTAGACAGGGTATATATAAGCACATTCCATTCAATGGATGTCTTCAAAAACAGGCTGACAAACCCTGATTATCCAGTCAACTAGGGGGAAACAATGAAAAAAGCGATGTCAATAATAATATTATCCGTAGCAATAATGCTTTCGTTTACAGCCTGCAAAAACAATGAGAGCGCAAATAATACTGGTTCCGATGCAATATCCAACACGGCTGCAAAAACCGCCGAAGAAACAGCCGCAGAAAATCTAGCCAAGGAAAAAGCGGCAATGCTTGAAGCTAAGGCTCAGGAAGGATACGATCTTTTCTTCGATAAGAAATATGATAGTGCTATAGCGGCTGAAAATGCTGTAATTGCAGAGGATCCGACTTTCTTTAAGGCATATTATATAAAGGGCATAACGCAATGTTATGCGGGAAAATATGAAGAAGGCTCAAAGAACATAGACAAGGCTCTGGAACTTAGTCCTGATGACTATATGGCGAGGTTCAACAAGGCTCTTTCACTGGAACTATACAAGCACTATGACGAAGCGCTTGTGTGGTATCAGAAAGCCCTGGAGGTAGCGAAGGGAGAGGGAGAGTGGAGCTACTACGGTATAGCAAGCATCTACGGAAGAAGGGGCAATGTGGCCGATACAGTGAAGTATCTGAAACTTGCCATCGACATCAATCCTGATATCAGGAACGATGCGAAAACTGAATCGGACTTCAATAATGTAAAAAACTCAAAAGAATTCAAACAATTGATAGGAGAATAAAAGATGTCAGAAAAAAATATCGAAATGATGAAGAAACTTATAGAGGCAAAAAAACAGAAAAGCAAAGAAAAAGGATCCTATCTGAGGGCCGAAAATAGCATGGGAAAGGCTCAAAAGGGCAGAAACAGCAAGAAAACTGGGGGGTTATTCGATAAGTAAGGGTGTTAAAACATTAATAATACTAATAGCTATAGCAGGGCTCTTTGCGGGAGCATTTTATTTCTTCACCTCTGGGAAAAGAGGTCATAACGAAGCTGTGGAAGCGGTTCTAAACAATTTTTTCATCGATGTTAAGGAAGGAAAGCTTAAAGATGCCGAAAAATACGTTACTCCAGGCAGCGAATATACAAATCTTACATCTAAACTTGACAGCGGAGAATATGAATATATTTTAAAGCTTGTTCTCTCAAAAATAAAATACAGCATAGGTGATGTTTCAGTGGATGGTTCAACTGCAGTGGCTGAAGTGCATATCGAATCAGTGGATCTCTTTAGCTATTACAACAAGTACAACGAGACGCTGAATCCTATTATGAATGTGTATCTTTCAGGTACTGCTTCAGAAAAGGAAAAAGCAAAGGAGCAGTTAAAAGAGTTTATCGTTAAAAAAATGCCTGAAGACATCAACAGCGGTAAAATTAATATGTCTAAAGGAGACACAAAAGTCAACCTTGTAATGAAAGACGGGCAATGGCTCATCAATGCTGACGAAAGCTTATTATATTTTCTGACTGGGAAGATGACAATGCTGCTGCAATAAATATTTATATTCGGGGTGATGAAATGATAATTGGAACCGGAAAGGTTTATCTTCATGCAAACTGGGTTCATTCTCTTAAGGAAAAGAGAATGGTCGTTAAAAGCATAATGGCTAAAGTGCAAAACAAGTTTAATGTTTCCATTGCGGAAGTTGAAGACATGGACCTGCACCAGTCGATTGTTATCGGGCTTGCCTGTGTGAGCAACAGCACAAAGGTATCAAACAGCATAATACAGAGCGCAATAAATTTCATTGAATCGAATACTGAAGCAGAGGTATTGAACTACCAGATAGAAATCATATAAGCAAACGAAGAAAAGGGGACAGGACATGAAGTACAAGGTAGTAAATAAACAGCAGAACAGCAAAAAATGCATAGTATGCGGATTGGATAACGGCCTGGGCTTGAAAGCATCATTCTACGAGCTTGAGAACGGTGAGCTTGTGGCCGTTTTTAAAGCGGTCGAAGAGCATCAAAGCTATCCGGGCAGGATGCATGGAGGAATAGCATCAGCAATACTTGACGAGGTTATAGGCAGGGCAATACAGATCAGGGATGAAAACGTATGGGGCGTTACAGCAGAAATATGTTTGAAATACCTGAAGCCGGTGCCGTTGAATGAGGAACTGAGAGTGGTGGGCAGGATCACGAAAGATTCAAGAAGGATATTTGAAGGCACAGGTGAAATAATTCTGGAGAACGGCGACGTTGCAGTTACCTCAACAGGAAAATATATGAAAATGCCTCTTGATAAGATTACTGATTCCGAATTTATTGATGACGAATGGAGTGTATTTCGTTCAGGCGATGATCCTGATGAAATAGAACTGAATTACTGATGCAGCAAAAAGTGTTAAAGGCCAATATCCTGTTACTTCTGGCAGCATGGGTATGGGGATTTGCATTCGTAGCACAGAAAGTGGGTTCGGAATATGTTGGCGCATTTACATTTAACGGAATCAGATTTGCGCTGGGTAGTCTAACACTTTTGCCTGTCCTATTGTATTTCAGTAAAAAAACCAAAAAAAACCCTGAACACGTAAAACCGGAAAGCCCGCTGAAAGGTGGAATTGCTGCAGGATGCATATTGTTTTTCGCTAACACCTTCCAGCAGGTGGGGATGTCCTACACAACCGCTGGAAACGCTGCATTTATAACTGCAATGTACATAGTTCTCGTACCTATAATCGGTATAATTCTAAAGCACAAGATAAACTTCAGTAACTGGGTGGGTGTTGCATCTGCAGTCATAGGACTATACTTCATTACAATCCAGAACAGTTTTTCAATTAATTACGGTGACTTTTTACAGATAATCTGCGCTTTATTTTTCGCACTCCATATAGTGCTTATAGACAATCTGGTCAAAAGGGTCGATGGGATACAGCTTTCGGTAGTACAATTTACGACATGCTCTGTGATTAGTCTTGTATGTGCATTTGTTTTTGAGGACATCAGGCTTAGCGGTATTATCCAGGGTGCTTTGCCGATACTATACGGAGGTATCTGCTCGGTAGGTATAGCTTACACGCTCCAGGTCATAGGACAGAAAAATGCCAAAGCTTCCCATGCGGCATTGATCATGAGTCTGGAGGCAGTATTTGGAGCTCTGGGAGGGCTTGTCATCCTTAATGAAAACCTCGGTTACAGGGGTTATATCGGATGTGTACTGATGCTTGCGGGCATAATGATTTCACAGTATCCGAACTTAAAAAAGACTAAAGCAACTGCTTAAGAAATTTATTCATGCGCACAAAGTGGGTCCCTTTCCAGTAAATCCTGCCGCAACCCTGGCACTGTTTGAATTCGTCCGGATATTCTCGGACTTTTGCAGGAAGAAGCGGATAGACTTGAGCTTTTGGCACATTCTCTAAAACCCCGTTGCATATCATGCATCTGGAGAAAGGGCGAAGACTGTTTAGGAGACCAAAGTGATTCAGCACCTCTGTCAGCTGCTCTTCAGGATCCCTTGAACGAACGCTATATCCGTACACCACGTTTTTTCTCTTAAGAAGCTCCCGATCGAAGGTGAGCAGAATCCTGCTCTCTAAGGATGATCGGTCTGCCAGCTCTTTATCGGAGGCGGAGTTGCTGTAAAGCGAATCGAAACCAGCCATGCGGAGATAAGAGGCGAGCTTTCCAAGATGCACGTCTAGTACAAACCGGATTTCGGACAGCGGCTCAGGCATTACAAGAGTAACAGAGGATATGTCGAAGCTGCTAAAGGCAGGGTAAACCGAGATGTTTTCAACCCCCATGAGCTGCTTCGTAAAATCAGAAGAAACGCCGTCAATCAGTATGAGCCCCACTTCAGTGTGCGGAACACCAAGTGATTCAAATAGCTCTTTAACGGTGGGCTTTCCATTGAAAGAGTGTCTGAAGGCTAGCTGTCTATGTTTCTTAGGTATAAAATCATTCAATTCGCTGTAAAATCTGATAGTCACAAAGTTCATAGCCTTGGTCACCTCCTAACTTATTAGATAATATATTTGATGTTTTTAAAATATCAGAAAAATTAAGCGAAGGTAATTGAGTTTAAGCCTGTTTAGAATTATAATTAACTTATACGCAGTTCAAGAGAAAGGATTGATTATCATGATTAGTAAAAACTCATCTATTATTATCCTTGACCTTTTAGACAAAAGAATCGATGAAGTAAATGAAAAAATTGCAAAATACTCAGAAGTAGAAGGAGAAGAAAATTTAATTATCAGACTAAAGGACGTCCTGCAAAATCTAATTATTGCAAAAGATGAACTCAAAAAAGAAATGGAACGATGGTAAAAATTATTTTGGTAAGCGGCTGTTATGCCGCTTTCGTTTTTTTTACAATGCCCACCCTCTGGACCTTTTAACAGCTTCATCCCAGCCCTTTAGGAGATGCTCCCTTTCAGAATATCCCATTGCCGGAGTAAAGGTTCTTGATACAGCCCAATTCGATGCTATCTCTTCCCTGTTCTTCCAGTATCCGGTTGCCAGGCCGGCAAGGTATGCAGCACCTAAAGCTGTTGTTTCAATAACCTTGGGCCTCTGAACGGGCACATCAAGAATGTCAGCCTGGAACTGCATAAGGAAATTGTTTGCACAGGCTCCTCCGTCAACCTTAAGGGCTTTAAGGCTGATTCCTGATTCAGCCTGCATTATCTTCAATACGTCATTAGTCTGGTATGCAAGGGCTTCCAGGGTTGCCCTTATTATATGTTCTTTCCTGACGCCTCTGGTTAGGCCCACAATAATTCCTCTGGCATAGGGATCCCAGTAGGGGGCCCCAAGTCCTACGAACGCAGGGACCATATACACTCCGTTTGTGTCAGGGACGGATTGTGCATATTGTTCGGATTCAGCTGCAGATTCTATTATTTTAAGCTCGTCCCTGAGCCACTGTATGGCGGCCCCAGCGATAAAGACGCTTCCTTCCAGAGCATAGTCAACATTCCCGTCGATACCCCAAGCTATTGTTGTGAGGAGTCCTTTGCTGGAGCTCACAATCTTTTTTCCTGTGTTCATAAGCATAAAACAGCCTGTGCCATAAGTGTTTTTTGCAGTTCCTGGCTCGAAGCATGTCTGCCCAAAAAGGGCGGCCTGCTGATCACCAGCGACTCCTGCAATTGGTATGGATCCACCAGTCAGTACCGGATCAGTATATCCATAGATGAAGCTGGAAGGTTTAACCTCGGGAAGCATTGCCTTCGGTATATCCAATATTTCAAGAAGTTCATCGTCCCATTTTAGTTCATGTATATTAAACAGAAGTGTTCTTGAAGCATTTGTATAATCAGTCACATGAACTTTTCCCTTTGTGAGATTCCAAATGAGCCAGGTGTCTATTGTGCCGAAGATCAGGTTCCCATTCTCTGCATCCTTTCTTGCTCCTGGCACATTGTCCAATATCCATTTTATCTTTGTTCCGGAAAAGTATGCATCAAGGATAAGCCCCGTTTTGTCTTTAAAGTTTTTTTCATAGCCTTCTTCCTTGAGTGTTTCGCATATCCCTGCAGTTCTCCTGCACTGCCACACAATAGCGTTGTAGACAGGTTTGCCAGTCTCCCTGTTCCAGACAACTGTAGTTTCTCTCTGGTTTGTTATGCCTATGCCTGAAATGTCAAGGGAAGATGCGTTGATCTTTGCCATTGCCTCAGTTACAACCCCTATCTGGCTTGACCAGATCTGCATTGGGTCATGCTCAACCCAACCCGGTTCCGGAAATATCTGTTCAAATTCCTTCTGCGCCATGCTGGCAATGTTTCCTTTTCTGTCGAAAAGTATGCATCTGGAGCTCGTAGTCCCCTGATCAAGAGACATTATATATTTATCCATAATAACACTCCCTATTTTGAATTCAACCAGGCTATAAGGTCAGCAGTCACCTGTTCGCGATTTATCTCGTTAAGCATTTCGTGCCTTCCGTCCTTGTAAAATCTGTAGGTGACATCATTCATCCCCAGCCTTCTGTATGCCTGAACAAGGCGCATGACACCCTTGGTGAAGCCTCCCACAGGATCCTTTTCACCTGAGAAAATGTAGATTGGCAAATCTCGGGGAATATCCGACATGTTTGATGGGTTTTCAATTTCTTTGAGTCCTGCGAAAAAATCATGAAAAAAGCCTGCAGTGAATATTCCTCCGCAGTTTTTGTCGCTGATGTAGTTGTCGACTTCCTAAGAATCACTGCTGAGCCAGTCGAACTCAGTCTTTGACGGACGGAAGCTCTTGTTGAATGAACCGAAACAAAGAGAATTGAGGGTAGGGCTCTTGGCTCTTCTGCCTCTCATCTTTATCTCAAGACGGGCAATCAGGATACCGATATCCAGCGCAATGCCCTGTTTTCCGTTGGTGCCTGAAAGCACCAGTCCGTCTATTTCGTCACCATACAACTGTATATACCTCTGGGAAAGAAATGAGCCCATGCTGTGCCCAAGCAGAAAAAGAGGAACACCGGGGTTCTCTTCTTTTATGATATTTGACAGCTGGTACATATCCCTGACCATCCATGAAAAACCGTCACGGTCTCCTGGATATCCTATATTATCAAGGAGAAGTGCAGTCCTTCCGTGTCCTCTGTGGTCATTTGCGTAAACAGCATACCCTGCAGAGGTCAGCACAGATGCCAGGCGTTCATATCTGGCCGAAATCTCAGCCATGCCGTGTGATATCTGCACAACCCCCTTATAGTCTGCTTGGCCATCAGGGGTCCACTTGTAGCAGAAAATTTTTACATTCTCTTCGTCTGTAAAAGTTAATTCTTCTGTCTTCATAAATAATCTCCCAACTATGTTTAATCATTTAATAAATTATATCACAGAATATTCAACTTTATCAGGTTTTCTGTTGACAAATCCATTAATAGCTACTATAGTAGTTATTAAGATGGTTTGTTTTAAGTCTATGGAGGTGTAATCATGGATGAGATACTTAAGGAAATGCAGAAAATCGGGTTCACAAGTTACGAGTCCAAGATATACCTTGCGCTGCTGCACAGGAATCCAGCAACGGGCTACGAGATAAGCAAAATATCAGGTGTGCCCCAGGCAAAAGTCTATGAAAATATCTTGAGGCTGGGTAATAGGGGAGCTGTACTGAACGTTGGAAACGACCCAGTCAAGTATGTGCCTCTTCCACCAGAAAAACTCCTTAACAAAGTGAATATTGACTTTGAAAAATCCATAGATCTGCTGAAAGCGAAGCTACCTCCTCTGAGTTCGTGTATCGAGCCGGACTACGTATGGAATATAAGAGGATATTTCTCCTCAATGGAAAAGGCAAGCCAGCTGATAAAAGAGGCGAAAAACAAAATATGTCTAGCAATTTGGGGCGAGGATGTCATGTATCTATACAATGAGCTTTCAGAGGCGGTCACCCGAGGTGTTGAGACCAGCATACTCATTTACGGCAGAAAAAACTTTATAGGCCTTGAGAATGTGTGCTACTGCGGCGGTGAAAAGAAACTTTTAAAGACGGCAGGGGGCAGGTGGATCACACTTGTGACTGACGGCAAGGAAGTTCTTACAGGTCAGATCGCTGAGGATAAGGAGGGCATTTCAATATGGACATCGAATCCGGCCATAGTATATACAAGCAAAAGGTACATTGATCAGGAGATATTTATGTCAAAAACAGATCCTTCTGATTATGAGTAGTATTCAATCGTACAGCACAAATTTATGAATTGACTAAATTTTCCGTAATAGCGTATAATATACTTAAATAAGTCAGGAAAGGGAGGGAATACTATGCAGGTTTGGTTTGTGGTATCATTACTTTTTTCGATAATTATAGCAGTATTTGCTGCACTTAATTCAAATGTAGTTCCAATCCAATTGTTTTTTGCAAGATATGAGCTTTCCCAGTCAATCGTAATAATCCTATCTGCTGTCATAGGAGCGGTTATCACTATATTTTTCGGGCTGTTCGGCAAGCTCAAATCCCTTAAGAAGGTCAGGGATCTGAATTCGGAGATCAAGTATTACAAGTCAAAGAATGAAGAACTGAACGATACGCTCAAGAAGAAGGAAATCGAGCTGGCATCAATGAAAGCAACCGCAGCAACTCCTGTGACCACAGACACAGTGGACAAGGGAGCTGAAGTGAAAGCTTAGTAATGTTCAAATTCCGTCAGATGTTCCCAATACCTTTTGGGCATCTGGCGTTTTTGATTTATAAGGTTCTTGCGTTCAGCTATCGAGGCCCATCTGAAATAGCCCTTCCATAGAGCCTCATAGTCGAAACCGTCAGTACCCTTACTGGACAGATTTACTTCGGATTCATCAATGCTTGTTACAAACCATTCTTTTCTGCTGCAGACCGAAGCAATCCCACGCCTGACATCATGGATTATGAAATCCTGGTCGGAGAGCCTTTCTGCAAAATGAGGCGTGACAAGCGCCGTGATGTTGTGGTCAGGCTCATAGGATGCATAATATAATCCCTGCATTTCCCGGAATCTTAAAAAACCTTGCATCCTGTGGACTTCGTATATAACTTTCTTCTCTGCTTTGTGCATATCCATGACCCTTTTGTCCTGCAGGCGCTTGTCCAAGTCATAGCCTGCCTTAAATCCTAGTCTGACGTAATCAAGTATCATAAGTTCGAAATTATGTATCTCCGATAAAAAAACGTGGTAGATGGTTTCCATTGCTATGGCTGATATTTTTTTCTCTACAGCATCGTATACCCTGCTGGATTTTTTAATGTCAGTCTCAACACTGAGAGGGACTTCCAAGAGTGGAAACAGGGTACCCTTGATGCTCTCGCTGTGTTTTTTGCTTGACCTTATGAAACATGGGTTTTCACGCCTGTAGTATGCTTCATATATGCATGTGAGAAGCCCTTCGAAGCTTCCGTCGTAAATATATCCATTTGAATCCAAATTCCTTTTCCTCCTTTACTAAAATTCGCCGGAAAAACCTTCGGCTTCGGCATTGCTAATGAGCAGCCTGCTGGAGGCATCAAGAAAGCTGAGCTGCTCAAAACTGTTTTTCTTCAGCTCTCTCTGGTTGAGGTCCTGTTTTGGAGACAGCTTCCCCCTTATTATTGAACCCTGAAAAGGCACATCGCCGTAATATTTTCCGCTGCAGGTAATGAAATACTGGGCCCTTTTCATAACGAGCCCGAGACCTTTTAGCTGTGAGAAATCAAGTGAATGGACCCACCTTGCAGAAATAATCCTCTTGGCGGAGGTCATCCCTATGCCAGGAACCCTTATCAGATCTCGGTATCCGGCATTGTTGATTTCAACAGGAAAAAAATCGAGGTTGTTAAGCGCCCAGTTTGTTTTTGGATCATAATTCAGATCCAGGACAGGACTGCCTTCAGAGAGTATTTCAGCTGCCTTGAAGCCATAAAAGCGAAGAAGCCAGTCTGCCTGATACAGCCTGTGTTCACGCAGAAGCGGGGAGAATCTAATGCTTGGCAGGAGAGGGTTGTTGGACACAGGCACATAGGCCGAATAGTAGACTCTCTTCAGCTTATATTTTTCATAAAGATTTTCAGACAAACTTATTATTTTGAAATCACTTTCAGGTGAAGCCCCCACTATAAGCTGGGTGCTCTGGCCTGCAGGTACGAATTTAGGGGCATTCCTGCTTGCTTTTATGGCCTGACTTGCTGCTGATATCTGAGTGCTTATCTGGGACATAGGCTTCAGCACATTATTCCGGTTCTTCTGCGGAGCAAGGAGTGTCAGACTCTTGCTGGAAGGAAGCTCTATGTTAACGCTCATCCTGTCAGCAAGAGCGCCAGCCTTCATGATAAGGCTGGGATCTGCGCCGGGAATGGCCTTCATATGTATGTAACCGTTGAATTTGTATTCATCCCTGAGACGGGATACCGTCCTTATCATGAGCTCCATAGTATGGTTGGGATTCTTGAAGACCGCCGAACTGAGGAAGAGTCCTTCTATATAATTCCTCCAGTAAAAATTTATTGTTAGGTCAGAGACTTCCTCAGGAGTGAAAGCAGCCCTCTCCACATCATTGGAAGAGCGGTTCACGCAGTAAGCGCAGTCATAGACGCAGTAGTTCGTCAGCAGCACTTTCAGAAGCGAGATGCACCGTCCATCCGAGGTGAAGCTGTGACAGATGCCGCCCGGTGCGGAACTGCCTATCCCTCCTGGCTTGTTCTTCCTTGAACCGCCGCTGGATGAACAGGAAACATCAAATTTTGCAGCCTCAGAAAGTATGCGGAGTTTGTCCTGGATATCCACAAAGATCCCATCCTTTCACTTCTTTTTCTTGATTATATCAAACATATGTTCGCATGTAAACAGTGCAGCCCTTTTAAGGGCTATAATTTAATTTTGGAAAGCTTATAAAAAAGGATGAAATTAGTGTATAAACTAGTTTGAAATATGATATAATGCATTAGACTCTTGAAATTATTTATAATTATTATGTATAATTAGTATGAATTGACATTGAAATTCGGAAGGATGAATAGAATGATTAGAAGCATGACAGGGTATGGAAGAGGGAGTATTGAAATGGATGGCCGCAGCTATACAATTGAGATTAAGAGTGTCAACCATAGATACTGCGACCTGAACATTAAAATCCCTAAAAGTTTATTGTCTCTAGAGGATAGAATCAGAAAAACCGTGCAGTCAAGGCTTAACAGGGGCAAGATTGACCTTTTTGTGACTCAGAATCTTTTTGATAAGAAGGATGTTTCAGCTTTTTTGAATAAGTCACTGGCAGACTCTTATTTCAGCTGTCTTACCGAAATAAAGGAAAGATACAACCTGAAAGATGATGTAAGCCTTTCGCTTATATCTAAATTCCCGGAAGTCATAACAGCAAAACAGGAAGATGAGGATGTGGAGGAACTATGGGACGGCCTCGAAACTGCGCTGAATAATGCGCTTGATTTGATGGTACAGATGAGGGAAAGAGAAGGGCTTAAGCTCACAGAAGACATAATAAGCAAATGCAGGGGCATAAAAGAAAAGGTCCTTGTCATTGAAGAAAAGTCTGCTGATATAGTAAAGGAATATACTGAAAAACTTAAGCTTAGACTTAACGACCTCCTAAAGGAATACAAGGTGGACGAGAACAGGCTTGCTATGGAAGTTGCTATCCTTGCAGACAAAGCATCTATAGATGAAGAGATTGTAAGGCTGAAAAGCCATCTGGTACAGGTAAAAGAGACACTTGAACTGGATGAGCCTGTAGGCAGAAAACTAGACTTCATAATCCAGGAAATGAACAGGGAAACAAATACCATAGCCTCAAAGGCAAGCAACCTGGATGTTATCAATATTATGCTCAGTATTAAGAATGAAATTGAAAAGATAAGAGAGCAGGTTCAAAATCTAGAATAATATAGGAGGATAAGAATGGGAATTAAATTGATAAACATTGGGTTTGGAAATATTGTTTCAGCCAACAGGCTTGTTGCAATAGTAAGCCCTGAATCAGCACCTATAAAAAGAATCATTCAGGAAGCAAGAGACAGAGGAATGCTAATAGATGCCACCTACGGAAGAAGGACAAGAGCGGTGATAATTACAGACAGCGATCACGTGATATTATCTGCTGTTCAGCCTGAAACTGTGGCTCACAGACTGGCATTGAAGGATGAAGAGGCTGAAGATATCAACGAAGGTGAAAACTAATGACTAACAACGGACTTCTAATTGTAATTTCAGGTCCGTCGGGAGCAGGAAAAGGAACTATCTGCAAAGCGCTGTCCGAGGATCAAGACCTTTGGATCTCCGTATCTGCAACGACAAGGAAACCAAGAAACGGGGAAGTTGACGGGGTAAACTACTTTTTTTTGAACAAACAGGAGTTTATAGATAAAATCAACGAGGATGATTTCTATGAATATGCAGAGGTGTACGGCAATTACTACGGAACGCCAAAATGGAAAACCTTAGAGGCTATCTACAGCGGCAAGGATGTAGTTCTTGAGATCGACATTCAGGGCGCATTAAAGGTCAAACAGCAGTACCCTGAAGGTGTATTCATCTTCATTCTTCCTCCATCAATGGAAGAACTGAAACAGAGGATAATCAACAGGGGAACCGAAACAGAGGAATCTCTCATCAGAAGGTTCAAATCAGCATACCAGGAAGTAAATTATATTTCAAAATACAACTATGCAGTTGTCAACGACACCGTAGAAAATGCGGTCGATAAAATAAAAGCTATACTTACTGCTGAAAAATGCAGGGTTGATAGGCTTAAAAACAAGATTTTAGACTCAGAGGAGGTAATAATATATGAACAACTCTATGATTAATCCATCAATTGTTGACCTTCTTAAGAAAGTTAACAGCAGATACACACTGGTTACAATGACAGCAAAGAGGGCGAGACAGCTTGTAGAAGGCAAAGAGCCATTAATGGATATCGACTCAACTAAGCCTGTAACTATTGCAATAAATGAGATAAATGATGGTTTGTTAACATACGAAACTGTAAAAGAAGGTATCAAATAGAAATGGAAAACACAAAAACAGTAGTAATCGGTGTCTGCGGAGGAATCGCAGTATACAAGGTTCTCGATATTATAAGCGCTTTAAAGAAAAAAGACGTGAATGTCTGCGTTATGATGACAGAAGCTGCAACAAAGTTTGTAAGCCCATTAAGCTTCCAGACGATGAGCCAGAACCTTGTAAGCACAGACATGTTTATTGAGCCGAAAGCCTGGGAGATACAGCATATATCCCTGGCACAGAAGGCCGACGTCATGCTTATCGTTCCGGCTACTGCCAATTTTATCGGGAAAGTGTCAAACGGCATCGCCGATGACCTTCTTACTACAACCGTTATGGCTGCAAAAACACCAGTGCTTATAGCTCCTGCAATGAATACAGGAATGTATACCAACAGCATGTTACAGGAGAACATAACCAGACTGAAAGCCCATGGGTACAAATTCATAGATCCTGCTGAAGGAAGACTCGCCTGCGGCGACACGGGCATCGGCAAGCTAGCAGATACCGATGAGATATGCGATTGTGTAATGAAGGAAATTTACGATATCAAAGACCTCAAAGGCAAGAAAGTGCTTGTTACCGCAGGGCCTACCATCGCAGAAATCGATCCCGTAAGATTCATTACGAACAGATCGAGCGGCAAGATGGGATATGCAATAGCAGAAGAAGCTGCATACAGAGGCGCTGAGGTTGTCCTCGTAAGCGGACAAACCCAAATCAAGCCTCCTTATGGAGTTGAAATTGTCAATATCAAGACTACAGAGGATATGTACAACTCTGTGATAAGCAGATTCGAAAAAGCGGATATAGTGATCAAGGCTGCTGCAGTAGCGGATTACAAGCCCAAAACCTATTCGGATGCAAAAATCAAAAAAGCGACTTCTGAACTGATAATCGAATTCGTGAAGGATTTTGATATACTTAAAAAACTTGGCGAGATGAAGACCCATCAGATACTTGTCGGCTTTGCGGCTGAAAGCCATGATTTGCTTCAGAATGCACGGGAAAAATTGGTAAAGAAGAATCTTGACTATATTGTGGCAAACGACATTACAAAAACCGGTTTTGCAACTGACGACAACAAAGTTACAATATTAAGACGTGAAGGCGATCCCATTTATTTGGAAAGCATGGCCAAGAGAAGTGTAGCCAGAGAGCTATTTAATGTAATATTAAAAACTGAAAAGTAGAGACGATGCTGAAGCCTCCCTTGCATAAAAATGCGTGGGAAGCTTCTTTGTTAGTTAAGGTAAATTGAAAAGGGTGATTTTGTGGTTGGATATGCAGGAGTAATTATTAATAGCAGCTCAACAGCGCTGGACAGGGTGTTTACCTATGCAGTACCGGATAGAATCAAGGATTTATTACAGATTGGAAGCCGTGTCATTGTGCCTTTTGGCAAGGGAAACAAAAGGACTGAGGGTTTCGTTGTCTCGATTCCGGATGCTGTAAAGGGAGATGTTAAGGAGATATCATCATTATGTGACACAATACCTCTTTTCACGGTGGAGGATCTGGCTCTGATAGAGAAAATGAGGGAAAAGTACCTTTGCACCTATATAGAGGGCATAAAGGTTCTGATACCTAGCGGAATATCAAAAGGTATAAAAACCAAGATGGAGAATTTTGTTTTCACGGGTGTAAAATTATCCGGAAGGTACGACAAAGAACCATACAGATCAATCTGGGAAATTGTGAGCCGCAATAACGGAAAATACAACAAAAGCAGGCTCGCTGAAGAGTTCGGGCTGTCGCTTTCTTCAGTCACAAGCATGACAAAGAAAGGATTCCTCCTGCAGAAAGAGGAGGTTATTAACAGGTATAATGACAGATCATATAGCAGCTATCTAAAAAAGGAGCTTAATACTGAACAGAAGAAGGTAGTTGAACGAATTCTGGTGTCCGTCAACAGCGAGTTCCTGATCCATGGAGTGACCGGAAGCGGTAAAACGGAAATATATATGCATCTGGTGTCAGAGATGATAAAAAGCGGCAAATCCTCCATAATCCTTGTTCCTGAAATATCTCTTACACCGCAGATGGTTGAAAGATTCAAAGGCAGGTTCGGAAGCGAGATAAGCGTGTTCCACAGCAGGCTGTCTCAGGGAGAGCGGTTCGACGAATGGTTCAGAGTCAAGGAAGGTAAGGTTAAGGTGGCCATAGGGGCAAGATCGGCCGTGTTTTTGCCGTTTGATAGATTGGGAATGATAATAATAGACGAGGAGCATGAGGGAAGTTATAAATCTGAAAGCGATCCTAAATACCATGCCAGGGAAATCGCTGAATTGAAGATCGGCCTGACCGGCTGTAAAGTCGTGCTGGGGTCGGCGACACCGTCTCTGGAAAGCTACTACAGGGCTACAACAGGAGATATGGAGCTTTTTACACTCAAAAACAGGGCGGACGGGGCAGAGATGCCGGAAATCCTGACTGTTGATATGAGGGAGGAACTCAAAAATAACAACCGTTCCATTTTCAGCCAGGAACTTATAACTGGCATAGAGGAATGCCTCGCAAAAAAAGAGCAGGTGATCCTGTTCCTCAACAGGAGGGGCTTTTCCACTTTTGTATCCTGCCGCAGCTGCGGTTATGTATATAAATGCAAAAGTTGTGATATCTCCCTCACCTACCATCACGACAGCGGCATGCTTACATGCCATTACTGCGGGAAAAGCCAGAGGCTTGACAAAGTGTGTCCGAGCTGCGGCAGCAAATACATCAAGTATTTCGGAATAGGCACAGAAAGGATAGAGTCAGAGGCCAGAAAGCAGTTTCCAGGTGCAAGGACACTGAGGATGGATTTTGATACAACACGAAAAAAGGATTCCCATGAAAGCATATACAACAAATTCAAGAACCAGGAAGCTGATATCCTGATAGGAACCCAGATGGTAGCCAAAGGGCTTGATTTTAAAAATGTAACTCTGGTGGGTATCATAGCGGCAGACCTCTCATTGAATCTGCCTGATTTCAGGTCCGGAGAGAGGACATTCCAGCTCATAACCCAGGTTTCAGGAAGAGCGGGCAGAGGCAGGAAAAAAGGGAAAG
>Ga0209540_10001768_pt1 | contig 15846 bp, 13 predicted proteins | sample BarGraIncu01121A_FD_184501 | JGI IMG/M metagenome (GOLD analysis project Ga0209540, IMG submission 184501) | Arctic peat soil microbial communities from Barrow, Alaska - Barrow Graham LP Incubations 011-21A (SPAdes) (version 2) | ecosystem: Environmental > Terrestrial > Soil > Wetlands > Peat... | reverse complement strand
AGCCCAGGATGTCGCTCAGGTGCTTCTCGGCGTAGGGGAGCACCTCTTGAACCGGGACGTCGCGCCCCAGTTCCTTGCTGAGCGAGGTGACGCCTGCATCCGCGATGCCGCACGGCACGATCACCTGGGCCCAGGACAGGTCACAGCAGCAGTTGAGCGCGAAACCGTGCATCGTGACGTTCTGGCTCACCCGGATGCCGATAGCTCCGATCTTGCGGTCAGGTCCGGACTCATCGGCCAAGATCCACACTCCGCTGCGGCCCTTGATGCGCCCGGCGGTGACCCCGAGGTCGGCACAGACCCGGATCATCATGTCTTCGAGGTGGCGCACATGGGCGACGACGTCAACCGGGGAGGCGAGTCGGATGATGGGGTAGCCCACCAGCTGGCCCGGACCGTGCCAGGTGATCTTGCCGCCCCGGTCGACGTCGATGACCGGGGTGCTGTCGAAGGGGCGCTCATGAGGTTCGGTCCGCTTGCCTGCGGTGTAGACGGCGGCGTGCTCGAGCAGCAGCACGGTGTCTGATTCGTCGCCAGAGACCACGGCGGCATGAACCTCGCGCTGGCGGTCCCATGCAGCCTTGTAGTCGACGTAGTCCGGGGCAAAACCTAAGTGCTCGATACGCATGCCGCCAGAATACGCGGGCGTCAGACATGCTTGAGTAAGGGTTGACGAAAGCGCCAAGGGTGAGCCAGGGGAGCAGAGCAGTTGAACCGTCACGACATCACGCCCGAGCAAGAGGTAGCCGAGCGCGCTAAGGCAAGTGGCCGCAAGAAGCTGGTCCGTCTCATCGCCCTGGTCATGGTGCTCTTCGCGTGGTTGGGACTGGCCGGGGTGGGTGGTCCGCTGGTAGGCCGATTGTCCGAGGTGCAGAAGAACGACAACGCCTCATTCCTGCCCAAGACCGCGGAGTCCACCGAGGTCGCCGCGCTCGCTGCGAAGTTCAGCTCGACCAACGCACTGCCCTATTTCGTGGTGATCGAGCGCCCGACCGGCCTGAAGCCTTCGGACGCCGCCGCAGTCAACAAGTTCATCGCCGGTATTCCGTCCCTTCCCTTTGAGGCCAAGGGCTACTCCCTGGGGTCGTACCTTGTTGCGCCCCCGGCCGCGGCCATTCCGAGTGCGGACGGCAAGGCACTCCTGGTGCCGGTACAGCTCGACGCCAAGAAGGCCACCGAGGTGATCGGCTCGTCAAGTCCGCTGTTCGAGGGGGCCAAGGCGCTGAAGGCCTCGGCGGTCACAACGTTGACGCCGAGTGGACTTTCCGTGTACGTCGCCGGTCCAGGGGGACTCCTGGCCGACTTGGTGACCGCGTTCGGCGGCATCGACGGCATCCTGCTGTTCGTCGCCCTTGGCGTCGTGTTCGTCATCCTGCTGGTGGTCTATCGCAGCCCGATCCTGCCCATCACCGTGCTCATGACCGCGGTCTTCGGGCTGGCCGCCGCTGCGATGGTGATCTACCCACTGGCCAAGAACGACAGCATCGGGTTGAACGGGCAGAGCCAGGGGATCCTGTCGATTCTGGTCGTTGGTGCAGCCACGGACTACTCGCTGCTCCTTGTCTCCCGTTATCGCGAGGAGCTGCATGAGCACCCGAGCAAGTGGGCGGCAATGGCGGTGGCGTGGAGGGCTTCGGTCGCACCCATCGCCGCCAGCGCGGCCACCGTCATCCTTGGCCTGCTGTGTCTGATGCTGTCCCAGCTCGGCAGTACGCGCGGCCTCGGACCCGTTGGCGCGCTGGGCATTGCCGGTGCACTGGTCGCCGCGGTCACGTTTCTGCCGGCGGTTCTGCTGCTGTTCGGGCGGCGCATCTTCTGGCCGGTCATCCCCAGGATCGACCACGTCCATGCCGAGGACTCGGTCGGGCGCAGAGGCATCTGGGGGCGCGTTGCCGCCATGGTGGGTCGTCACCCGCGTCGTACCTGGGTGTTGACGCTGGTGGGGCTGCTCGCCTGTGCCGCGTTCGCCCCTACCCTCAACGCTGGGGGAGTCACCCAGTCGCAGATCTTTCTGAGCAAGGTTGACTCCGTTACCGGCCAGGAGGTCCTGGCAAAGCACTTCCCGGCCGGCTCCGGGTCGCCGGTGCAGATCATCGCGCCGCAGGCCATGGCCGAGAAGGTGCTGGCCGAGGTGAAATCCGTTGATGGTGTCGCCTCGGCGTTCGTGGGGCAGGCACCCGGGGTGCCGCCGAAGGTCGTGGACGGCAATGTCCTGGTCCAGGCGACCTTGACCCCTGCTGCCGACAGCTCGGCCGCCCAGACCGTGGTCGAGAAGCTGCGTCGCTCACTCGACACGGTCGGCCCCGAAGTCCTGGTCGGCGGCAGCACCGCCGTCAACTACGACGTCCGGCAGGCCAGCGAACGGGACCTGCGGGTCATCATCCCGGCGATCCTGGCCGTGGTGTTCGTCGTGCTGATGCTGCTCTTGCGCTCATTTGCTGCCCCGGTGATCCTCGTGGTGGCAAACGTCCTCTCGTTCGCGGCGACCCTTGGCGTGTCGGCGCTCGTGTTCAACCACGTCTTCCACTTCCCAGGGTCCGACCCGGCGACTCCGCTCTATGCCTTCGTGTTCCTCGTGGCGCTGGGGATCGACTACTCCATCTTCCTGATGACCCGGGTCCGCGAGGAGTCAGCGGAGCGGGGCACCAGGCCCGGAATCCTGGTCGCGCTGGCGGTGACCGGTGGGGTCATCACGAGCGCCGGCATCGTTCTGGCAGCGACGTTCTCGGCGCTGGCGATCATTCCGATCCTCTTCCTTGCCCAGATTGCCTTCATCGTCGCCTTCGGTGTGTTGTTGGACACCACGGTGGTCCGTTCCCTGCTGGTGCCGGCATTCGCCCACGACCTCGGTCGACGCATCTGGTGGCCCAGTCGGCTCGACCAGCAGACGCCCCCGGCAGACGGTGACAGGCCGGATGTCTCCAGGTCTGTGGGGTCTTCATGACCGCGGTGGGCCTGGCCGGTTTTGGCTCGTCTGGACGTGCTTTCCACGCGCCACTGATGCACGAGGCCGGTATGACGATCGCCGCGGTCTCGACCGCCGATCCCCAACGCTCGGAGCAGGTCCTGCGGGAGGTGCCCGGCGCTGTCGTGGTCGCCGACCTCGACGCTCTGCTGGGGGTGGCGGGGCTGGATCTTGTCGTGCTCGCCACGCCCAGTGCCCTTCACGCCGCACAGGCCCGGCAATGTGTCGACGCGGGGATCGCTGTGGTGGTCGACAAGCCGCTGGCCACGGATGCGAATCAGGCGTACAGGGTTGTGGACGCCGCTCGGGCGGCCGGCGTCGCACTGACGGTCTTCCAGAACCGCAGATTCGACGCCGAGCACGTGGCCGCTCGAGAGACTGTCGCATCCGGTCGGCTGGGTGAGGTATTCCGTCACGAGTTCCGTTGGGAACGTTGGCGTCCCACGCCCAAGGACCGATGGCGTGAAAACGCCTCGGCTGCTGACGGTGGCGGTATTATGCTCGATCTGCACAGCCACATGATCGACGCTGCGGTGGACCTGTTCGGCCCGATCGACACGGTCTATGCCGAGGTCGCAGCCCGCACCACCACCGCCGAGGATGATGCGTTCCTGGCCTGCCGGCATACATCGGGCGTGGTGTCCCACCTGAGCGCTACGTCTGTCTCTGCCGCGCCCGGACCTCGGGTGCGGATTCTGGGACTGGGCGGCGCCTTCCTGCTCAACCAGTTCGAGGACGATGGCGCCGGCATCTATCCAGACCTGGCCGACGCCGGCGCGGCGCAGTGCGGGTGGGTCTACGCAGGGGCAGAGCGCACTCCGGTGGCCCGGCCAGCGGCCGGGCAGGTCGACTTCTACCGCCAGGTGAAACGTGCGCTTGGCACCCAAGATCCTCAGACCGCTATGCCGGTCGACCCGTATGACGCGGTGCACACCCTGGCTGTCATTGATGCGGCCCGAGCCAGCGCCGCGTTGGGAACGGTGGTTCAGGTTCGCACCCCCGGCCGGCGCTGAGCGCAGCACTCATCATGTTTCACCCCTGACCACGTTGCACCCCTGACCACGCCGTACCTCTGATCACGTTTGTGTGCCTGGGGACGTGTGCGCCTGGGGACAACGCGCGCGGCACCTGGGCTATCCACGGCATAGTGGAGCGGGTCAGTGACGTGTTCAGACCATAGGGGGAGCTATCGCGGTGCCGCCGCTCGTGCCAGGTTTCATCACCACGGGCGGAGTGGGCATGGGCGCGACCGGCTCTGAGTGGGTCGCGATTCGCAACCTGGACGGTTGTCGTTTCGTTCTCAAGGTTCTCCCGGTGGCTGACGTGACGCAGGCGCGGGCGCTGGCGGCTCAACAGATGGCCGTATACGACGCGATCGAGAACGACCATCTGGTCCGTCGGCACGGCGCCATCGCCATGGGCGACGGCACGCTCGCACTGGTCCTGGATGAGGTCACCGGCGGCAGTCTGGCCCAGCTTCTCGGCGCCCGAGGACGGCTCACTGTGGGTGAGACCGTCACGACCGTGGCCCCTCTGTTCAGGGCACTGGCCGATCTGCACGCTGCCGGCGTCGTACACGGGGACCTGGCGCCGGGAAACGTCCTGTTCAGCGTCGGCGGCAGGCCGTTGATCGGCGATCTCGGGGTGGCTCGCCTGTTGGGCAGATATGCCGGCACTCTTGATGAGACTGGCGCCGGGGGGTTCATGGCGCCGGAGCTCGTCGGGGGCGCTGCGCCCTCGCCGTTCTCCGACGTCTACGCGATGGCGGCGCTCGGTTGGTTCTGCCTCACCGGCTCACCTCCGGCTCCTGCTGCTGTCCGTTCGTCCTTGGTCACGTTGCGCCCCGAGACACCCTCCCTGCTGGTGAACGTCCTCACCGCCTGTCTGGCCACCGACCCTGCGGTGCGACCCTGCGCCGACGCAGCCGCGGCTGCTGTCTTCGACGCGGCGCCGGCAGAGGCGGTCGCCTTGGCATCGGTGGCTGATCCCGCAGCCGAGATCACCCGTCGCATCCGCGCTGCCGCGGCATCTGTTCACGATCCGGCACCACCGGGGGTCAGGAAGAGATACCAGGCTCCGCTGATCCTCGGCGTGGCGGCGTTGCTGGTGGCTGTGGCGTTCGGAGTCGGTGCGACTTGGTTCTCGCGGCGCCCGCCGGAGCCCATCGAGTCGGTCGTGGCCCGGTCAGCGACCCAGTCCCCGCTGCCGCCAGAGCCGATGCCGACGACGGCCGTGCCAATCAGAAGGTCGCCGACGGTTCTGCCGACCAAAGCTCCGCAGAGCTCGACCGAGGTGGTGATGGCGTCCAACGCACCTCGGATGGCCGCCGTCAGTCTGTTGCAGGCGTTGGTTGACGCGAGATCGCTTGCCTACGTCGCGCGCAACTCCGCTCTGCTGGATCTCGTCTATGCCCCTGGAGCAGCGAGAGCGGACGTTGACAAGGGCAACATCGCCACCGCTCTCAGGAACGGGGGCACCTATCTCGGCCTGTCCTTTGTCGTCAAGGACGTGGCGTTCCTGGATGGCACAGCTGGCACCGCCCGGATCCGGGCCACGATTCTCACCCCTGCCTACACAACGGGACAACCGGACGGGCGCAAGATCCCGCATGCGCAAGAGATCCTGGGGCCCTGCATCTTCTCACTGAGCCTGACACCAGATGGCTGGCGAATCCTGGCTCTGACGATGCCCTAGATCTTGACGACGCGCTAGATCTGGTCGACCAGCCAGCGCATTGCGCTCTCGATGGTGTCGTGCTCGAACACGAATCCCGAAGCAGTCAGAACGCTGGGCAGGATGCGTGCGCTGGCCAGGACGTCGTCGGCGAACTCGCCCAAGGCGACCTTGAGAGCCAGTGCTGGGGCCGGCAGTACCGCCGAACGACCCAGTTGTGCGCCGAGGGCCTTCATGACATCCGACTGACGCAGCGGCTGTGTGCCGACGAGGTTGACCGGTCCGGCAAGGTCCTGGTCGATGAGATGCGCCAGTGCCCGGAGCTCGTCGCGCAGCGTGATCCAGCTCCAGTACTGCCGTCCGCTGCCCAGCGGGCCGGCCAGGCCGAGCCTTGCCAGCGGGAGGACCCGTTTCATGGCGCCACCGTCAGGGGTCAGGACGAGTCCCGTTCGTGCATGGACGACACGCAGTCCCGCGTCTTGTGCCGGTGTGGTTGCGGCCTCCCAGGCGCGGACCACATCGGCCAGGAACCCCTTCCCTGTCTCGCTGTCTTCTGTGAGCATCTCGTCGCCGCGGTCACCGTAGGTGCCGATCGCGGAACCACTCACGAGTGCGATGGGCTCCCCGAGATCGGCCAGTGCCGTGGCGATGGTGGCAGTGCCGTTGACCCGCGAGGCAAGGATCTCCTGCTTGTATGCCGGAGTCCACCGATGGTCGCCCACGCCTGCTCCTGCGAGGTGAACGACGGCCGTGAGACCGGAGAGGTCACCGGGGTCGAGCTTTCGCGACGCGGGGTCCCAGCCGATTTCGTGACGTGTTTGCGGCTCCCGCCGGACGAGGTGCACGACATCGTCCCCGCGCGCGCTCAGGAACCTCGACAATGCGCTGCCGATCGTGCCGGAGGCACCGGTGATGGCTACGCGCCGTGACTGCGACTCCGACTGCGACATGGGAGATGTTCTAGAGGCCCAGGGATGCTTCGAAGGCACCTTCCTCAAGGCGGGCCTTCATCGTGGTCAGGAAGCGTGCGGCGTCGGAGCCGTCAACCACGCGGTGGTCATAGGACAGTGCCAGGTAGACGATCGAGCGGATTGCGATAGTCTCGCCACCGTCGCGGTCCTTGACCACGACAGGACGCTTCACGACCGCTCCCGTGCCGAGGATGGCGACGTTCGGCTGGTTGATGATCGGGGTGTCGAACAAGATCCCGCGGCTGCCGGTGTTGGTGAGCGTGAAGGTGCCACCGCCGAGCTCGTCGGGGGAGACTCTGTTCGTGCGGGTCCGCTCGGCCAGGTCGGCGATCTTGCGAGCCAACCCGGCGATGTTGAGGTCGCCGGCGTCCTTGATCACAGGCACGAGTAGCCCGCGTTCCGTGTCGACCGCCACACCGAGATTCTCCGAGCCGTGGTACGTGATCTCGTCACCCTCGACGCTGGAGTTGACGTTGGGGTGGGCCTTGAGGGCCTCGATTGCAGCGAGTGCGAAGAATGGCAGGAAGCTGAGCTTGGTGCCTTCACGTGTTTCGAAATCACGCTTGGCCCTGTCGCGCAGCCTCGCGATCTTGGTGACGTCGACCTCGAGCACGCTGGTGAGCTGCGCTGAGACGTGCAGAGACTCGACCATCCGCGCGGCGATGACCTTGCGCAGCCTGCTCATCTTCTCAGTGGTGCCGCGCTTGGGTGAGACGTCAGGACTGGCCGTCGGGGCTGCGGTCGCAGGTCTGCCCGCTCTGATTGGGGCGGCCGCGGCTCTGGCGGCCGCGGCAGAGTCGAGTACATCCTGCTTACGGATGCGGCCACCGATGCCGGTGCCCTTAAGCAAAGTGAGGTCGACGTTGTTGTCGCTGGCCAGCTTTCGCACCAATGGTGTGACATAGGCCGCGGCTTCAGATCCGCCGACCGCCACCGGAGAAACCAGCGCAGCAGGTGCGACAGGTGGCGGGGTCACAGGGGCGGGCGCGGCAACAGGCGCAACGGGGGCGGGCGCGGCAGCAGGCGCGGCAGCAGGCGCGGCAAATGCTGGTGCGGCAGGCGTCGGAGCTGCCGACACTGGTTGCTGGGCCGGCGCTGTCGTGATGGGTGCCTCTTCAGCCTGGCCACCGATGATGACCAGATCCTCGCCGACGGGGACGGTTTCGTCCTCCCTGACCAGAATCCTGGTGACGGTGCCCGCCACCGGCGAGGGGATCTCGGTGTCGACCTTGTCGGTCGAGACCTCGAGTAGCGGCTCGTCGACTGCGATCTGGTCGCCCTCGGCCTTGAGCCAACGGGTGACTGTGCCCTCGGTGACCGATTCTCCAAGGGCCGGCATCGCGACTGTGGTGCCGGCGGCAATCGGTGCGCCAGAGGTTGGCAGCGCCTCGGCGGGCACCTCGGCAACGTCCGCCTCGGCGGCCGGCTGGGACACCGCCTCCTGGACTGCGGGCGTGGCAAGGGTCTGCTTCGGCGCGGATTCTGCCGTTGGGGCGGAGACCTCAGCAGGAGCTGCCGCACCCTCACCGACCACGGCCAGGTCCGTGCCCACCGGCACGGTTTCGTCCTCGGCCACGAGGATCTCTTGAAGTGTGCCGGCGACTGGCGAGGGGATCTCAGTGTCGACTTTGTCGGTTGACACCTCTAGTAGCGGCTCGTCGAGGGCCACCGAGTCGCCGACCTTCTTCAGCCAGCGTGTCACGGTCCCCTCGGTGACCGATTCCCCAAGGGCCGGCATGGTCACGTGTTCAGACATGAGTTGAGGTCTCCTCTTTGGATGCCATCAGGCGGATGCGATCAGGCGTGGGCGTGAAGGGGTTTCCCGGCCAGGGCAAGGTGCGCCTCGCCGAGGGCTTCGTTCTGGGTCGGGTGGGCATGGATCAGCTGCGCGACATCACTGGGCAGTGCCTCCCAGTTGTAGATCAACTGAGCTTCGCCGACCTGCTCACCCATCCGGGCGCCGATCATGTGGACACCCACGACCGGGCCGTCCTTCTGACGGACCAGCTTGACGAAGCCCGCAGTCGCCAGGATCTGGCTCTTGCCGTTACTGCCGAGGCTGCCGTTGTAGGTCTCGATCTCACCGAACTTCTCCTTGGCCTGGGCCTCGGTATAGCCGATGGAGGCAATCTCGGGGTCGCAGTAGGTGACGCGCGGGATGCCCATCTCGTCGATGACCGGCGGGTTGAGCCCGGCGATGTGCTCGGCGACGAAGATGCCCTGGGCGAAGCCCCGGTGTGCAAGCTGCAGCCCCGGCACGATGTCGCCGACGGCGTAGATGCCTTCCACACTGGTCTGGCAGCGTTCGTTGGCCAAGACATAACCTCGGTCGAGGGTGACGCCGGCCTCTTCATAGCCCAGACCAGCGGTGACCGGACCACGTCCGACAGCCACCAGGAGCAGGTCGGCTTCGATGGTCTCGCCGGACTCCAGCGCCACGCTCACGACATCACCGGACTGGGTGACGCCGGAGAACTTCACGTTTGTCTTGAAGCTGATCTTACGCTTGCGGAAGGATCGCTCGAGCTGCTTGGAGATCGCTTCGTCCTCAGCCGCCACCAGGCGGGGGAGAGCCTCGATGATCGTTACCTCGGAGCCGAAGGACTTGAAGACGGACGCGAACTCGACACCGATGACGCCGCCGCCCAGGACGACGACGCGAGAGGGAACGAAGTCGAGGAAGAGCGCCTGGTCGCTGGTCATGATCCGGCCGGTGATGTCCAGGCCGGGGAGAGACTTGGCGTAGGAGCCGGTGGCCAGGACGAGGTTCTTGCCCACCAGCTGACGCCCGGCGACCTCCACCACGTTCTTGGCGACGACACGACCTTCGCCCTCGACGTACTCGATGCTCTTGGACTTCACCAGACCCTGCAGGCCCTTGTACAGGCGTGCGACGACGCCGTCCTTGTAGGCGTTGACACCGCTCATGTCGACTGACTCGAAGGTGGTCTTGACGCCGAACTTCTGGCCCTCGCGCGCGGTGTCGGCGATCTCGGCTGCGTGCAGCAGCGCCTTGGTTGGGATACATCCCATGTGAAGGCAGGTGCCGCCCAGCTTGCCCTTCTCAACCAGGGCGACGGACAGGCCCAGCTCGGCGGCGCGCAGTGCGCAGGCGTATCCGCCACTGCCTCCACCCAGGATGACGATGTCGAACGTGTTCTCGGCGGTAGCCGACATGAGGACGCTCCCTTAGCCTGTGCGCATCTGACCGGACATCATCCTGAAGGCGTTCGGCGCGCGTGTGTGCGCTGTTCACCCTCGGACGTCGAAGCACATCCTGCCACTGATCGCTGACCGGGTCGTCATAAGGTAGCCGCGGCGGACGGCCATGATCCTCTTCGGCGTTGAACCAACCATGCACCCCTGGCCAACGCCTCAGCAGCCAACAGTGCCGACCGTGCACTACGAAGGAGATGGGTCCTAGAGTAAGCGCATGATGTCGTGTGACGTGCCGGCAGCCGGAGGCGTCGGATGAGCTGGTGGGGACGGCGTCGGCGAGGCTCCGAGCCGCATCCGAAGGGACCGGTGGACGGGCCCGGAATGACGGTGGACAGCAAGGCGGTCCGGGATCATCTAGCGTCCTTCGTGTCCAGCAGGCGCGGAGTCGAGGCCTTTGTCGAGCCGCCGACCAACGTCACGGCGACCACCGTGGTGCTGATTGCGCATGACGGCGAGTGGACGCGGCGAGCTGTTGCCTCCCGCGACGCGGCGTTCGAGCTACCGCGAGCCCTCGGCATACCTGTGTATGACGTGAATCAAACTGGATATCCGTCTCGCATGCGCGAGTGGAACTCGCGACAGCGCAGGAGTTCTGCGAGAAAGGAGCCTGGCAATGACGGAAACAACCCAAGGCATTGAGCTTGTCTTCCCGTGCCAAGGTTGGAATCACCGAGACGAAGGAGAGCGCCCATGACGAAAGAGATGGACAAGTCCGACGGTGGCCGGCGTGACCAGCCGGTCACTGCGCCTTCGGCCGAGGATGTGAAGCGCAAGTTCCGCGAGGCGCTCGACAAGAAGCATGCCCACGGTGGCCGCGACGTCTCCGAAGACGGCGAGGCGGCCAAGATTCATGACGCGCACGGACCGGCCAAGGCGCAGCAGATGTTCCGTCGCAAGAGTGGCGGCTGATCTCCACCCGACAAAGCATCCAGACAGGGGAGCCAGCCACATTGACGTGGCTGGCTCCCCTCTCGTGGGTTGCTCCTTCGTGAATTGAGCTGTATGCCCGGCGCTCAGGCCTGCGACTCGGCGATCCCCACGAGGGTGCGGATGCCAAAGCCGGTGCCCTGTTTGGGGGTGTAGCCCCACGGTGCCTCGTCGTTGAACGCCGGCCCGGCGATGTCGAGGTGGGCCCACGGGATCGGCTGGCCGTTCTTGCCCTGGCCGATGAACTCAGCCAGGAACCAGCCCGCATAGATCACACCAATCGGACCGGACTGCAACAGATCGGCGACAACGGAGTCCAAGGTGGGGCGGATGTCCTCAAGCAGCGGGAAGGGCCAGAAAGGTTCGCCTGCCGCGTCCGCGATTTCCTTGACGGCGTCGCGCAGGTCGTCATCGTTGCTCAGGAAGGCTGCGGTGCGGTGGCCCAGCGCCGCAATTGCGGCCCCCGTGAGGGTAGCGATGTCGATGATGAGGTCGGGCTTCTTCTCAGATGCGAGGGCGAGGCCGTCGGCCAGGACCATGCGGCCTTCGGCGTCAGGGTTGTTGATCTCAACGGTCTTGCCGCCGCGGATGGTGACGACGTCGCCCGGTCGGCAGGCGCTGGGCCCCGGCAGGTTCTCGGCGAGGCAGAGGTGCGCGGTGATCTCGACCGGCAGGCCCAGCTCGGCGATGGCGAAGACGGCCGAGGCGACGGCGGCAGCACCGGCCATGTCGCACTTCATCGTGGCCATGCTCTTGGCGGGCTTGATGGCCAGGCCGCCGGAGTCGAACGTGACGCCCTTGCCGACGAAGGCGATGTGCTTCTTGGCCTTGGCCGGCGTGTAGCGCAGCGTGACCAGGCGCGGTCCGCGGGCCGAGCCACCGCCAACCGTCAGGTGGCCGCCGAAGGCGCCACGAGCCAGACCGCTCTCGTCGAGTACCGCGACCTTGACATCGGTGCCAACCGCCCGCTTCTTGACCGCTGCGGCGAACGTCTCCGGATAGAGCTCGTTGGGAGCCTGGTTGACCAGGTCGCGGGCGTAGGACGTGGCCTTGCCCAGGGCGACTGCCCGCTTGACGGCGGAGCGCAGGCTCCGGTCACGCGCTGCCGGGGTCACGACGGTGAGTGACTTGACCGGAGCGGTGACGGGGCCGGCGGCGACACTCGTGATGGTGTAGGCCCCGAACAACGCGCCCTCAGCCGCGGCGGTGGCCTCGGTCGCGCCTTCTCCGGGTGCAAGTACGACCACCTTGGCAAGATCACTGAGCTGCCGCGTGGCCGACCCGACCGCGCGGCGGATGGCTTCAGCACTGAGGGCGGAACCCTGGGGGACGAGCTTGCCGGCCCCTGTGACGACGACCATTGCCGCAGTCACGCCGGGCACCGCGACGAGCTTGACGACCTCGTCGACCTCACCTTTGGCCTTGAGAGTAGACAGCGCTGACTCGAGGTGGGCGACGGTCTCCTCACCGAGCCCGTGTCCTGGTGCCAGCGCAGCACCTTTCTCAGTCTGGACCGAGACAAGGACGAGTGCATCGCCCTTGAGGTCAGCGGCGGTACCGTCGGACACGCTCAACGTGGTCACAGGGTTACTGTCCTTTGGTCGGGGTTCGGACGCGGCGTCGGTGCAGCGTCATGGGCGAGAGTTGTTCTTGACCCAGCCCTGAGAATACCGTCGGTGCTTCTGGCGATACGGTGGGCCTCATGACTGACTCCTCGCTCAAGACCTCGCCCCTTCACGACCGTCACGTGGCCCTGGGCGCCAAGATGGCGGACTTCGGCGGCTGGGAGATGCCGATCGAGTACCCCGGAGGCGGAGTGGTGCGCGAGCATACGGCGGTCCGTGAGCGCGTGGGCATCTTCGACGTCAGCCACCTGGGCAAGGCCAGCGTCAAGGGGCCCGGTGCGGCGGCGTTCATCAACTCCTGTCTGACCAACGACCTGGGACGCATCACCGAGGGCAAGGCGCAGTACACCCTGTGCTGTGACGAGACCGGCGGGGTGGTCGATGACCTCATCGTCTATCTGCGCGCCGATGACGATGTCTTCCTGATTCCCAATGCCTCCAACACGGCCGAGGTCGTGCGCCGGTTGCAGGCGGCCGCGCCTGAGGGCCTTGAAATCAAGTATCTGCACGACCGATACGGCGTCATCGCGGTCCAGGGTGCCAAGAGCGACGAGGTCCTGCAGGCACTCGGTCTGCCGACCGGACACGAGTACATGTCGTTCGTCGAGGCCGACTGGCACGGCAAGCCGGTCATCGTCTGCCGGACCGGTTACACCGGCGAGCGTGGCTATGAGCTGGTCCCGCGCTGGGACGACTCGCCTGCTCTGTGGGACGCCCTCATCGAGGCGGCCGCCCCGTACGAAGGGCTGCCCTGCGGCCTTGGTGCTCGCGACACGTTGCGCACCGAGATGGGCTACCCGCTGCACGGACACGAGCTGAGCCTGGACATCACCCCGGTGCAGGCGCGCTCCGGCTGGGCCGTGGGCTGGAGGAAGGACACGTTCTGGGGCAAGGATGCACTCACCGCTGAGAAGGCCTCGGGTCCGAAGCGGGTCACCTGGGGTCTGCTGGCCACCGGTCGCGGTATTCCGCGCGCACACTGTGAGGTCAAGGCAGCCGATGGCATGAGGCTGGGCGAGGTTACCTCAGGCACGTTCTCCCCAACCCTGAAGCAGGGAATCGCGTTGGCACTACTTGGCCCGTCGGCCAAGGAGGGCGACGAGGTCGTCATCGACGTCCGCGGCCGCGACGTGGCTGCCAGGGTCGTCAAGCCCCCGTTCGTCCAGGTCCAGATCCGCTAGAGCCGGCGACCGATGTCCAACGACGTCGTGGGGCAGATGCCCAACGACGTCGTGGGACAAGGGACCGCTGCGGATCCCTGGGTGTTGAGGATTCCTATCGGGGACATCTGAGTACTCGGCGACTCCGCGGTCCATGCGTCACAGTCTGGAGGGGTACTGATCAACGCCAGACCGGGAAGGTCTCGGCTGGTCGAGCGCTCACGAGGAGTGTGGGCCCAGAGTGGTCGCCCGGTCCTTGGCCTAAGACGATCTTCCGTAGGGTTGAGGCTAGAAAGCGCGCCGCGCTGTTACCGAGAACTCCAACGGGAGCGCGGCTGGATTGTCCGGATGAACGTATCCCTGAGGAGAGTCGACCAGACTTGGTAGTCCTCGCCACGGGAGCGTTCTTCCTTCTGTGAACGCGGTAATGCTGAGACCTGCGTCGAGAAGCGACTGAATGACCTCAGACAGCGAATGGGACCACTCATACGTGGTTGCATTCCTGAGTTGGACGTCGTCGCTTGCGTAGTCGGCTCCGCTGTCGTCCCTCGTGGGTTGGTCCGTTTCGAAGTACGGCTGCCTGAGGACCAGCAGCCCGTCGGTGCGGTCGTGATCGATGGCGTTGAGGACAGGGTGCGAGTCCCGAACGTAGAAGACACCGCCCGGCTTGAGGAGCTGGTAGATCGCCGTAGCCCACGTGTCCAGTCGCGGCAGCCACATGAGCACGCCGACGCTGGTGTACACGACGTCGAACGTCTCGTTCAGTGTGCTGGGCGCGTCTTCGACGGTGCATTCTATGAATCGGGCTTTGACATCTGCTCGGCTGGCGAGAGTACGTGCTGCACGGATGGACTCAGCGGAGAAATCGATCCCCACCACATCCGCGCCCAGACGCGCCCAGCTCAGAGTGTCGGTCCCAATGTGACACTGCAGATGCGCGAGCTTCAAGCCATCAACCGTCCCCCCATGCAGACAGGGACTGATCGCGTTCGCGTCGTCCTGCACGATCTTGGAAACGGCACTGGGCTCGTCCGCGAACGCGTCAGCGCCGTACGCGATCAGATGACTTTCGACGTGTTCATCCCAGCTCGCGCGATTCGCGTCGATGAAGTTGTCTGCGGTCATTGCGGTCATTGCGGTCTTCCTCGGTGGTTGCGCCTGAACAGGCAGCCTACAGGCACGAATGTGTTGCGAAAAAAGAGAGTTCGCCACATCGCGTGGTCCCCAGGTTTGCGGTCGATTCATCAGCACAGTCCATAGGTTTGCGGCAATGGTCGGGATCAGTCCGGGCGCCTGGCCATGTCGGCGTACACGTGGACGAGCTCCTCGATGATGAACGGCCCGAGACCACTTCAGTGGTTCACCGACAGCAGTGGTTCACCGGCAGCAGTGGTTCACCGGCAGCATCGGTTCACCGACAGCATCGGTTCACCGCCAGCAGTGGTTCACCGGCAGCAGTGGTTCACCGACAGCATCGGTTCAGCGGCAGCATCGGTTCAGCGACTTCATCGGTTCACCGACAGCAGGAGAGTGGATGCGGTCAGGGAGACGGCCAAGGACACCTCGATGACAGCGCCGAGCACGTCACCGGTGATGCCGCCGAAGCGGCGAGTGGCCCGACGGACTACGGCGACCCCGCTCAGCGCGGCACTGCCCATCGCGACCGGTCCGGTCCACCAGGTCGAGCCGGACTCCTGGGTTGTCAGAGCCGAGACACCAAGCAGCAGAATGAAGCCCAGCCCCACCATGGCGGGTTGAACCGTGCCTGCGACGGTGGCGCCCAGTCCCTCTTTTCGGGCGGAGGGCACCCCTGCGCAGCAGGCCCAGGCCAGCAGCTGCCGACTCGCGACCACGCTGAGACAGACCAGGACGATCCCACGACCGGTGGCCAGCAGGGAGGCCAGTGCCGCAACGTCGACCAAGAGAACGAGGACCACGGCAGCTACGCCACTTGGGCCGATGTTGCCCCGGCGCATGACGTCAAGAGCCTTGGCGCGGTCGTAGCTCGCCGACAACCCGTCAGCGGTGTCGGCCAGGCCGTCCAGATGCATGCCTCGGGTGGCAAGGGTGACGGCGACCAAGGTTGTAGCTGCCGCCACCAGGGGAGGCACCGGCGCCTCGCGAACCACCCATCCCCAGAGCAGTAGCACGCCGACGAGTGGGAGCTGGGTCAGCGGAGCCAGGGCCATCGCCCGTCCGGCGACCTGTCGGTCGATGCGGGCGGGAGTCGGCACCGGGATGGTGGTCAGCGTGCCGAAGGCGAGCTTGACTCCCTCAAGCATCAGTCAGCCACGACCGGGCAGTCC
>Ga0209540_10001767_pt1 | contig 15847 bp, 11 predicted proteins | sample BarGraIncu01121A_FD_184501 | JGI IMG/M metagenome (GOLD analysis project Ga0209540, IMG submission 184501) | Arctic peat soil microbial communities from Barrow, Alaska - Barrow Graham LP Incubations 011-21A (SPAdes) (version 2) | ecosystem: Environmental > Terrestrial > Soil > Wetlands > Peat... | reverse complement strand
GACCACATCTGCACTATCAGATTAACAAGTACGGGCAACCTACTCCTGCTATCAATTTCTTCAATAACGATATCACTCAGGATCAATTCAATGAAATGATCCAGGCTTTCGAATCAAAATCAAAATACAGATAGGTTTTTCCTGTTACTTTTATTATATCTATGGCCTGCGAAGGTCATATTTTGTTTTATGATGATTTGATTATCTTTGCAACATGCCAAAGTCACATTACAGATTCAATCCCGAATCGCTCAGTTTTGACAAGATCCGTCTGGGTATATGGGCAGTGCTGCTCAGGGGATTTGCTTATTTTGTGGGTTCGGTGATTATTGCAGCTGTTTATTACCTCATCTTCGCTTCTTTTGTCGACTCTCCAAAAGATAAAGCCCTTCTGCGTGAAATAGACCAGATGACCCTTCAGTACGATATCATTCATCGCGAAATGGATAATATCGACAAGGTTATAGGGCAGCTGCAGGAGACAGATGATAACCTCTACAGAACTATTTTTGAAGCTGAGCCTATTCCCCAAACGCTTCGTGAAGGGGGGACCGGAGGCATAAACAAGTTCAAGGAACTTGAGGGCTACAATAATTCGAACATAGTCATTGAGACTTCCAAAAGACTCGATAATATAAGGAAGAAAGTTTATGTGCAGTCGAAGTCATTTGACGAACTCATTTCTCTTGCAAAAAGAAAGGAAGATATGCTCGGAGCAATACCGGCTATCATCCCGATTTCGAACAGGGATCTCATCCATATTGCTTCAGGCTTCGGATTGAGGATACACCCTATATATAAAATAATAAAATTCCATGCAGGCATGGATTTCACAGCACCTACCGGAACCGATGTTTATGTAACAGGTAACGGAGTTGTTTCTGATGTTGAATCATCCAAAAGAGGCCTGGGGAATCATATAACCATCAATCACGGTTTTGGATATCAGTCAATTTATGCCCATCTCGACAGGATCAATGTCAGGAAGGGGCAGAGAGTTTTAAGAGGCGATGTTATTGGCTTTGTAGGAAGTACCGGCTTGTCGGTTGCACCCCATCTTCATTATGAGATAAAGGTAAACGGAATAAATGTCGACCCTGTAAACTATTTCTTTAACGATCTTTCAGCCGCTGAATACGAAAAGATGATTGAGATTGCCTCGAAAACCGGGCAATCATTTGATTAGGAATTCCGGCTTGCAATCATGAAGAGAAACCTCGTCTACTTAACAACAATATTATTAATCAGCTTTTTATTCATTCAGAATACAGCCGGGCAGGCTGATTCTGCAATTTTTCAACGAAAAATAACAATTGCAGGTGTCGGCGATATAATGCTCGGATCTACATTCCCTGACTCGGGAATGCTCCCGCCTCATGATAATCCTTTGTTGCTTCTTGGCAACCTGGCTGATACTCTTGCTTCCTTTGATATTACAGTCGGGAACCTTGAGGGTTCCTTCCTGAATAGCGGAGAACCTTCAAAAAAATGCAGGGATACGACAATATGTTACCTCTTCAGGATGCCTGAAAGATATGCGGGTGCACTGGCACGGTCTGGATTTGATATCCTCAACCTGGCGAATAATCATTTTGGAGATTTCGGATACCGTGCAAGAGTGAGAACAAAGATGCTGCTTGATTTGCTGGGCATTCATTATGGAGGACTACTTGAGTATCCAATGTCAATATTCAGGAAAGACTCTATTCTTTATGGTTTTTGTGCTTTTGCTCCAAATGCCGGTACGCTTGATATAAATGACACTGTCAGGGCAGAAGCGATCGTGAGAAAGTTGGCAGATACCTGTGATATAGTAATCGTTGAATTCCATGGAGGCGCTGAAGGTGCGGATTTTCAGCATGTTCCAAAATGCGAGGAGATATTTCACGGTGAGAACAGGGGAGATGTCCATGCCTTCGCCCACAGGATGATAGATGCCGGAGCAGATGTTATATTCGGAAGCGGTCCCCATGTGACCCGCGCCATTGAGGTATATAAGGAAAGATTTATTGCATACAGCCTTGGCAATTTCTGCACCTATGGGAAATTCAATATTCTGGGTCCTAACGGGATTGCCCCGCTGATAAAAGTGGAAGTTGATACAACCGGCAGGTTTTTGTCGGGAAGAATAATTCCTGTTTTCCAGTCAAGGCCTGAAGGTGTACGGATTGATCCTGAGAAAAGGGTGATAAGTAAAATTCGTGACCTTACTGCATCTGATTTCCCGGATGCAGTTGTCAATATTTCGGAAAATGGTTATATTTCATACAAATAAAAGTTATGCCATACGTCGAAAAACCTGTCGAAAAGCTCTATTATTCAATAGGCGAAACTGCTAAAATACTGAATGTCCCGGTATCAACTGTCAGGTTCTGGGAAAATGAATTCGACATCCTTAAACCGATGAAGAATAAAAAGGGAAACAGGCTGTTCACCCCTGGCGATATTAAGAATCTGAAGATAATATACCATCTTCTCAAAGAGGAGGGAATGACTCTTCCCGGTGCAAAGAAAAGACTTTCCGGGAAATGGGAAGAAACTCAGTATAAATATGAGATCAATGAATCGCTTCAGAAGATCAAAGGATTGTTGCTTGACTTGAGAGATAATATATGAAACTAAAAGAGCTTTGTTCATTCCTGGATACTTCAATCCCCTTATCGTACCAGGAAGATTATGATAATTCGGGCTTGCAGGTCGGTGTTCCCGACATGGAGGTAAATTCGGCATTGCTTGCACTGGATATTACGGAAGATGTGATTGATGAAGCTATTGCTGACAGTTGTAATTTAATAGTTTCACATCATCCCCTGATCTTCAGACCGATAAAAAAATTATCAGGGGGTTCAACGACGGAGAGGATAGTGGCAAAAGCAATAAAGAATGATATTGCGATCTATTCTGCTCACACAAACCTTGATTCACTTCCGGGAGGAGTCAGCTGCAGGATGGCCGATAAACTGGGTCTTACGAATGTCAGGGTTCTTGCCCCTTTGAAAAACAGGCTCCTGAAACTTGTCGCTTTTATCCCTGAAAATTATCTCGAAAAGGTTAAGGATGCAGTCTTTGAGGCAGGAGCAGGAGTGACAGGCAACTATGACAGATGCAGTTTCAGCACACCGGGTACCGGAACCTTTCGTCCCGGAGAAAACGCAAATCCATTCGTCGGCAAAAAGGGCAAGATCCATTTTGAGAGGGAGGTGAGGTTTGAAACAATTCTGTACACCGGGTTGAAGGAGAAGGTTATTGAAGCACTGCTTCATGCTCATCCATACGAAGAACCTGCTTACGATATCTACATGCTTGAAAACGAAAGTACGAAAGCAGGGCTCGGCTGCATAGGCGAACTGCCTAAGCAAATGGAGGTTGGCGAATTCATAAAGCATCTTGCAGATGTTTTTTCAGCCAGAGGCTTAAGATACTCGAGGATATTGGATGGTAAAATCTCAAAGGTTGCACTTTGCGGAGGCTCGGGAGCATCCCTTTTGAAGGAAGCAGTTGCTTCGGGTGCAGATGCCTTTGTAACTGCTGATATAAAATACCATGCTTTTTTTGATGCTGAAAACAGGATTCTCCTGGCCGATATAGGTCATTATGAGGGTGAAAAATTCTCTGTCGAAATTTTATACAATTTAATTATCAAAAAATTCCCTACATTTGCACTCCGGTTTTCAGAGATAAATACAAATCCGATTAACTATTTTTAATATGGAAAAAAACAAGACAAAAGACGCCGAAATTTCTGTTGAGGATAGGTTACGGGCATTATACAGCCTTCAGATGGTCGACTCAGAGATCGATAAGATCAAGACCCTGAGAGGCGAACTTCCTCTTGAGGTTCAGGATCTCGAAGACGATATTGCCGGTCTTGAAACCAGGCTTGGTAATCTAAGGGACGAAGTTGCTACTCTTGATAAATCGGTTTCGAAAAAGCATACCGAGATTGGAGATTCTGAAGCCCTGATAAAAAAATACGAAGAACAGCAGAAGAATGTCAGGAATAACAGGGAGTTCGATTCGCTCTCAAAAGAGATCGAATACCAGTATCTTGAAATTGAGCTTTACAATAAGAAGATCAAGGAATTCAATGTACAGATTGAGGAGAAGAAAGTATTGATTGGTGAGTCCGAAATTCTGCTTGAAGACAGGAAATCAGACCTGGATACCAAGAAATCAGAACTTGATGAGATCATCTCAGATACACAGAAAGAGGAAGAAGGTCTTTATAAGAAACATGATAAAGTACAGGGGATAATTGAAGACAGGCTTCTTACAGCATACAAGCGGATTCGCACAAATGCGAGAAACGGTCTGGCAGTTGTTCCGGTACAGCGTGATGCTTGCGGTGGCTGCTTCAATCAGATCCCGCCACAGCGTCAGCTTGACATCAAATCGAGGAAAAAGATCATCGTTTGCGAATATTGCGGACGCATCCTGGTAGATGATGAAATAATTAAGGAAGGCAAGATTTAACAATCTTTGATATGCCTTAGAAAGCCGGTCCGTCGAGACCGGCTTTTTTATTAATATGTACTCACCCCACTTCGTAAAGAGGGGGCGTAAATCAGACTGGTGCATCATTCCCCCTCTTTGCAAAGCAGCTACTCTTTATACATATCTTTTTAATCATTTTGTTTATTTCAGGGGAGATTCCTCATTCATCCACCGGCCGGCGGATTCATTCGGAATGACAGTTCATTTGTTATAAGGGAGGGAAGCATAGGCGATTCGCATGAGCGAATCGCCTATGCTTCCCCTATTACCCAAAACAGCCCTGTCATTCCGAGCGTCAGCGAGGAATCTCCTTATTAATTTAATCATTTACTCTGTGAATTACTCTGTGAATTACCCCGTATAATTCTGTGTTACCCTGTGGTTAAAGGATTTCAAAATAAATGTGTATAAAGAGTAGGCAAAGCGGAGAGGGGGAAAAGAAGGGGGTGAGTACATGAAAGCAAGTGGTGACAAGCAATTAGGGATTGAAGCAGGAAATTATTCTTAAATTTATGCTGAAATTAAATCCTTCGCAATGATATCCGCTGATTTCAAAAAACTTATTTCGGAAGGGATCCCTTCAGTGCTTCCACAGGTAAAACCTTACGATAAAAACATTAATCACGCTCCGAAACGGAAAGATATCCTTACAAAAACTGAGAAAAAGCTGGCGCTGAAAAACGCGCTGAGATACTTCCCGGTTGAATTCCATGAGGTGTTGGCAAGGGAATTTGCTGATGAGCTAAAGAATTATGGAAGGATCTATATGTACAGGTTCCGTCCCGATTATGAGATAAAAGCCCGGAATATCAATGATTATCCATCCAGGTCACTCAAAGCAGCGGCTATAATGCTGATGATAACAAATAACCTTGATGTGGATGTTGCCCAGCATCCTCACGAGCTTATCACTTACGGCGGAAATGGCGCTGTTTTTCAAAACTGGGCTCAGTACAGGCTTACAATGAAATACCTGTCAGAGATGACAGACGAGCAGACTCTCGTTATGTATTCCGGTCACCCTCTTGGTCTGTTCCCATCACATCCTGATGCACCGAGAGTGGTTGTTTCAAACGGCATGGTCATTCCCAATTACTCATCGCAGGATCACTGGGAAAGATTCAATGCCCTCGGCGTGTCACAGTATGGCCAGATGACCGCAGGATCGTACATGTACATTGGTCCGCAGGGCATCGTTCACGGGACCACGATCACAATTCTCAACGCCTGCAGGCTGATCAGTAAAAACAGTAAGAGCAACGGGCAGATGCTTTTTGTCTCTTCGGGACTTGGCGGCATGTCTGGTGCTCAGCCCAAAGCTGCAAAAATTGCCGGGTTGATTTCAGTAATTGCCGAAGTGAATCCGAAGGCTATCAAAACCCGTCACTCGCAGGGCTGGGTCGATGAAGTTTTTGTTGATATGGATAAGCTGATAAGCAGGGTTAAAAAAGCCAGGGAATTCAGTGAAACGGTTTCACTGGCATACCAGGGCAATATCGTCGACCTGTGGGAAAAGTTTGCCGATAATGATATCAGGGTCGATATCGGTTCTGACCAGACATCATTGCATAACCCATGGGCCGGAGGATACTATCCTGCAGGGCTCACGTTTGACGAATCGAACATGATGATCTCCGATGACCCTGAGAAATTCAAATGGTATGTAAGAAAATCCCTGGTCCGCCAGGTTGAGGCCATTAACAGGCACACAAAAAACGGCACTTATTTTTTCGATTACGGGAATGCATTCCTTCTGGAGTCTTCGCGTGCCGGAGCCGATATTCTCAAACCCGATGGAGAATTCAGGTATCCTTCGTATGTCCAGGATATAATGGGGCCTCTCTGCTTCGATTATGGCTTTGGACCGTTTCGCTGGGTATGCTGCTCAAATGACCCGGACGATCTTGCTGTCACTGATAAGATAGCTGCCTCGACGCTGGAAAAAATCATGAAGGGTGCCCCCGGGGAGATAAGGCAGCAGCTTGAGGATAATATTCACTGGATAAAGGAAGCAGGCAAAAACAATCTGGTTGTAGGTTCGCAGGCAAGGATACTCTATGCCGATGCCGAAGGGAGGATTGCCATTGCCGATGCTTTCAACAAGGCTGTGGCAAAAGGGAAACTCAGCGCTCCTGTCGTCATCGGCAGGGACCATCATGATGTTTCAGGAACTGATTCGCCATACCGGGAGACATCAAATATATATGACGGGTCTAAGTTTACTGCCGACATGGCAGTTCAGAATGTAATCGGAGATTCATTCCGTGGTGCTACATGGGTCTCTATCCACAACGGCGGCGGAGTGGGATGGGGTGAAGTTATAAACGGCGGTTTCGGGATGGTTCTTGATGGGCTGAAATCGACAGGCGATAAGCTGAAAATGATGCTTAAATGGGACGTCAATAACGGAATTGCCCGGAGGAGCTGGGCGCGCAATGACGGAGCAATGTTTGCTATTGAAAGGGAAATGAACAGAACGCCCCGGCTTGTGGTAACCATGCCTTCAATTGCAGATGATAAGTTGATTGATGAGGTAATCTGACCGGGGGTCACTTTTCAAGAAGAGCGACCGCAATGGCTACTGCTCCTTCCTCTTTTCCGATAAACCCGAGCTTCTCTGCTGTGGTTGCCTTTATTGAAATATTTTCCGGCAAGGTCTCAAGAATTTCTGATATGGATGCTTTCATCTCAGGAATGAAAGGAGCTATTTTCGGTTTTTCGAGGCAGACCGTACTGTCGATGTTTATAATGTGAAATCCACCTTTCTTTACCAGGTCAAATGATCTCTTCAGCAGTATCTTGCTGTCTATGTTTTTATATTGAGGATCAGTATCGGGGAATAGATGACCGATATCTTCAAATCCGGCTGCGCCAAGAATTGCATCACAAATTGCATGAAGAAGAACATCGCCGTCGGAGTGGGCTGAACAACCTTTTTCCGAAGGAACATTTATTCCTCCCAGCCAGAGCCGGATGCCTTTTTCCAGCCGATGGAAATCGATGCCCTGGCCTATCCTTATTTTCATGTATGGGATTTGCTGGCGTTCCTTAGTGCGCTGAGGTCAAATGAAAGGGAAAAACGCAGTGTCCTTGCTAGAGGGTGATTCTGCTTGACAGGCATCAGGTAGGAGAAATCGATGGTGAAGCCGCTCATTCTGAATCCGGCTCCTACAGTATAATATTTCCTGTTGCCCTTTGATGCGTCTTCATGAAAGTAACCTCCCCGTATTGCAAACTGGTTGTTATACCAGTATTCTGCTCCCAGTGAATACGTTATCTCTTTAAGTTCTTCGCTGAATCCGCCCGGTGCATCATAAAATGACTGGAATATGGCTGCAGGCACTGAAAGGTTAGTCGGATCTTTTCCAGCCTTTATCTCGCTCAGTGCGGTCTTGACCGTATCTCCTTTGGCGTCGATTTCGCCGACTGAATAATATATAGGAGGTGTCGGGACAAGGAGCTTGTTAAGGTCGACTGTAAGTGTCAGCTTGTTGTAAGAGTCAAGGTTAATTGTGCCGGAGGTACCTATCCTCAGGTTCATGGGAATGAAATCGGAAGCATGGGAATCAGAGTAGCTCATTTTTGTTCCGATATTCGAGAAATTAATGCCGGCAGCTATTATGGCGTCTTTATTGAAAATAGTCACGGATTTCTGGTAATATCCTGATACATCGGCTGCAAAGGAGATACCGGGTTTTGATGATTCGCCATTAATATATGATCCTCCTGAAAGATTGGAATAGATAAACCTGAATGCAATCCCGCCCGAGAAATGTTCTGTCAGGATCCTTGAATAAGCCGCATCGACAGCCAGCTCATTTGGTTTGAAGTTCATCATGAAGTTGCCATAGATGTCAGTAAACTGGACATCTCCGAGTGAAGAATAAATAAGGCTTCCGCTCAGCACCTGCTTTTTGTCAATTCTTTTATATCCTGTGAGATAGGCTATATTTATATCCGGGACAAGGTTACGCAGCCAAGGGGCATAAGATATTCCTACACCGGCTTTGCCATCGATGAAGGCAAATTTTGCAGGATTCCAGTGCATACTGTAAACATCAGGAGAGGTTGCCACTCCTGCGTCTCCCATTGCACCGGCCCTGGAATCAGGGGCAATGATGAGGAACGGTACAACAGTCTGGATGGCATTAAGCTCGCCGGAACTTGACTGTGAGTAAAGTCTGGTACCGACCAGCAAGGCTGCTGATAGCAAGACAAATGCAATTAATCTGTGTTTCATTCTGGTTCAGGTAATTCTGCAAAAGTGCAAATATAAAACAATTTTTTTCCTGTGATATTGTATTAAGCTCATAAAATGATTAAACGTCCTGATCCTTCTGCCTTTTCTCCACTAATCGTTTTAACGGTGATCCTGTATGGGTATATGCCTCTTCCGGCCCTTTTCCCGCCTTCAACCGATCCATCCCAGGGGATAGGAGGTATCTCGTAACCTGATACGAATTCCGTTGTTTCGATAACCCTTATAGTTCTTCCTCCGAGATCATATATCGTGACAGTAATTTTAAGCTGCTGACCGGGACGGTTTTGTTCAGCCGTGAACTTTGTATCATAACTGACAGGGTTAGGATAATTCATAAGGTTTTTCAAAATGAATTTTCCTCCCGTCTCCACTAAAAAGTGAATAGTCTCTTCGGACGAGTTATTATAATTATCCCAGACTTTCAGAGTCAGTGAATGGTTACCAAGGCTCAGATCGAATAAGTTATATGTCAGCTTGCCTTTCATGTAATTATCCAGATCATTCTCAAAGTAGCTGTTCAGGACAATTGAATTATTCCTGTCCATGTCAAGGTATGCTGTCAGATCGTGTCCGATGCCTGAACCTGTTGTGTTGATCCCCCCGGCATCGGTAATCAGTGCGAGCAGAGTCGGATTCTCATCGGTTATTCCGCCGTTCCTGAAGAGGGTATCGTTCATGAAAAGCCTGATGTCGGGGCCAGAAGTATCTGCTGATGCGGAGCTTGCAAATCCACCCACAACTACGTCTGAATATTGGCCGTTCATGTCTTTATCTGAATTATTTGCATAATAGCTTATCTTGCCGTTTCCATAAGTATAATCAATATCCCTCGGGACGATGAAGGAGAATTTGAACCTGCCTTTCGAGGCTGTGGTTTTGCCGCTGAAAAGAATATTGTTCCTGAGCCCGAACTTTAATGTTAATCCGCCGTCATTGGCGAGAGTACTTATTTCCGATACCTTGTCGTACACCAATGGTGAAACGGTTCCGCTGAAGTCGTTCATCAATTTGCCCTGATAGTCTTCTATATGGCCGGAGATGGTAATGAGGCTCAGTGCTTTCAGGCTGTCGGAGCCTGATGTGACATGTGAATGATTTATTGAATCTGTCACTACCTTACCGTACCATGGGAATGCAAGACTTAAGGCCGGGTCACCAAGGAGTGAAAAATTTCTTTTATTTGGACTGGTGCCCGAATCATTTTTTGCCAGCCTGATAATATCGCCGAGCGTCAGCGGATTTCCTGCAGAATCGAGTCTGAAGGCATAGTTGTAGATATTCTTGTTCAGAAAATAGTTGGGTGCTGAATAAACAACACGTGTTGTAGACATTAATGCTATTCCTCCGCCGTTTTCATTCAACAGAACCATTTCCCCGGCTGACTTCTTCTCCTTGATTTCCCTTGTTATGATATTCAGCTCGCCATCGTCGAACCTGCTGAACTCACATGTCGCCGTTATGAATAACGGGAGCTTATTCCCGTTCTTCCATGAATTGATATCATCGGTTTTCACGACTCTTTCATGAGCCAGACCGGTCTCGTTCCCATGGCCGATGTAGTTAAAAATAAGGCACCCTGCATTGATCCTGTTGTTTATTGCCTGCTCTACATCAGGATAGGTCTGCCCGTTTGCAGTGGTAACCTGCTTGTAAGCATCAAGATATATCTTATCTATATTGTAAACCGGGACACTGTCAGTCAGCGCAGTCGAAAGCCCTTCTGCATCAAAAGCATGGGCGTTTCCATCTTCGTCGTCAGCGGTAATACAAATAATATTCTTCCAGTCGCCCTTGTTTGAGGGATTCATATACCTGGCAATTTTCCTGGTTACTATGCCTGCCTCTGCCGTGTCGTTAACAGGAAGTCTTCCTATCCCTATATCCTCCGTTCCGTCAGCTTCTCCTTCGCCATTATCAAGCAGACCGTAAAAATCATCAGATGTAAATGAAGAAACAATCACATTTGAATTTTGTGACTGATAGGTAGGAATGAAATTCGGGTTCATGGGAGGAGCTGTCCTGTTTTCATAGGAACCGTCGCCGAAAAGAAGGAGGTATTTAAGGGGGTGATCTGTTCCCTTCTGTTGAAGATATTTCATCCTGATAAAATTCCTCAATGCTGATATATCATTCGTTCCGCCAGAAAACTCATTATAAATCTGTGCCGGGGTGACGATCAAGGAAACAAGTCCTCTGTTCGCTTTATGGATGTCAGCAAGCTTCTGTGCATATTTATAGAACAGAGGATAGGTTATTATAAGCATATCAGCAGCATCTGATCCGTGAAGATTCTGGTTGACTATTGAACTTTTCGGAAGCAAAGGCGAGAGTGTGTTTGCCTCATTAAAAAGCACAAAGTTTCTGATGGTATCGGTTGATTCTTTGAATATAATATCGTCCCCGGTTTTTGTGTATTGAATCTTTCGCACGTTTCCAGGATCTGAAATGTCCCAGGCAACCGGGCTGCTGCCAGGACTCTTTATGGTGAACTGGGTGAGACGGCCGGGTCCGACAGTTCTGGAATCTGAATAAAAAGAAGTCTTGCCGTGGTAAATATTGTTTTTCCTGCATTCAAGCTTTACAAAGTCAATCCAGCCTTTTGCACCGGCTTCGCCATTGTTGAAATAGCTTAAGGAAAATACAGGTGAGGAGGAGAGCGGGTTTACAGATCCGGAGGAATCAGTTATCTGTGCTTGCGTACCGGTATAATTAAGCATATCGACTGAATTGATCTGTACGCTCTGGTGAATTGTTGTCCCTTCGTAAAACCTGAAAAGAGTTGCAACCGGAGCTCTTGCCAGAACCCTTATCCTGAATTTCATTTTCTGATCTGTGAGAATGTCGGAGAATCCCGGGTCGATGGTTGTACTACTTAAAACTGATACCGGCTGATACCATTCTCTTCCTGATTTGAGGAGATTCTCAATTTCCTTCTCATGGAAATAGAGAGCATCTGATGACGAAGAGTAATAATCCGGCAAAGCTGCCGGCTGAACAGCATCAGCGATTTTCTTCGCCGGTGTGCCGCCGGAAGTAAGAAAATAAGATGCGGTATCAGAGTAATTATGATGGACAAAATCGTAATCTCCAGCCGAAGGGTCGAACTTCCACCTGCCTGTTCCCTGTCCGAAGAAAAGAAGGTAATCGCCTTCATTGAATATTCCGTCGCTTCCCGTGTTCTTATAAATCCCGATCTCATCAAGATCGTCCGGCTTGGGATCATTATTATAGTACGAGAGCTGGCCGAAATTATTTCCAAAGATCTTCGGATTTGATGGGTCTGTGAGGCCTAACTGCTTCAGCTGTGAGTAGTCGATCCTGTAAATGCCATCCTGTACGACAGCAATTTTAAACCATTGGCCCGAAGAGAGCACTGACGAAGAAGAATAACTATCTTTGGGTGCCTGAGCCTGAAGGTTGCCCTGCAAAAGCAAAGTGATGAGCAACAATATCTGGTATGATCTGTTTATCATTCCGGGCAAAGATAGAAATGTGATTTATGTTTTTAACAAATTCCGATTCTTTTATAACCAGGCCGGATTTAAAATAATAACGTTTTCATTGCGTTGATATTGCTGTTACGATACATATGGCAAGATACCTGATCACTCTTCTTTTTATCATATCTTTCCTGGAAATCAGTAGTTTCGGGCAGGAAGTACTTTCGGGCCTGAATTACCAGGGAACGATGATAGGCAACCCTGCTCTGACCGGCAGTGAAGGAGACGGGCTTTTAAGGCTTTCTTATCAGAATCTTTATCCGGGTAATAATTACAATCTTCATTCAGTTTGTCTTTCATATGACAGTTATTTTCCATCCCTTCACGGCGGCGGCGGATTTTACCTTTCCGATAATTATATGGGTGGCATGATCAATGATCTGAAGGGTGGCTTTTCATATTCCTATTTCTTCCGTGCCGGTACTGACCTATTTATCGGGGCAGGGCTCTCAGCCTCGTTTTTTCACAGGGGATTTGACTTCGGCGGTACAATACTTCCGGATCAGATAGACCCGCTTGATGGCGTTGTAAATATTTCCGGAGAATCGCTTTCATCAAGGGGGAAAACAGTTTTCGATGTTGGCACGGGATTCCTTTTTATCGCCGGCAGGATATTTGGCGGAATCGCATTTAACCATCTTACTGAACCCGATCTCAGCAATTCTGAACTGGCAGGTAACAGGCTGTACCGGAATATCCTGATTCATGCTATGGGAAAGTTAGATCTTGATGCCGGGAAAAAGCTATTCTTGCGTCCGATCGGCAAAATTGAGATCAGCAAGGGATTGTTCACAGCCGGTGCAGGTGCTGTTTTCGAGAGCAAAAATCTGTCACTCAATTCGGTACTGCTGGCCGACAATCAGAAGAACATTGATCTGCAGGCAGGATTTTCAGTTAAAACCGGGATTATTGTTGTTTTTTATAATTATCGTTTTAATATTGCATCCGGAGAAAACCTTCTCCCGGTATCTCTGATGCATAGTACAGGCATCGCTTTAAGTTTAAATAATGTTGATAAAAGAAAAACAGTCAAAACAATAAATTTTCCTGAATTGTAGTTATATTTGATGAATAAAAAGTAGTTTTTTATAAAAATTATTATCTTTGATTATTCTAAAAAGCCATAAAACTAAAGGAGTTATGCATAAAATTAGAGCCATACTTATTGTAATGTTTGCCTCATTTTTTCTTGTTTCATGCAGTATATTCAAGAAAAAGAATGGTGATAACGCCTCTACCGCTACAGGATGGAAATATAATGACCCTGATATGGGTGGGTTTGAGGTAACACTCGGAGCAGAACAGCAAACAGGTCCGGGCCTTGTCCTCATCGAAGGCGGACGATTTACAATGGGCCAGGTAGCACAGGATGTTTTATTTGACTGGAATAACAAGCCAAGGACAGTTACTGTCTCTTCATTCTATATGGATGAAACAGAGGTAAGGAACGTGGATTACCGCGAATACCTTTTCTGGCTGAGAAGGGTTTATGTCGATTACCCTGAAGTTTACAGGAGAGCTCTTCCCGATACTCTTGTCTGGAGAAGCCCGATGGGTTTTAACGATCCCTATGTGCAGAACTATTTCCGTCACCCTTCATATAATAACTATCCTGTCGTCGGCGTAAGCTGGATCAAGGCCAATGACTTCTGCCTCTGGAGAACTGACAGAGTAAATGAAAAACTACTTATCGATGAGGGAGAACTGAATCCGGATCCCGATCAGAAAAATCAGAATAACTTCAATACCGAATCTTATCTTGCAGGCCAGTACGAAGGCGTGGTTAACCAGCTCAGGGAAAGCCTCAACCCGAATCAGACCGAAAGAAGAACAAATTTTGAAGATGGACTGCTTCTTCCAAGCTACCGCCTTCCTACCGAAGCTGAATGGGAATTTGCTGCATACGCCCTCAGGGGAAATACGTTCGAGGAGAGAGTTTATGAAAGAAGAATTTTCCCATGGGACGGTCATAACGTCAGAAATGCTTCTACCAAAGCACGCGGCGAAATGATGGCTAACTTTGTTCGTGGACGCGGTGATATGATGGGTGTTGCAGGAAGTTTGAACGATAATGCAAGTATTACTACAGACGTCAAGTCATACTGGCCGAATGATTATGGACTTTATTGCATGGCCGGAAACGTAAATGAATGGGTTCAGGATGTATATCGCCCGCTTACCTCCGACGATTTCGACGAATTTAACCCTTTCAGAGGAAATGTCTATACCGACCTTCGCCGTGATGCTAATGGCCAAGTTGTAACCAAAGGAAATCTTGGAAGACTCTACGTCGATACCGTTAAAGATGCCGACGTTGCAACAAGATACAACTATCAGAAAGGCGATTACAGGAACTACAGGGATGGAGACCAGCCTTCTTCCATCACAAACGACTGGAAGACTCCCGACCTCAAACAGGGCTCTCTCAGAATGTATGCCCAGGAACTTGGTACAGGTGAGAACAGTGATTACACAACCCTTATAAACGATAACTCAAGAGTTTATAAAGGCGGATCATGGAAAGACAGAGCCTATTGGCTCAACCCATCCACAAGAAGATTTCTCGATCAGAATGAATCCCGCGACGACATCGGATTCAGATGCGCAATGATCAGGATAGGAAGTCCTGCAGGATTCTGATATAGAACTAAAATAAAGAAAAGCCTCATTATGGAAAATAATGAGGCATTTTTTTCTGAATATGAAGACGGAACAAATCTATAAACTATTCAGGGAATCCACAGGAGTCACTACCGATTCCAGGTCAGTTACCAGGGGTCAGATTTTCTTTGCTTTATGGGGCGATAACTATAACGGAAATAAATTCGCTGCCGAAGCCATTGATAAAGGAGCCTCCTGGGCAATTATCGATGATCCTGCCTTTGAGACCGAAAAAACCATTCTGGTCGATGACTGCCTTTTCGAGCTGCAGGCACTGGCATCATACCACAGGAAAGAAATCAAAGCGCCTGTACTCGCAATAACCGGGACCAATGGCAAGACAACTACGAAGGAACTTATCACAGCAATCCTTTCACGGAAATTCAAAGTCCATGCAACCAGGGGAAACCTGAACAACCATATCGGCGTCCCAATCACAATACTCTCAGCTCCTGAAGGGACAGAGATAATGGTCGTCGAAATGGGAGCAAGCCATCTGGGAGAGATCAGGACTCTCTGCCTTATTGCCAAACCCGATTATGGGATTATTACCAATATTGGAACAGCTCATATTGAGGGCTTTGGTTCCGTCGAAGGAGTAATCAAAGCCAAAACAGAACTTTACGAACACCTGAGGAAGGTGAACGGCATAGCAATTTACAATGATAAGGACCCCGTGCTTACCGAGAAAATCTACAAACTGGTAAACCGTGCAGTTCCATATTCGTATCCAACCGGTACTGAGCTTAGTGTAATTTCCGCATCGGCCGGCATGAACCTATCACTGATAGTGGAGTATCTTCACAAGAAGTACAGCATCAGTACAAAACTTTTCGGTGAATATAACATCATCAATATTAAGGCAGCAATGGCGGCCGGCCTCTTCCTGGGAGTCGGAATGAAAGAGATAGCTGAGGAGATCGCAAAATAT
>Ga0209540_10001766_pt1 | contig 15855 bp, 16 predicted proteins | sample BarGraIncu01121A_FD_184501 | JGI IMG/M metagenome (GOLD analysis project Ga0209540, IMG submission 184501) | Arctic peat soil microbial communities from Barrow, Alaska - Barrow Graham LP Incubations 011-21A (SPAdes) (version 2) | ecosystem: Environmental > Terrestrial > Soil > Wetlands > Peat... | reverse complement strand
CCTGGTCAAGCTCGCCAACGGGTTGCGCACGATGGACTCCGGCCTGAGCCAGACGCGCGCCGGCCGGAAGCTGGCGAAGATCAACATCGAGACGCAGGACGTGGCGGTCGATCTGGCGAAGACGCGGCAGGCGTCGGCCACGGTCACCTCCCCGGTGAGCGGCGTCGTGACGTTCGCGCGGACGCCGGGCACAGCCGTCATGGTCGGCGCCCCCATCGTGCGCATCCGCCCGGACGGGCCGACGCGCATCTCGACCTATCTGACCACCGACCAGCTCGCGCAGGTCTCGGTCGGCACCCCGGTCAGCGTCGACTTCGACTCGAACCCCGGCGGCATGCTGACCGGCCGCATCGCTGTGATCGGCGGCGCGGCGGCGGTCCCCCCGACAGGCTTCCCCACCGTGATCGTGCACATGACGCGCGCGGTGAGTGTGACGATCGAGCTGGACGCTGGGCAGACCGCACCGCCGGGGACGCCGGTGGACGTCGAGATCAGGACCGGCGCCTCCCGCTAGGGCCGGCGGCCGAGAGATGACGAGCAGAACAGGAGCGTCGTAGATATGAAGCGCATTCGCCTCATAGTGGCCGTGGTCGTGGTGCTGGGAGTCGCCGGCTACTTCGGCTGGACCTTCTACTCCGGGACGGTGGCGGCCAGCGCAGCCCTCGGCGGGAGCGGGACGATCGAGTCCGACCAGATCGCCGTTACCCCGCAGACGAGCGGCCGCATACTGACGGCGCCCGCCGAGGAGGGCGTGGCGGTCGCCAAGGGCGACGTGCTCTACACGCTCGACTCCTCGGTGCTCAAGCTCCAAGTCGATCAGGCGAAGGCCGGGGTGAGCGCCGCGAAGGCGAACCTCACCAACGTCAAGAACAAGAGCGGTCACACCAAGTCGGACGTCACGTCGGCGCAGGCCAGCCTCGACCAGGCCAACGCCGCGCTGAAGATGACGCAGACCCAGCTCGGGTACTCCACGATCGTCTCCCCCATCGACGGGGTCGTGTCCTCGATCGCCGCCAACGCGGGGGAGAACGCCGCACCCGGTTCCACGCTCGCCATCGTCAGCGACCCCACCAAGCTCACCGTCACGATCTTCGTGGCAGAGACCGACATCGGCAAGGTCAAGCTCGGCCAGACCGGTACGCTGACCACCGACTCCAGCACCAAGACCTACCACGTCGCCGTCGTCTTCATCGGCACGCAGGCGGAGTTCACCCCGGCGTCCATCGAGACCAAGGACCAGCGGACGAAGCTCGTCTATCAGGTGAAGCTGCGCCTGACCGACTCCGACTCCGTGCTCAAGCCCGGCATGCCCGCCGACGTGGTGCTCCAGTGACCGACGGCACCACCCCTACCGAGATCGCGATCGACGCCCGGGACCTGCGCAAGGACTTCCGGCTGGTGCACGCGGTCGACGGAGTGACGATGACGATCCCGCGCGGCGAGGTCTTCGGGCTCGTCGGCCCGGACGGCGCCGGCAAGTCGACGCTCATCCGGATGCTGGCCACGGTGCTCGAGCCCACGAGCGGCGACGCGCTGGTCTTCGGCAAGTCGGTCGTCACCGACCCGCACGCGGTCAAGCCGCGGATCGGCTACATGTCGCAGGCGTTCTCGCTGTACGGCGACCTGACCGTCCAGGAGAACCTGGACTTCTTCGCGGAGCTGCGCGGCGTGCCGAGGCGCGACATGGCGTCGCGCTCCGAGCGGCTGCTCGAGTTCTCGGGCCTCACGGAGTTCAAGAAGCGTCAGGCGCAGTTCCTGTCGGGCGGCATGAAGCAGAAGCTCGCGCTCGCGGCCACCCTGATCTCAGAGCCGGACCTGCTGTTCCTCGACGAGCCGACGACCGGCGTCGACCCGGTGTCGCGCCGGGAGTTCTGGAAGATCATCTCCGGCCTGCACCGGCAGGGCATCACCGTGTTCGTGGCCACGCCGTACATGGACGAGGCGGACCGCTGCGACGAGATCGCCTTCATGACGCAGGGCCGCATCATCCTGCGCGACACGCCCGCCGGCATGAAGCAGCGGGTCCCCGGGCGCGTCATCGAGGTCGCTGTCAGCGACTATCGGGCTGCGATGCCGATCCTGCACGACCTCGCATGCGTCGTGAGCCTCGAGGTCTCCGGCGAGATGCTGCGCGTGCTCGTCAGCCGTGACGCCGGGGCGTGCGAGTCCACGCTCAGGGACGCTCTTTCGGACGCGGGCCTGACCGTGGTCCACGTGACCCCTGTCGCGACCGACCTTGAGATGGCCTTCGCCACGCTGATCCCGGCGGCGGGGTCCGATCTGGACGTCTCAGACCAGCAGGTCCTGGCGGTGTCTGAATGAGGCGTATCCTCGCCATCGCGCGCAAGGAGTTCATCCACATCCTGCGTGACAAACGCCTGATCGCGGTCATCCTGATCATGCCGCTGGTGCAGCTGTTCCTGTACGCGTACGCGCTGTCGTTCGATGTGAAGCACCTGCCGACAGCCACGCTCGACCTGGACCGCTCGACCTACAGCCGGCAGTACATCAACGCGCTCCAGCAGTCGAACTACTTCACGGTGGACAAGACGCTGGGCTCGTACGCCGACGTCGACCCTGCCTTCCAGTCGAACGCCGACAAGGTCGTCGTCGTGGTCGGCGCGGGCTTCGGCGACAACATCGCCGCGGGCCGTGCGGGCGATGTCCAGATCCTCGTCGACGGCTCGGACTCCACCTCCGCTCAGATGGGCAGCACCTACGCCTCCGTGCTCTCACGCATCTTCGGGGGCAAGATCCTAGTGACCCAGGTGGAGGCGAAGGGGTTGAACGCCGGCGCGGCGGGCGGCCTGACCGCGTCCACGCGCACTTGGTACAACCCCGAGGGCAACTCGGCCGCCTACTTCGTGCCCGGGCTCATCGTCGTGCTCGTCACGATGATCACCGTGCTGCAGACGGCCAACACCCTGGTCAAAGAGAAGGAGATGGGCACGTACGAGCAGCTCATCGTCTCGCCCATCCGGAAGATCGAGCTGATGGTCGGCAAGATCGCGCCCTGGGCGGTGATGGGGGCGATGGACATCGTCATCATTGCCGTCGTCGGGATACTCGCCTTCGGCATCCCGTTCCGCGGGTCGGTCTGGCTGTTCGCGGGCTCGAGCCTGCTGTACGTCATCTGCACGCTCGGGCTCGGCCTGATCGTGTCGGCGCGCGCGACGTCGGTCGACTCCGCCAACCAGCTCGCCGCGCTGGTGAGCTTCCTGCCGACCTTCATGCTCTCCGGGTTCATCTTTCCGCTATCCAGCCTCCCCGCGGCGCTCCAGTGGCTCTCCTACCTGTTCCCCGCCCGCTACTTCATGGTGATCTGCCGCACGGTGTTCCTCAAGGGCGGCAGCCTGGCCATCCTGTGGCCGCAGATCGCCGCGCTCGCCATCTTCGCGACCGTGATCGTCGTCCTCGCCGCGAGCCTCTACCGCGAGAGGGCGTGACGCGGGATGTCCTGGAGACGGATACGAGTTCTCATCTGGAAAGAGTTCACGCAGATACGGCGTGACAAGTCGATGCTGCCGATCCTGCTCATCATGCCGATACTCCAGCTGGTCCTGTTCGGCTATGTGGTCGGATCGGACGTGCGCAACCTCGACCTCGCGGTGCTCGACCAGGACAACTCGATCCAGTCGCACCAGGTCGTGGACGCGTTCACGTCGTCCGGGTACTTCACCGTGACCGCGCGGCCCACGACCGACGCCCAGCTCAAGGACGACATGGACGGCGGCCAGGCGGTCGTCGCCGTCACGATCCCGAAGGGGCTTTCCGACTCGATCGCGCAGAAGCGCGCCGCCCAGCTCGGCATCATCGTGGACGGTTCCGACAGCCGCACCAGCCAGGTAGCGGCGGGCTACGCCGCGGGGATCATCTCCAACCTGAGCAGCGCGTTCTACCCCACGCCGGGCGCGCCACCGGGAGCCACGCTTTCCGCCGGGGTCAACGCGCAGGTCCGCGTGCTGTACAACCCGACGATGCGCGCGGTCAACACGATGGTGCCGGCACTGCTCGCCTTCGTGATCATGATGTCGACCCAGAACCTCATGAGCCAGGCGATCGTGAAGGAACGTGAGCGCGGGACGCTGGAGCAGCTGTTCGTGACGCCGATCGGCAAGGCCGACTACCTGATCGGCAAGGTGCTGCCGTACGCGGCGCTCGGGGTGGTCCAAGTCGCCCTCACGTTCGTCGTTGGCGTGCTGTGGTTCCAGGTGCCGTTCAACGGCTCGCTACTGGTCATCGGGACCGGTCTGCTGCTGTTCATGCTCTCCGCACTCGGGCTCGGGATGATCGTCTCGCTGATGTCGCGCACCCGCCAGCAGGCGCAGCAGACCTCGATGTTCCTGATGATGCCCTCGATGATGCTGTCCGGCTTCATGTTCCCGATCGACGCCTTCCCGAGGTGGCTCTACTTCCTGACGTTCCTCATCCCGCTCCGGTACATCCTCGTGATCGTGCGGTCCAACTTCCTCAAGGGATCGTCGTTCATGTCGCTGTGGCCGCAGTTCCTGGCGATGGCCGTGTTCTCCGTCGGCATATTCCTGTTCGGGCTGTCGCGCTTCAGCAAGCGCCTCAACGACTAGACCGAAAGCGGTTCGCTCATGCGGTTCCCATGGACAAAGACAGAAGCGGCGAGGCGGGGCCCCGACCTCGGCGACGACGCGATCGTCGTGACCGGGCTGCGCAAGAAGTTCGGTGACTTCACGGCGGTCGACGGCGTCGACTTCAAGGTGAAGCGCGGCGAGATCTTCGGCTTCCTGGGACCGAACGGCTCGGGCAAGACCACGACGATCCGCATGCTGTGCGGCGTCATCGCGCCCACTTCCGGCGGCGGCACCGTCATGGGCTACGACGTGGTCAAGGACCCGGAGCGTGTCCGCGAGAACATCGGCTATATGTCGCAGAAGTTCTCGCTGTTCCAGGACCTCACCGTGGACGAGAACCTGCGCTTCTACGCCGGCATCTACGGCCTGACGGACGAGAAGTACCGCGAGCGGCGCGCCTACATCCTGAAGATGGCGGGCCTCGAGGGGCGCGAGGGCGAGCTGACCGGCAACCTCTCGGTCGGCTGGAAGCAGCGCCTCGCGCTCGGGTGCGCGACGATCCACGAGCCGAAGCTGATCTTCCTCGACGAGCCGACCTCCGGCGTCGACCCCACGGCGCGGCGTCAGTTCTGGGAGCTGCTCTACGACCTCGCGCATCAGGGCGTGACGCTGTTCGTCACGACGCACTACATGGACGAGGCAACGCACTGCAACCGCCTCGCCTTCATCTACCGCGGCACGATCATCGCCGAGGGCACGCCGCAGGAGGTCAAGGCGGACCTGTCCGCCGACACCATCCTGCAGATCGCCGTGGACCGCGGCGAGGACGCGCTCGCCGCCCTCGAGGAGCTGGCGGCGGTGGAGGAGGCGTACATGCAGGGATCGCTCGTACACGTGAACCTCGGACGGCGTACCGCCGCAGAGGCCGATCTCACCGGCTTCCTGACCGGCCGCGGGTTCACCGTCACCGGCATCGAGCGGGTCGATCCCACGCTCGAGGACGCGTTCGTCCATCTCGTGACCCAGCAGGGAGGCCGCGCGTGATGCGGTGCGCGTCCATCACCAGCGGCACTGACCCGTTCTTCACGACCTTCGTCGAGGGACGGCGCGGCGAGATCCTCGACGCGGCCCTCGCGGTGTTCGCGGAGAAGGGCTACGAGTGCGGGACGATGCGGGAGATCGCGAAGCTCCTCGGGCTCACCGAGCCGGCGTTGTACCGGCACTACGCCGGCAAGGAGGCCCTGTTCGCGGACCTCGTCGCCGCCGCAGGCGACCACCTGATCTCGATCGTCGGCCCCGCGCTGGACTCGCTGGAACCGGCGACCCTGCATGAGGCGCTGCTCGCCCTCATCGAGATGCGCCGGAAGCACCTGCCCCGCGGCGACAGCGTCAAGCCGATCATGCGCACGCTGCTGACCTCGGCTCCACACAACGCCACCTTCCGCGAAGTGTTCCGGACCCATCTCGGCCGTCCGCTCCTGGCACGGCTCGAAGGGTTCGTCCCCCGTGTCGACGCCTACTACGGGATCGAGCGCACACCCGACGAGCTGACGGCGAAGGTCCGCGCGTTCGCGAGTCTGTTCGTCGGCTACTTCATCACCGGGATGATGCTCGACCTTCCCGACGACGACGCGGCGACCGTGGGCGCGCTGTACTCGATCATGGGCTGGGGATCGTCGACGGACTGAGCGAGAGGCGCACAGGATGCGAGCGGCCATGGCGCGCGTGCTCGCTATCGCGCGCAAGGAGTTCATCCACATCATCCGTGACTGGCGGATGATCGTCGCCGTTCTGGTGTTGCCCTTGGCTCAGCTCCTCCTGTTCGCCTACGCGATCAGCTTCGACGTGCGCAACGTGCCGACCGTGACGCTGGACATGGACAAGACGACGGCGAGTCGCGCGTACCTCGACGCCTACTCCAAGTCCGGCTTCTTCCAGGTGCAGGGCTCGGTCGGCGACCTAGCCGGGATCGACGACGCCTTCAACCGCAGCCAGGCCCGGGTCGCGATCGTCGTCCAGCGCGGGTATGGCGACGCGCTCGCCGCCGGACGCACCGGGTCGGTGAGCGTGCTCGTCGACGGGAGCGAACCGAACTCCGCGCAGCTGGGGCAGACCTACGCGGTGGCACTGAACCAGGCACTCGGGAGGCAGGCCCTCGCCACGTGGGCGGACTCGAGGGGGATGGGCTCGCTGCACGTGGGGACCCTGGAGCCGCGCATACAGGCCTGGTACAACCCCGAGCGCAAGAGCGCGGACTTCCTCATCCCGGGGCTGATGATCGTGATCATCATGATCGTCACGGTCCAGCAGACCGCCGTCACGCTGGTCAAGGAACGTGAGAACGGGACCCTTGAACAGCTGCTCGAGTCACCGCTCACGCACAGCGAGCTGATCGTTGGCAAGATCCTGCCGTGGGCGGCCCTCGGGGTCCTCGACACCGTGACGATCACGGCGGTGGCCATGGGCGTGTTCGGCATCCCGCTGCGCGGCGACGTGCTGGTCCTGGCCGTCGGCATCGGGCTCTTCATCGTCTGCGCGCTGTCGCTCGGGCTGGTGATCTCGGCGGTGGCGCCCTCGCTCGAATCGGCCAACATCTCCGCGCTGCTGATCTCGTTCCTCCCGGGCTTCATGCTCTCAGGGATGGCGTTCCCGCTGGAGTCGATCCCGCCGATCCTCCAGTTCGTGTCGTACCTGTTCCCGGCGCGCTACATGGTCGACATCGCGAGAGGTGTGTTCCTGAAGGGCGCCTCGTGGGACATCCTACTACCCCAGGTCCTAGCGCTCACGGTGTACGCGCTCGTCGCCCTCGGTGTCGCCACGGTCTTGAACCGGAGGCAGCGGGCATGAACCTGCGCCGTCTTCGCCTGGTGATGTGGAAGGAGCTGCTGCAGCTGCGGCGCGACCGCCTGCTGCTGCCGCTCATCTTCATGATGCCGATCATGTACGTGATCATGTTCGGCTACGTCGTCGGTTCCGACGTGCGCAACCTGCCCACGGCGGTCATCGACAACGACCAGACGGCCGTGTCGCGGCAGCTCGTGGACGCCTTCTCGTCGAGCGGCTACTTCGTCATCTCCGCGCGGCCCTCGAGTGAGGCGTCGCTGCAGCCGCTGGTGGACACCGGCCAGGTCAAGGTCGCGATCGTCATCGAGTCGGGCACCGAGGCGTCGCTGGCGCGCGGCGAGACGGTGCCACTCGGGATCATCGTCGATGGGTCGGACTCCAAGACGGCGTCGGTGGCCAGCGGGTACGCCGCGGAGATCGTGGCGGCCTTCGACCAGAAGCTTCTCGCGTCCGCGGGCCACGCGATGGGGGGGCCGACGATCGACGCCCGGGTGCGCGTGATGTTCAACCCCTCGCTGAAGAGCGTCAACGCTATGGTCCCGGGGCTGGTCGCCTCGATCCTCATGATGTCGATCATGGTGATCATGAGCCAGGCGGTCGTGCGCGAGCGGGCGCGCGGGACGCTGGAACAGATGATGGTGACGCCGATCACGCGAGCCGAGTATCTGACAGGCAAGGTGCTGCCCTACGCGTTGATCGCCACGGTGCAGACGGTGTTCGTGGTGCTCATCGGCCTGTACTGGTTCAACGTGCCGTTCAACGGCAGCGTGTGGACCGTCGCGCTCGGGCTCGTGCTGTTCACGTTCACATCGATCGGGATGGGGCTGCTCATCTCGCTCGTGTCGCGGACGCAGCAGCAAGCGCAGCAGACGGTGATGTTCGTCCTGATCCCGACGATGGTGCTGTCGGGCTTCATCTTCCCGATCGAGTCGATGCCGGCCGCCATCGTGCCGCTCACGTACCTGATCCCTCTGCGCTACGCGCTCGTGGTCCTGCGCGGGGCATTCCTCAAGGGATCGGGCATCCTGGACATGTGGGTCCAGTTCGCGGCGATGGTGGCGTTCGCCGTCGGCATATTCGGGTTGGCGGTGTCGCGGTTCCAGAAGCGGTTGGCCGAGTAGGCCGAGCGAGGTCGGGCGTCGCTACTTCCCGCAGGTGTCCTTCACGTTCGCCGAGACCAGGTGTATGGCGTCGCTGATCTGAAGGTCCTGTCCGACCTGCACGGCGTGACCACGACACAGCGGAACGACGTACCATCCCTCGTCGCTGGGATCGGGACCCTGCACGTGCGCGCCGACCTCGGTCTTGGACACGCAGTTCGTCTCCGGACACCAGTTGGGGATCGTCTGCCCCCGTACCGGGCCCAGTGCGTCAGCCAGTTCCCGCACTCACAGACGCCCCCGCTGACGCCGTTCACGTTCCTCACCACCACGGCTGCCCCTCCTTCGCGCCCCAGCCGGACGGTCCTCCCTCAACGAGGGTAGCACCGGCCACATGCGAAGTCGCCACATGGCTGGCCGCACAAGAACCGCCGCGCCGCTACAGCGGCCCGTCGTCCTCGCGGGAAGACGGGCGCGCAGCCGCGCCCACGGCCGAGGCGCTGGCCGGGTTCACGAACCGCATGCACGATTCGTGGTAGACGAGCTGCACGGTGTCGGTGGGCCCGTTGCGGTGCTTCGCCACGATGATCTCGGCGATGCCCTTCGGTGGAACGTGGCCCTTGCCGCGCTCGTCGTCTCCGCCCTCACGTTTGTACGTGTCGCGGTGGATGAACATGACGACGTCCGCGTCCTGCTCGATCGCTCCGGACTCACGGAGGTCCGAGAGCATCGGACGCTTGTCCTGCCGCTGCTCCACCGCACGGGACAGCTGCGACAGGGCCACGACCGGGATGTTGAGTTCCTTCGCGAGGATCTTGAGCCCGCGGGAGATCTCCGCGATCTCGACCTGGCGGTTCTCGCTCCGCTTGTTCGTCGGCTGCATCAGCTGCAGATAGTCGACGATCAGCAGGCCCTGGCCGTCGCCGCGGAACATCCGGCGGGCCTTCGCGCGGAGCTCCATGATCGACAGCGCCGGGGTGTCGTCCACGCGCAGGTCGCACGTGTCCAGCCGCCCCATCGCCTTCATGATCGGGTCCCAGTCGTCGTCCGAGAGCCGTCCGGTCCGCAGCTTCTGGCCGTCCACCTTCGACTCGGACGACAGGATTCGCATGACCAGCTGCTCGGCCGACATCTCGAGGGAGAAGACGCCGACTGTGACGCCCTTCTTCGCCGCGTTGACGGCGAGGTTGAGGGCGAGCGCAGTCTTACCCACGGATGGGCGGGCGGCGATGACGATCAGGTCCGCCCTGTGGAGCCCTGCAAGGACCTTGTCGAGGTCCGGCCAGCCGGTGCTGACGCCGGTGAGGTGCTCTTGGTTGCTGTAGAGTTCCTCGAGCTTCCTCCAGCCTTCCTTGAGCAACGCCTCGATCGGCTTGAAGGTCGTCTCGACGCGCTCGTTGGTGACCTCGAAGATCTCCTTCTCGGCCTGCTCCACCACCGCGTCGATGTCGTCCGGGGCCTCGTACCCGAGCGCCGCGATCCGCGTCGACGCCTGGATCAGGCGGCGCAGCATCGACATGCGCTTGACGATCCCGGCGTACTGCCCGGCGTTCCCGGCCAGCGGGACGGTGTTCACCACGTCGAGCAGGTAGGTCTTGCCGCCGATCTGCTCCAGCTCGCCTGTGGACTCGAGGCGAGCGGCGACCGTGACGACGTCGCACGGCTCGCCCTTGCCGAACAGGGCTCCTATCGCCTGGAAGATGCGTGCGTGAGCCTGCCGGTAGAAGTCCTCCGGCTTCGTCTTCTCGAGACCGACCGCGGTGGCGTCGGCTGACAGCAGCATCGCGCCGAGCAGCGACTTCTCGGCGTCGAGGTCGTGCGGGGGCACGCGGTCAGCCGACCACATCGGACCCGGATCGCTCTTGCGGGACCTGTCGTCCGCCACTTCGTAGCACCCTGCCCTTCCGCCATGCCGCCGGCACCGTGCGTCACGCCATGCAAGCTGTCGCGCGGGAAGCGCGCGACAGCGCGTCCGCCCCACGAGGGGGCGGACGCGCTACTCGGCCGGATCCGCCTCGGGCTCGGCGGCGTCGGACTCGACGGCCTCTTCAGCCTCATCGGCTTCGACGACCTCGTCCACAACGACCTCGTCGGCCTCGGGCTCGACCAACGCCGCGGCTGCGGCAACAGCCGCGGCTTCGACGGCTTGAGCGGAGGCGCCTTCGGCCACGATCTTGACCGTGACAGCGGCCTTCACATCGCCGAACACGCCCACGACGACGACGTGCTCGCCGGCGAGCTTGATCGGACGCTGCAGGTTCATCCGCTTGTGATCGACGTCCACGCCGAGCTGGGACTGAATGGCCTCTTCGATCATGAGGCCGGTGACCGATCCGAACAGCTTGCCGTCGACGCCGGCCTTCGCCTCGATGATCACGGACTTGCCGTCGATCGAAGCGGCGACCGACTCCGCATCGCCCAGACGAGCGGCGTTGCGCTTGCGGATGTTGCTCATACGGGCATCGAGCTGCTTGATGTTGCCTGAGGTGGCCTCGATCGCCATCTTGCGGGGCATCAGGTAGTTCACGGCGTAGCCGCGCGCGACGTCGACGACATCGCCCTCGTGGCCCTTGCCCTTCACCTCTGCGGTGAGGATGACCTTCATTTAGTCACTCCTTCGTCTGCCGCTCCGGGGAACCTATGCCACCGGGCGCGGCGCGTCCTTCACTCTATGACCGGCCGCTGCACGCCTCAAGGGCGTGTCCCGGCTCCGGCCCCTTCCGTCCACAGCCCGCGCAATGCCGCGTGCTGCGGTTTCCACACTGTCCACAACTTTGCCCGCCTTGCGACGAGCGGCCCGCTTCCAAGACCGAACGGTCGAGGTCCTGCTACAACGCCGTGACCGTCGGCTTCCTGCCCGCGCGGGGGATCTTGCGCAGGTTCACGAACAGGTCGACGGCTCCGATCACCGAGACCGACGGGATGAAGATCTCCGTCAGGAAGAGCAGCACCAAAGCGATGGTCCTGATCACACGCCCGGCCTTCATCCGCCGATACAGCGCGGCGAACACCGCGGCGCCCTGGAGGAACAGGAACGGACGGACCATCATCAGCGCGTTCTGCCCGACCAGCCCGACCAGCGTGGGCGCCTGCGCCCACATCGTCCCGAGCGCGGCGAGACCGAGCCCCAGGATCGTCGGCCACACGATGTGGAAGCTCATGTCCAGGTCCGCGAGAGGCCCGAAGGTCTTCACGGTCACTCCCAGAGAACGTCCGGCACGGGCGATGAACGGAACGCTGATCGCCATGCTCAGGGCCATCGTGTAGAACGAGCTCGCCGGCCAGGTGTCCGAGCTGACCTTCACCCAGTAGTCGGCCGTCGCCTTGAGAGCGGCAGCGTCGGTGGCGGGCGTTGTCGATGTCAAGTTCGCCAACACCGTCGCGACCATCTCCTTGAGCAGCGCCAGACCCTGCGCGCCGAAAGGAGAAGCCAGGAAAGCAGCGGTGATGACCAAGCCCAACCCGATGGTCACGTTCATGGCCGAGAAGCGCCTGAGCAGGATCGCTGCGACCGGTCCGACGGCGAGCAGGGTGACGGCCACCAGAAGTCCGTCGAGAACGCTCGTGCCCAGCAGCGCCGGCCCGAAGACCGCGACCACCGCGCTCACCGCGAGGGCGAGGATCGCGGCGTGCCCTGGGCTGAACCGGTAGGTGACCCAGGAAAGGGCAAAAGCGGCGAGCGGGAACCCCACGTACGGGATTGCGAGCACCAGAAAGCCCGCCGCCATGGTGGCGACGCTCAGGAGCGCGACGTTCCTCGTATCTTTCGGGGTGTATTCCACTGCTAGCCCCTGCGTCCCCGGCCCTCGACCTTGGTGCTGATGACCGGGACCACGTACGGAAGTAGCGCCATCTCACGGGCGCGCTTCACGGCCACGGACATAAGGTGCTGGTGCTGCGCGCAGTTGCCGGTCACACGACGGGGCTTGATCTTGCCGCGGTCGGTGACGAACTTGCGGAGCATCTGCGAGTCCTTGTAGTCGATGAACTCGGTGTGGTCCTTGCAGAACTGGCAGTACTTGCGCCTTGGCTTACGGCTGTACTCGCTCATATGCGTCCTATCCTCCTTCCCTCGTCTCGCTCGTGTTCACGAGGGGAGATCGAGGTGTATCGATTGGTCGTCCGCGAGGCGGGAGGGTACCGCCAGCGCGACCGCTTCGGGTCGAGATCCGTGCCTAGAACGGGATATCCTCGCCGTCGAACTCGTCGGCGGGTTCCGGCGCGGCCGATGCGACGGCGCGCGGAGCGCCAGCGCCACCGCTTTCGCCGCGTCCACCCAACAGCTCGATGTCGTCAGCGACGACCTCGATGCCGCTGCGCTTCTCGCCGGCTGCGGACTCCCACTCGTGCCAGCGGAGCTTGCCCTCCACCGCGATCTGCTTCCCCTTGGAGAGGAAGCGGGAGACCGCCTCACCGCGCGACCCGAACATCGTCACGTCGATGAAGTTGGGGGAGTCTTCCCATTGACCTGTGGTCGCGTTCTTACGCCGATCGTTAACGGCGAGGCGCATCTTGACGATGGCCATGCCGCCGGCGGTCTGCTTCAGCTCCGCGTCCTTGGTCAGGTTGCCCGTAAGGACCACCCTGTTGATGCTCATCAGCGATCACACCTTCTCTAGTGCGTGGTTGCCACGGGGACGCGAGCGCCCCCGCCCGTGGGCGTCATTCGATGTCGTCGCGACGGACGATCATGAAACGGGCCACCGGGTCTGTGATGTGGAGCACGCGATCGAGCTCGGCGACGGACTCTGGAGACGCGTGGAAGTGCACGACGGTGTAGGCGCCGTCGGACAGGCCGTTGACCTCATAGGCCAAGCGACGCTTGCCCCAGTCTTCCGAGGAGTCCACCACGCCACCCTGGCTGGTGATGACGCCGCTCGCTTTGTCGACGACGGCGGCGTGCGCCTCTTCGTCTAGCGAGGGGTCGATGAGAAGCATGACTTCGTAAGCCTTCATTTGGTTCACCTCCCCTGGACTGTTCGGCCCCGGGACTGTGAAGGCAGCGGCCCGGAGCAGGAAATGAGCCTCCGAAGTGTAGCAGGGGGGCGCGTGCTCCACAACACGCAGTCTCGCCCCCCGGTCTGACACTCCGGCATCCCCTCGGATCGGTCACGAACGATCGCGGCGGACCGTCACGGGCGCCGGTTCGGTGGCCGCCCGGCCGGCGGCACGGAGCACCGGCAGCACGCACGCGCCGGCCAGCAGTACGAGGCCCACTCGCAAGACGATGCTGAGCACCGACTCGCGTCCAGCGGCCAGGTCGGCGCCCGCGCGTTCCAGGTCGAGCACGGCCGGGGCCGGAACCGGTTCAACGCGCGCGATAGGCTCGACGAGCGACAGCGCGCTGGCCGCCGCCTGCGCGGCGCCCCGCGTGGCCTGCGCGGCGTTCGGGACAGGGGCCTCCGCAGAGCCGGGCGACTGTCGCGGGACCGCCACGTCCTGGTGAGTGGGTGTGGACGTCGTACGCGGTGCCGGCTGAGGGGTCGCGTGCACTTCGGGTGTGCGGTCAGCGGAAGGCGGCGGCTCGGCGGGCAGAGCGTCTACCGGCGGCGCCAGGAACGCTGCCGGGTCGAGTGCGCGATCCCCGCGCTTCACCCCCAGATGCAGATGCGGCTGCGCGGACGATCCGTCGCCCGAGGCGGCCAGGGAGCCGATCGGCCCTCCGGCCGACACCGCCTGCCCCTTGCTGACGCCTATCGACGTGAGCGGCAGATACGTGACCCGCAGGCCGTCCAACGTGAGCACGGTGACCGCGTAGGCGCGCGCGCCCTCGCCCGCAGGCACGAGCCCGGCGAAGACGACCTCGCCAAGCCCGCAGGCTTTCACTGAGACGCCCGCCTCCCCAGCCAGGTCCAGTCCGCCGTGGGTACACGAGCGTCCGGTGGCATCGGTCCAGCGTTCGCCGTAGGCGAGCGCAACCGCGCCGTCCACCGGACGCACCCAGGTCCCCTCGGCGCCGGCCCGCGCAGGCACCGCGCAGGTCAGCGCAACGGCGATCGTGGCCAGCGTGGTGGCAGCTCTGATCCCGGACATGGCGTGACCGTCCTTCTCTCCCTCGCGCGCCGGAGGGAGGGGCGGCCGCGCTGCATCGACACTACGGGATCGATTCCACACCATGGGCCTGACACCGGTCCGACCCTGTGCTTACCGGTCCCGAACGAAAGAGGACCGCCCGTGGGGGCGGTCCTCTTCAGACACGATTGGAGCGGGCGACGGGGCTCGAACCCGCAACATCCAGCTTGGGAAGCTGACGCTCTACCATTGAGCTACGCCCGCGTAGCGACCGGACATGCTCCCCCGGCGGCGCAGCGATTGTACCCGCGACCGGGCTCGCCGGGCAAACCCATCCCTGACCGCCCGCCTAGACACCGCGATGCGGCGAGACGCGGTTCCGAGTCATCCGGTCGAGACGCCACAGGCCGACGGCCACAGCGATGAGGGCGAGGGCGAGCCAGACCTTCCACGGCGCGATCGGATCGACTACCGGGTGCCCGACTCGCAGGATGCGCAGGGTGGTCGCATGGATATCCATGTCTCCGCCGTGCTCCTTGCACGCTGCGTTGAAGACGCCGGTGATCTCGACGATGGTTCCCTCGTGTTTGTAGTCGCCGTAGGTGTCGATCTGCTTGGTGAGCTCCGCCGGCACCCATATCGCCATACCGCTGTTGTAGCCGGTGAGCGCGGCGCCCTCCTCGACGTTCTTCTCCATGTAGCCATCGTCGTTCAGGTGGATCCACGCGTAGGTGTCGCGCACCATGACTTCGCCGATGGCCTCGCCGTGGAACGTGACGGTCTTGCCGTTCCAGAACAGCCCCTTCGTGATGTCGCCGGGGACGTTCTGCTTGTTCACGAGTTCCGTGCTGTCGGGGCTGTTCTTCGGGATCGGGGCCTCCGCGCCGAACGCGGGAGCAGCCACGAACGCGAACAGCGCCGCGAGAACGAGAATGCCGGGAACGAGACGGTTGCGCATGATCACTTGCCCCTCACCACCGCGACGCCATAGCCGATCAGCGCGAAGACGCTCATGAACTCCAGCCGGCCCAGCCACATCCCGAGCGTGTAGACGACCTTGAGAAGGTCCGGCATGAACGGCTGGGTGATACCGCATGAAAGCCCGGTGTTCGATGCGGCCGAGACCATCTCGAACGCGGCCTGCTCGAGCGGGTAGCCGTACATCGTCCCGATGATCGCGCCGATCCCGTAGAGGGTCAGGTAGGCGATCGTTACCGTCATCGCGCCTCGCACCAGTCCGTCGTTGAGCCAGGTGTCGCGGATGTGGTGGTACTTCTCCATGATCACTGACGACTCGGGGGAGATCATCCGGCGCACATCCTGTATCAGCGCCTTGCTGATGACGCCCATCCGGA
>Ga0209540_10001765_pt1 | contig 15868 bp, 9 predicted proteins | sample BarGraIncu01121A_FD_184501 | JGI IMG/M metagenome (GOLD analysis project Ga0209540, IMG submission 184501) | Arctic peat soil microbial communities from Barrow, Alaska - Barrow Graham LP Incubations 011-21A (SPAdes) (version 2) | ecosystem: Environmental > Terrestrial > Soil > Wetlands > Peat... | reverse complement strand
AATAATGTAAAAGAATTTGTGCCACTGATTGGCTCCGTCGATTTCAGCAGCTTCATACATATTGGGGTCGACAGACATGATCGCCCCGATAAATAGAACCATGTTCTGACCAAGATATCTCCACACGGAAGTCGCAACCAGCGCAATATTATTGATCTTTGTATTTTGCAGCCAGTAGGGGAGATTCTTCATATCAAAGCCGACCCATGACAGCAGCGTGTCCAGTACAAATCCGGGGGTAAAAAAGAATTTGAATATGAACCCTACTGCAATGCCGCAGACTAGAAAGGGGAAAAATATGGCACCCTTGAAGAACGCTGCTCCCTTTATTTTGAAACTGAGAAGAGTTGCGAAGAACAGGGCCAGCGCCAATTGAATAACCGCTCCTCCCATATAGTAGAAGCTAAGCTTTAAAGAACCAAAAATATCGTCTCTCGAAAAAACTTCGAAGTAATTCTCAAATCCAACGTATTCACGTGTTCCTACATATTTCATGTCGAAAAAACTGAACTGAAACATTTTGAAAAAAGGTAAATAGGTAAATATAAACAGCAGAATCAACGGTACAGTCATAAAAGTCATCCCCACCAGGGTCTTCTGTCCGCCGCTGCCTTTTCTCCATCTGTTAAACTTGTATGCCCTGCTGCTCTCTAATGTGCTCATATCGCGCCTCCCTGAAACTTGTGAGCCAGTGTTCTACACTACACTGGCTCACAAGCAAAACGTAAGAGAATAATTGTGTCCTAATCTAATCAGCCGACGCCGTTTTTGGCCTGAGCATCTGTCCATGCGGCATTCCACTCTGCAACTATATCGTCAAGTGTCTTGTCGCCGGAAATGGCTGACTCAACAATAGATGCAACATGGTAAGGATCGGAGTTAAGCATGACTTCTGAGTCGCGGTTGATATCGCCGAGGAGTGCTTCTTCTCCGACTATAGCAGGGTTGTCAACTACAAGTGTAACCTTCGTGAAATCGTCAAGGGAAGCAGGGAGAGCAGAACCCTTAGCGATCGGAACACCGCCCTGATCAAATGCGAAGTTGGAGGAATCAGTCAGCCATCTGATGTAAAGCATAGAAGCGAGCTGATTGTCGGCAGAAGAATTGACATTGATGCCGTAGCAATAGTCGGATCCGCTTGTAGCATACTGCTTTCCGTCAACTGTGATCGGGAAAGACATATATCCGATATCAGCGGCATTCGGTCCAGCCTGCTGCATCTGTGTTACAGCCCATGAACCAAGTACCATACATCCGATTTCTCCGTTATTGATCTTAGCTTTGCAGCTTTCCCAGTCGGACGTTGTCGGATCCGGTTCTACCAATCCGTTGGCAACTGCATTGTAAAGAACGCTGTATACAGCATAGGCACCGGTCTCGGCTGCCTGCTTGGCAAAAGGATTGACGGCATGGGGAAGAACCTGGTTCATGTAATTTGCATCACCGGTAGCACTTCCGCCGATGTATGCATCCCATGCACCCATTGTCCAGCCGGCTGCAAAATTGGTATACAGCGGGATTGCTTCCGTGTTGTCTTTGATGAGCTGAAGATCAGCAATAAATTCTGTAGGTGTTGTCGGGAGAGCTGTAATACCGGCCGCCGTGAAGACAGCCTTATTATAAACAACACCCTGTACATTTCCGGTGGAAGAAATTCCGTAGGTAACTCCTTCAAACGACTTCTCATTGATATACATGTATGTCTTATCAAGAGTAGCCTGATCGCCGAGAGGCAGGAAGTATGTTCCGAGATCTTTCTTGTCAACAGTGGCTGGGATCATGCAGATATCGCCCCAATCAGCTGTTGTCAGTCGTGTTGTAACATCATCCTGATAAGCTGTGATGCCTTCGTAGGTGATGGAAATGTTCGGATATATCTTCTGGAATTCTTTGATGTAGTCTGCAAAAACAGTATCGACAATATCAGTTCTGTGTGTAAGAATTTTGAGGTCTGCGGTAATGTCTGTTCCGTCTGTACCAACCTTAACGGCGTCAAAGGTCAGTGCTCCGGAAGCGGCGGCCGTTGTTTCTGCGGCGGCAGTTGTTTCTGCAGCAGCAGTAGTTTCTGCGGCAGCGGCTGTAGTTTCTGCAGCTTTAGCTGTGGTCGTTTCTGTTGTTTTGGCAGTACCTGCGCAGGCTGCAACAGAAACCATCATGGCTAAGGCTAAAACAAGGGACAATACTTTCTTCATGGTGGACCCTCCTTAATTAATTAGGCGAATTAACTTTTTTTACCTTTCCTGTATCATAATTGCTAAACTAGATAATGTCATTGCAATATCTTGCAAAAATGTTATTATCTTGGCTTATTTGTCATAATATATAAAAATCAGCGACCAAATTGAATTTGTTTATATACATTCACTTCTACCCTCGTCAAAACCATGTTTGTTTTACTTAATTTATATTACAATAAATTAATTCTATAGTTTAATTAATTCTCAATTTTTCTTGCCCTTGCAAATAGAATCCTTCAATCTTATAATTAATTATCGGAATGCTGTTGATTAACAAACCAGGGAGATACACTATGAATACAAAGCCGCCGCCGTCCCCATGCACTTTTACGGCACAGGATATTGGCAGATCCGTCCAATGCATTATGGACGGCGTACTGTATTCATCTTTCCAGCTCGATGTAAGTCAGGCGGACGGTTATTACCTGATATATATCCTGACCGGCAGGGGATCCCTCCACAGGCAGAACGCCTCTCTGGCGCTCTTTCCTGGAACAATTGTCTTTATGGACCGTAAAATGGTAAGTACGCTCGAGATAATCCAGCCCCCCTTTACCGCGTCCTGCTTCCTTCTCATTTCCGCCGAAGCGGATAATGCCTATATGGCTTATTCATCTGACGGAAACCCTGTTTTTGAGATAAACGGATTCCCGGAAATTCCGGAACTTGTCTCACGGCTGCTCAAGCTATACCCCGCGACATCGGATGTCGGCCGGGCGCTTTATACAGAGGTCACCAATGACTTGTTCTCGTACCTTGCGCACTGCAAATCAGTCGAATATGAGAACCGGACTTTGCCGCCGCTCTATATTTTGTCTATGAAGCAGCTTCTTGACACACGTTACGCTGAGTCAATCACGCTCGATACCATATCGAGCGATCTGCACATCAACAAATATAAGCTTGCCAAAGAATTCAAGATATACTACTGCATATCGCCGATTGAGTATCTTATCAGAAGGCGGATTGAGGCAGCCTGCGGACTTTTACTTGACACCGAAAAAACAATCACGGAGATCGGCAGTGATGTGGCTATGGAAAATACACCGTATTTTGTCAGACTATTCAAACAACGCAAAGGGATTTCTCCACTCAAATACCGCACAAGGAATCAGCCTGTCCTATCTGAGATCTAAGTGCTTCATCTTACCCCTCATACTAATATGTGTCGGTAAGCTGCCTTATCCGAAGGTTCATCTGAAGGCTTTGCACAGTCACGGGAATGTTGTTTCTGCTGCGGATACTCTCAATTTTCACGCAAAAGGATTCCGGCGAAGTGATATCAAAAAAGTTGTCACTGAAGACAGCGTCGAAATCATCAAAATCCAATTCTACAAATCTGGCAAAACAATCAGTCAGCATTTGAATTTCAAATCCGTTTTCATTTTGACGGATCTGCGCCGTGATAACAGGAACCGGCAGGCAGGCGTGTTTGTCCGGAACAAAAAGCACTGTATCCGTTACTGCTTCTCCGGATTCCCCGGTCAGTGTGTATGAGAGAAAACAACTGTCCTTTTGACCGGCCGCAAGCTCCCTGTAATCCCTGCTGAAGACTTTTTGTGCGCAGTGCGGCTCCATCTTTGTATCGAATGAAATCTCGTCGAGCACACAAAATGCAAACGACTTCAGCGCGACTGTCAGATGAAGTTTCCGGAAGCCAAGCGATTCGTTGGAAATATACAGTGAAAATACATCGTCCTCACGTTCAAACGAGGCTGCGAGCGGAGCGTAGAACTTACGCGCCATGTATTGAAGGGCTTTCCACCTGCCGAAATAATCAATGCTCGACCAGGACGCTACCGGAGCATTGTCATTAAGCTGCCAATAGAGCGAGCCCATACATCTGCCGCGATTTCTCCGCCAGTGTTCAACGCCGCTTTTCATAGCGACGCCCTGCAGAATCTGCGATACATACAGGATGCTCTCAAAATCCTTCGGGTACAGGAACTGCTCCGATATGTAGTGAAGGATTTTGGCATTAGCCGTACCGTTTTTCTGATGGCTCTCCATTACTTTCGAGAAAATATTGCGGTCCTTCGGGATTGTAAAGGTATTTATTGTTTTCATGCAGGGAAAAGACTGGAACCCGAATTCAGAGCAGAACCGGAAATAGTGCTTCCGAAATTCAGAAAACGGCTTGAGTCCGTGCCAGACATCCCAGTAATGGGTATCACCGCGGTTCTCGTCATCCGGTTCGTCAAAAAATCCACCGGAAGAAGGAGATGACCGCCAGTAGAATGTCTGCCGGTCATTTTCCCCGGTGACTCGCGGAAGGATTTCTTCAAACTGTCGGATATAGTCGTTCTTAAGTTCCTTGGAATGATTCATGATTTCCGGCCAGTGATGCCAGCCGGATTCAATTTCGTTATTCCCGCACCAGAGGCCGAGACTCGCATGATGGCGTAATCTACGGACATTATCCTTTGTTTCTTCTATAATGCTCTCTTCGAATGCAGGTGTAATTTCGTACACATTACATGCATACATCAGATCCTGCCATACGATTATCCCATATCGGTCGCACAGATCGTAGAATAAATCCGACGGATAGTATCCTCCGCCCCACACACGCAGACAATTGAAATGCGATTTGGCAGAGGAATCTATCAGATATTCAATTTTCCCGGGGGTTATATGTTCATACACGGTATCCTCTGGAATGTAGTTGGCACCCCGGGCGAATATTCTGACGCCATTGACCGTGACAGCAAATTCACTGCCCCATACGTCCCTCTCCTGGCTTACCGTCAGTGTACGAAGCCCAATAGTCAGGGACTTTTCCTGAATGAGTTCTCCATCATGGCTAAGCCTTACAATTACCTGATAAAGCGGATGTGATCCGTAATCATTCGGCCACCAGAGCTGCGGGTCGGTTATCTCAATCCGCCGGGTATCGGATGCAGTCCCGCCTCCGCAAGGCACCCCGCTTCCGGCTGGTACAACAAGGTCTTTCTTCGAATAAACAGATACACCACCGGGATCCATAATGCAAACTTCGACCCCATAAGACAGCGGCATCAGGATATCCAGTGTTGTAATGACCGTCAGAATAACAAGGGATGGTTCATGGGCCTGAAGAATTTCGACATCACTTATTCTGGCATCGCTGAAGCCTTCCAGAAAAATATCGCGCCAAATTCCGGCGTCCGGAATCTGAAGACCCCAGTCCCAGCCGAACATACTATGCGCTTTTCGAATAAACTGGTTGCCTGCAATTGCACCGGATGGTACAAACGAAATATTTTTGCCGTATTCCGGGAGATATTCCTCAATATATACAAGAGGAGAAAGAAGCTTAATACGCAAATTATTTACTCCGGGCAACAGCCGATCCCCACAGGAAAACCTCCACGTACGGTGCATATTATTGGTTGCTGCAACAAAAAACCCGTTCAAATAAATCTCTGAAAGGGTGTCAATTCCGAGGCAGACCAGCTCTATGCTTTTTTGACCCAGCAGATCTGCCGGTACGGTAAATGTACGTTCATACTCATAGTCCTTATAGAAAAGCTCCTTAGCGCCCTGTTCGTTTTCCCGCCAGAACGGGTCCGGCGTTCTATTTTCTCTAAGAAGGGCACCCATCACTGTACCGGGAACCTGTGCTTGCATCCAGTTTTCATTTGCGGTATCACGAAGTCTCCACATTCCGTCCAGCTGCATTTTCTTCAAGGTAATCCTCCTGAAAAAGGAGGTCCGCGCAGTTATGCTTCGGACCCCTTATCTGCATTTTGTATAGCGGCGGTCAGTGCGGCAAATAAGGCCGCACTCAGCGAACAATCGGTTTGACAGAGTCTTTGATGACGATTTTGCCGCCGATCTGTACCCGGCCGGCGCGATAGGCCGGGTTTTTAAAGCGCTTCACGACTGCGTTGATAGCCGCCCTTGCCAGCCCTTTCATATTGACCTCGACAGTAGTAATGCGGGGAGTCGAAGTACTGTCCGCCGTCGAGTAATTGTCGAACCCGACAACAGAGATATCCTCCGGAACCCTGTAGCCTTTTGACTGAAGAAATTTGACAAAGCGATAACCGACCTCGTCGCAGTTGCATACAAAAGCTGTGGGCATTTCTGCCGGCAGCACAAAGTCAATGTTTCTTCCGTCGTTCGTGCGGTCCGAAATGAGCCAGTCGCGTCTGGGCTCGAACTGGTGTTCAATCATCGCCTTATAGAAGCCCATATACCGGTCCTGAATACTTGTTGTCGCCAGAACATTCCCGATAAATCCGATCCGGTTATGCCCGTTCGAGATAAGATAATCGGTCATCAGATACATATCGAAAAAATTGTCCGTAATAATGGAGTCCACGTCAAAATTCTTCTCATAGAAGTCGAGGAACACACAGGAAATTCCGGTGTCTGCAATACACTGCAGATATTCAGGGGTCAACTGGCCGATAATAATCAGGGACGATACTCTCTTTTCCACAATCATTTTCGAAATAGTAAGGGATGCCTCGTCCTCATAGGACAAAATATCAAAAATACTATAGAGTCCTCTGAGCTTTAACTCAACAGCAATCTTCTGGTACAATTCCCAATAAAACGAGGTGCTGATCTGAATATACCGCTGTGCCGTCAGAATGCCTATATCGCATCCTTCGATTGAATCGGTATCCGGCTTCGGGGAAGATTTCGAATATATGTATCCCAGTTTGTTTGCGGTCTTGAGAACCTCATCCCTAACAACCGGACTGACACCTTTTTTGCCGGACAGTGCATTGGATACCGTGACATTGCTGACATCCAATTGTGTGGCTATGTCACTCATCGTGACCTTTTTCCGGGCTCCTTCTCGCATATGCATACCGCCTTACTCAAATTTCAATCCTGAAAGTAATAGTAAGCCTCTCTAATTAATATTTCAAGTGAATCAATTAAAATCAGCTTATTTTATTACATTGTTTCTAGTCTTTAATCGTTTTTAATCAGTAAAACGCGAAAAAACACGATTCTTTCCAAAAGAATCGTGTTAAAAACCTGCATCTAAATTAATTTGGCTTATATTACGCTTGAAAGGTCTTCGACCTCTACCTTTGTATATTTGATAATTTCTTCCATCCGCTGCGTCTCAAGATAAGAGACGAATGTGTATGCGGCACCCTTTTTTTGAGCGCGTCCGGTACGGCCGATTCTGTGAAGATAATAATCATTCTCCTTGGGTACGTCGTAGTTAAAGACACCGTCAACGTCGGCAACATCTATGCCCCTTGCAGCAATGTCCGTAGCAATCAGGATCGGAAAGCTCCCCTTGCGGTAACCGTCCATAATCCTGTTCCTGGTGTTCTGGTTGATATCGCCGTGCAGGCAGTCTGCTGCAACGCCGGCCCGCTGGAGCCGTTCCGTCAGATGACGGACACGTGTCTTGGTATTACAGAACACAATTATCTTGGAAAGGTGCTTCTTATTGACTATCTCCATAAGCTTATCAAGCTTGTCCTTCTCTGCTACAGCCATCGAATACTGCTTGATATGCGGCATATCCTCCGCTTTCGGCGCAACATCAATGTCAACAGCTCCCTGGAAATACTGCCAGGAAATATCCATGACATCACGGGACATCGTAGCTGAAAAAAGCGCTACCTGTTTATCCTGAGGCGTAAGATCGAGAATTTTGCGGATATCTTTGATGAATCCCATGTTGAGCATCTCGTCGGCTTCATCAAGTACAACAGTATATACGGATGATATGTCAATGGTTCTGCGGCTAACATGATCAAGAAGTCGGCCGGGTGTAGCAACGACAATCTGGGGGTGAGCCGCAAGTTCCTTGAACTGCTTATCAAGGCTCTGCCCGCCGATTACCGCACAGATCTTAAATCCATGAATAAATTGGCCGATACTTTTAAGCTCCGAGCAGATCTGAAGGGCCAGTTCGCGGGTTGGGCAAAGAATCAGGTCCTGGACAAAGGCTGCTTCCATATTCAGGTATTCGAGCAGAGGAATTCCATATGCGAATGTCTTGCCGGTACCGGTCGGTGCTTTGGCAATCAGATTATATCCTTCCATCATGACCGGAATCGCTTGTTTCTGAACAGAGGTAGGAGTGTGAAGTTCAAGCTTTTCCAGAGCCTTTGTGACTTCTTTGGACAAAGTAAGATCAGCGAATGTGTTTATTTCCATTTAAATCCTTTCTTGGTAAAAAGCCCTTGCAGGCCCGGGGTAATTACAGGTATTTCTTTCTTTTGCAATACCAGATTGTCACGACAGTAACAAGTACTGCCGAAAGGACAAACATCGGATATCCGTATTGCCTCGATATTTCAGGCATGAATTTATAGTTCATGCCGTACCAGCTGGTCATAACCATGAGTGGAAGGAATACCGTGGATACTACGGTAAACAGTCTCATCATCAGATTGGCATCAATATCAACCTGCGACTGGTATGCCTCCCGCAGCTGCATAACACTCTCACGAAGTGTTACAGAGGCGCGCTGCAGACGGTCCAGACGCGTGCCGATCAAGTGGAACATATGCTGCGCTGTATCAGGAATAACACCATTGTCGTTCTCTACCAGTATATCCGATAAGTCAACCATAAGTCCCATATATTGCATCAGATGAAGAGTTTTATGCCTTAATCTGAAAATAATAACCGGATAATCAAGTTTTTCGTCGGCCAGAAGCTTCTCCTCAAGAACGGTCTCTGCTTCATCTATCTCACGCATCAGGGCAGCGTCATGAGCGATAATTCTCTCAAGCAGAAAGAACAATGTCTTTTCCGGAAGAATAGACAGCATATGTTTTGACGCACATTCATTCAAAACGGCTTTCTTTACGCTGTCAATCAATTCACACGGACTGGAAACAATCACAAGAGCTGTAGGGGTGAGAAAAAATGCGATCTCCTTTGCGTCGAGACCTGTCTCATTGGTCGAGAGCAGATTCAGCACTCCATAGGTCAAATTTTCCAGCATTTCTACTTTCGGTGTCTGAACAGATGTGTTGATACATTCCTCAATCGCGTATTCAGGGAATTGGAATTCCTTCCTGCTGTCTTCAACCTCTTCAGGTGTCAGAAAAGCAATAAAACGCTCCTGCGCAGCCTCACCCGACGCAGATATTCTCCGCGTGGAAAAGCTTGCTATAGACTCCGGATTCTCCAAAGGATCTCTGTCGGGCTGAATTGTAGAATAAACCTGCATTTGCCACCTCAGGCTGCGGGAGTGACTGCCGCCGCAGCGACACCTGAATTTCCTTTTGCTATGACTGCCTGATAGGAGTACGCGCCTGTCTGGACAGACGTACCGGGAAGCGGCAGCCCCGTAATCATGATCCCTTCTCTGGTTGCTGAAGGAGAAGCACTATCAAAGAGTGTAGCATCCCGGCCGTTTTTGTCAAACAAATTGTTGTATGCAAGTATGGAATATGACGTAATTGCTTCATTTTCCGGAACAGATGCGGCTTTCTGATATGTATTGCCCTTTGAATCTATTATGGCCATGGAGTTGATGACCGGAAAAGACTGGTACAGACTGCTCAGGTAACAGTTATAGTCAGGCAGGGGAATGTTAGCCGTCTGAAGCAGGAGTGTTGACATATAGTTGGCGCTTATTTTATCGATTTCCTGTTCGTTGATATCGTAATTCGCCCATATCAGGAACGGGGTCTGGTAAAGCTTCAGCATTTCTTCTGCGGTCAGATCCGTCAGGCTTTCGCCGAGAATTGTCTCACAGAAATTATTCTTCATATTGGGAAGATGGTCGCCGAAAAAGCAAATTACTGTAGGTTCATCAACTGTAGAAAAATAATCGATCAGACCCTTGAGCGCCGCATCTGACTGATGAATCAGGGACAGGTACTGCTCGGTTTCCGGAAACTGACCGGGATATTCGGTAAGACTCACGTCCTCTGTAAAATTCGCATACTGGTTGGTATATCCGCCGTGGTTCTGCATTGTTACGTTAAAGAGAAAGATCGGCTGACCCTCCTGCTTGTTCTCATAGAGTTCGATCAGTTTGTTGTATGAACATTCATCGCTGATATATCCTCTCATGTAAGAAGGACTCGTAAAGTCATCGATTGACAGGAACTGATCAAACCCCATATCCGGATATACGGCGGTACGGTTCCATCCGCTTGCCGTATACGGGTGAACTGCGATCGTTGAATAACCGTTGGATTTCAGGATCTGAGCAAGCGATCCCGTAGAAGAATCAATATACTGCTGATACGGTATACTTCCATTCGGCAAAAAAGCCATGGTGTTCCCTGTCAGGAATTCGAATTCGGTATTTGCCGTTCCGCCTCCATATGTCGATACATAAAGGCTGCCCTTGATGACATTGTCGGTAACGTTGTCATAGAAAGGAGTTACCTCTTTGTTGGTCGTATAATCGGCTACTGTCTGCAGATTTGCGTATGATTCGCACATAATTGCGATGATATTGGGCTTGGATACCGTCTCCTGCGTCACAGGGGCGGGAGACGGCGTAGCCGTAACAGAGGCGTTTGTCAGAATTTCCGCAGCGTCAGCTGCAGGAATTCCCGTCGGATCTGCCGTCGGGGTTGCTGTCGGCGCTGCCGTTGGGGTTGCCGTCGGAGTTGCTGTCGGGGTTGCCGCCGTTGCTGCTGTGGGCGCTGCCGTCGGGGTTCCCGCCGTTGCCGGGGCTGCTGTCGGCGCCGTCGTTGGGGCTGCCAATCCGGGAATCGCCTGTGATACCTGTGACTCGTCCCCTGTTAGGGCAGGTTCTGTCCCGGGGATAGTCTGAGCTGCCGGTGTCAGCGCATCAGATACGGCCCCGGATTCTATCTTCAACTTAATGTCAGCAACAGTATCAGCAGAATACGTACCGGGTTTGTCTACGTTCATATACTGTGCATTCATTGTAAATGCAAGAACAAGTCCGTTCACCTCATAGTTGGAAGCCTGGTTCCAGACATTATTGGTAATTCCGATCTTCTGCATCAGATTGAATGCAGCTACCGCATATCTATCCGTCCCGAAAAGCGAGAATACCATAAAACATCCCAGTACTGTGCTTGCGGCTCCAATCATTATCCGGCTCCTGATACGTGTAAGGGAATAATCTACCTTCCACGAGATCAGATTCATTAAGAGGAAGAACAGGAAGGTATAAATCAGGACGACCGTCAGGCTTATGGAATAGCTCGACGCTACATTCATCGCTGTTTTGGCTGAAAAGATATCCCAAGGCTGCAGCGGTTCTCCGCGGAACATCAATTTGAAGTAATTTATGACCGCAAGAATATATATTACCGAGTTGGAGACGAGCATGCTGACCCTAAGACGGTTGATCAGTACAAAGACAATTATATAAAGAATAAGGTAATATACATAATTGAGTGAATATACCTGAACACGCTTGTCCAGTGCCGAATTATCGTTTAGTGCTTCTACAAGAAAAAACATCGCTACCGGCGTAAGCAGCATGACCAAAAAGCCGGCAATGGCACGGCGTTTTTCAGGAATCTCTATTTCAAGCAGCATAACAGTGCTGCAAAGAAGGATAAGAACCGCACAGCCGATAAAAGCGCCCGTATTGTAATATGAATAGCCATATTGGGCAATCGTCTGGTAGCTCGTGGCATCAGAGACGCCGGGGAGAACCAGACTTGTCTCCTCCTGAGCGGAAGGAGCTGAAACCCAGACGATAGGAGATTTGTCCCAGCCTGTATCAACGGCACGGAGAGTATATGAATACGTTTTTGATGTATCAAGCTTCACATTTGTGTCAAACCGGTAATACGCATCATCCTGAAGATCCTTGATCGGCACAACCCCTGAGGAAAGAATCTTTCCCTCATTATCTGTAAGGCTAAATTGAATTTCACCTTTCGCCGTCTCATCCGTGTATGTGGCGAACCGGACTTCAACATAAGACAGTTCCTCTTTTGCAGGAACAAAATATTGCTGAAAGGGCGTATCCATTATCAGGGAGCCCATAGTACGTGAACTGCTGCCAACGCATGAGCTAGTTGAAATATTCCGGAAAGAAGCGGAATTTACAGCTAAAAGAGCCAGTAGGACAACAGCTGTAACTATCGACGCAATTATTCTAATCTTGTTCTTACTTGGTTTTATCATTACTTTTCCTTTCTTTTTACATAAACATTATATATTATACTTTGCTTTTGTACCTTTACGTATAACTTGCCTGTTGTCAGTTGCACAGTTTTTTGTGGCATTTTGGAGAATTTAGTGTCAAAAGAGAATGTATCTATTTCTTCCAATCTCAAAATGTTATGATAATTGAAATAGTTTGGCGGAGGTATCTCACATGGATCAGCAACAAGTTCTTGAACAGATCCAAAATGTACGGCAGAACATGCAGAAGATTATGGTAGGCAAGGAAGCGGCTCTGAATCTGCTCCTTATCGCCCTTCTGAGCAAAGGCCATGCCCTACTCGAAGATGTGCCGGGAATAGGCAAAACCACCATGGTTTATTCACTGGCAAAATCACTGGCCTGCAGTTTTGCACGAATTCAATTCACCCCCGACGTGATGCCGTCCGACATAACAGGCTTTTCCATATACAATATGAAAACGCAGGAATTCGAGTTCCGGCCCGGCCCGGTTCTGCATCAGATTATTCTGGCCGACGAAATCAACCGTACCTCACCCAAGACCCAGTCGAGCCTGCTGGAAATCATGCAGGAACATCAGGTAACCGTTGATGGAATTACCTATCCCCTTCCTGCTCCTTTTATGGTCCTTGCTACACAGAACCCTATTGAACACGCGGGAACCTTCCCTCTGCCGGAAGCACAGCTCGACCGGTTCTGCCTTTCCATCCATATGGGATACCCGACGGTCGACCAGGAGATGACTATCATGACCCGCGTCGATGAGTGCCCTGATATATCTACCTTACAGCCGGTTATCCTTTCAGATACAATTGTGGAGCTTCAGGGGGCGGCACGGAGTATCTATTGTGCCGACTCAATCAAACAATATATCGCCCGGATAGCTGCCGCGACACGCAAGCACCCGGATCTGAAGCTGGGAATCAGTCCGCGTGCTTCCATACATCTCATGCAGACGTCAAAAGCGCTGGCCCTTTTAGACGGCCGTGACTTTGTCATTCCCCAGGATGTGAAGCAGATGTGCCTGCCTGTTCTGGCACACCGCCTCTCGCTTCGATCTGAATCCGCAGCGGCCGGCAAAACGGCCGATGCTGTTCTTACCGAACTTCTGCGCACGCTCCCTGTTCCGAAATAATATGAGAAAGCGGCGCGTCGGATTCTTTCTCTTTTGGGCGCTGAGCCTGTGGGCTGTTCTGTATTCCGGAATGGCCGTATATTATTATGTGTTTTTCCTGTTTGGAATTGTTTTTATCATATCTGTCGTTCAGCTGATTCTGTCGTATACTTCCTTCGGAATCCGTACTAATCTATCTTCGCATCTCATCGAGAAACTGCAGCCCTTTTCCTGGAAACTACTGCCTAAGGCCCGTCACATATCGGTTGCGCATGTCAAAATCTCCGTCGAAATCCCTGATATATCGGAAGCGCATACGCCGCACAGGGATTTTTATGTGTCGCCGTCTTTCCGGAAAGTAACGCCCGTTAACCTGAGTATCCGATCTCCGTACTGCGGAACGCTTCCGCTTCTGGTAACCGGTGTCGAGATTACCGATATTTTCGGTCTTTGGCGCATAAAAGCCTCTCCAAATCATTATTTGGAGAAAAACCCGGTATATGTGACCGTACTGCCTGACACGACAACCTTTTTGCCTTCCGATCTTCTATATGACGAAATTATGCTCCCTGTCAGAAAAACCAGGGAGCGCGCTGAAGCTGTCGGCGTGCGTGAATATATTCGCGGGGATAATATGCGCAGCATCCATTGGAATTATTCGGCCCGCATCGGCAAGCTTCACGTGAAAGAATACGAAAAGGGCGCCAAAGAACTGCATCTTATCTATCTGGATCTGACGGATTCCCCTCTATCCGGTGAAGCCGCCATACGAGCCAAGGATCAGATGCTCTGCAGCGCAGCGAGTCTTTGTCATCACCTTCTTCTTGAGCAGATTCCAATGGTCATACTCGGATACAGTGCAAGTAATGACGGACGCTTCTCTCTGATACACGCAAACGCATGGGAAGCGGCGCGCATTTTCCTGGCACAGCGGGAATTTACAGATGAAGTACCATCTGAATACAAAGAATTGATTGCAGGCTATGTGCTTGCGGAAAAATCTACGCTGACTGTTTTCAGTATGGCTGTAACAGCCGATCCCCTCTCTTTTCTTACGTACAGAGCCGGCGATTACTCGTCGGTTTCCGTATGCTTCATTCCACAGCCCGGGTATCACCAGGAGCAGCAGATGCTTGTCCATCTGTGTTCCGACAAAGGAATTCAAACCACTCTTCTCCCCCTGCCCGCATCCGGTTTGTCGTCGCCTGTTGTCAAAGACCCGCACAAGAGCGTCAATCCCGAACCGTCATCCCCTCCTGGAAAAACGGAGGATGAAGGCTTATGACTTCGAAATGGAATGCGGATTTTGTACTGCATAATATATGCGCCTACTTAAGTGCTCTGGGTCTTGAGTTATTCACTCTTTCTATGATGGGACTCTCGCGCGAATTTACCTGGATAACTACGGCGATAGTCTGTGCTGTCTCGATACTCCTTTTGGTTTTGATGACTTATCGCTTCTCGATCGCACTGGTCCTCCTGACAGGTCTTTCGATCCCTGTCATATTTCTCGCTGTTTTCACCGATGCCCTGTATGCAATATATGAATACACAAACCGGTTTATTCTATGGCTCGGACCTTTTCTGTTGAGCTCGGGAACGCATAATGAGAATTTCGAGTCAACACTGTATATTTCTGTAATCTGCATCATATCCCTGCTATGCTTTGTTTTCGCATGCCTGCTTGACAGCGCGCTTTTCCTTCTATTACTCTCTATTATTCCCATCATCTCGATGAGTATCCTTTCCAAAAACAAACTGCCTTACGCTCTGCTGCTTCCTACCGTATTTGGAATAATCTTCCTGTTCTCCCTTACGGCCAAAACAGTCATTCACAGGGAGACCTCCGAGGTGTATTCCCAGAAGGGCTACCTGCATACACTTCTGGCGATACTTCCAGTGATATTTATCGGTCTTCTTATTTCCTTTTCCATATCCTACTCATACCCGGCTGAGAGCCTGCGTTCGGAGAACGTGACGGATTCTACCAACGATCTCCTTTCTGTCCTCCACCTGCCTTTGCCGAGCACTACGAACCGGAACGCGTTCAATCTGGGCGGTCTGGGCTACTATCCACTCCACAGCAGATTAGGGGGGCCCGTTTCCATCCTGAATATCCGGGTTATGGAAGTAACCAGCTCAAATGATCTTCTGCTTCGCGCGGCAACATATGATAAATATGAAAGAATCTTCTGGAGCTGCTCAAGCTCCCTGTTTTCCAGTCGTTTTCATTCCAATATCCTTACTGATCAGACGCAGAATTTCTTTGATATGAACAGACCCGATGCCGCGAAAATCCCCGAAGAACTATATTCATCCGTTATCGAAAATGAGGAAGTCACCATCAAAAACCTGAGCGCCCAGACAGGCAGTACTCTTTTTTCCGCCGACCACCTGCTTGATATTGAGAACACGAAACACGAGGTGTACTATAATCAATCTTCGGAGATTTTCCAGAACCAGAGTGTAG
>Ga0209540_10001764_pt1 | contig 15873 bp, 14 predicted proteins | sample BarGraIncu01121A_FD_184501 | JGI IMG/M metagenome (GOLD analysis project Ga0209540, IMG submission 184501) | Arctic peat soil microbial communities from Barrow, Alaska - Barrow Graham LP Incubations 011-21A (SPAdes) (version 2) | ecosystem: Environmental > Terrestrial > Soil > Wetlands > Peat... | reverse complement strand
TATTATTGCTTTTGTCCAACAAACTGACCGACGATTTGTGATGCCATTTTTCCAGTTTTCGGCAATAAAAGTTTGTATTGTCCAGAATGGCTTGCTTAAAACACTTTTGAAGCTGACTCACGATTTTTGGATACACATCGCCCGTAAGTTCGTCGCAATAAACCTTTTTAACTTCGGTAGGCAGCACCAAGGTATGCCTGAAATGACTGTTGATATACGTGGCATTGTACCCTCTACCTTTAAAAACATCGTTTTCGGCAGTTGTATTCTGAATATCCGGCAAACTGATTTCGGCTAGCACCTGCATCCAGTGCCGCACCGTGTCCCCATGTTGCGCTGCGTCAATCTGCTCGGTACCTACATTAAACAGAGGCACTTCCCTATCCCACCTTTTATGATTATAGGAATGAATATCATACAGCAGACACCCTCCGAAAAGAGTTTCGAGCTTACTAACAAGCGCATGTAGAATTTTGTAATATACGGCATGCTTCTGTTTACTGACTTTGATTTCCTGCGCCGTCAACTTTTTCGCCCACACTTTTTTACCCCAGGCTTCTTCGTATATACATTCCTCCGGAGTCCGGTTTAAATCATATTCAAAACGCGAATCGTTGGCAATAATGGTGATGGGCATTGATTTGATAAAATCTTCGGTAAACGGATCCTCCTCATACCAACGCTGATACTCATTCAGTGCTATTTTATGTTGTAATTCAGGTCTTAGCTGACTGCCATTGTGAATGGCTGTGCAGCAAAAAGGCACATATTTCGTTATTTTTATTTTAATGCTTCCATCGGCTGTTTCCAACTCAAAAAGTTTTTCTGCCTCAATGCTTTTTATAATCTCACTTACATCAATTTTATTAATCTTCATAGACTCTTATCAGGTAGATAATTCTTTTACTTTTTCAACTCTCGTTTGGCTACCACTTCTTCCAGATAATCAACGATATCTTCCTGTATCCTCACATTATTCAACTTGTTTATATCAACAATGGTACCGGGGCTAAGTACATTTATTTCAATCAGTTTTCCACTAATAATATCCAGTCCGGCAAAGTAAATACCGTCTTTTACGAGCTTTTTTCCAATAATTTCGCACATTGCGCGGTCTTGTTTGGTCAGTTTATACCGCTCCACACTGCCACCAGCCGATATATTGGAACGCATATCGCCCACTGCCGGTACCCTACGCAAAGCGCCGATTGGTTTACCGTTGAGCATCAGCACGCGGACATCCCCTTTTTCGGCTCCATCAACATATTCCTGCAAAATGACATAGTTCGATTCGGTTTTTGATTTGTTGATATAAAATTCCAACAACGATTTGATATTATCTCCGCTCGACTTTTCAACTACAATCACTCCGCGACCGCCATACCCGTCAAGCGGTTTCATAATCATCTTCCCTTTCTCCGAATTCTGGATTACACTCAACAAGTAATCCACATTTTTTGAAACAAACGTAGCAGGTATAATCTCCTTATTAGGATCATAATAAGCAGCCGTGTATATTTTATTATTCGCCTCCCGAAGTCCGTTCACCGAATTGAGAATAAACGTTTCATCTTTAATCGAATCCAAAAAGTTCAGCACAAACGGATCCAGCGGGGGATTATCGCGCATAAAAATCACATCAAAGTCTTTCAGCACCCGCATGCTTTTTTCAAATTGAACCGATTGATGAAAACTGGTCATGCTATTCGACACTTTTCCACCTCCGATAATGGTCTGACAATTGCTTAACGTAACACTATCTCTGATAGTCAGATTTTGCGGTGTCGTAATAGCCACTTCGTGCCCTCTTTGTACACATTCATGTACAATCCGAATCGTGGAGTCCTGTTTTGGTTTTATGGTTTCCCACGGATACATAATGAAACACACCTTCATATTTATAGCTTTATTAAATATTATTATTGAGAACTAAAAACTTGCAAACATATCACTATTCCGGTCAGAAAAATTGTAATATAACACAATACTACTTAATTTAATGGTATTGTAATCTCAGTGCATCCTTTTTGGGTTAATTACCTTGTGTATTTAATCCTATCAGTCTGTTTTTTATTCAAACCGGTTTTATTTAGGATCAATATTCATGCGTAGAGACAACGCATGCGTTGTCTCTACGCATTCAATTTCAATTATAATAAACCATAATTAAATTACCTGCACACTTGAAATATGAAAATTGGTTGTATTTTTGTAAGGTAAACTTACAAGTTTAGGAAACAAGTTAAACAAACTATCTATGGATTCAACAGACTTATCATCATCTTTGCGGGCAGCAATTTCGGGCCTGCACAAAGGACTGCGGAAACAGATTTCTTCCATCAAAACTTACTCTATGACGGAATTTGAAACAGTCAAATTCTTAGCACGCCACGAGTCATTATCACCTTCGGAGCTCGCGACCCTGACAAGAGTTAAGACACAGTCAATGTCACAAATATTAAAGAAAATGGAACTGCAGGGTGTCATTGAAAGAACCCGTTCAGAAAATGATGGACGCAAAGTACATATTTCATTAACCCCGGCGGGAAAAGAAATTGTGACAAAAACCCGATACGAACGGGATGAATGGTTGAAAAATGCCATTGAAACTTCACTGACTAAAGAAGAAAAAGAATTACTAGCAAAGGCTTTACCTCTATTGCAAAAGCTTATAAGAAACAACTAGGAAAGAGTATGGAATGGTATCATTATTTCAATGGATTTTTCGTCGGAGTTTTTTTGTCAAACTCTATACCTCATTTCGTGAAAGGTATTTGTGGTGATAAATTCCCTACTCCGTTTGCAAAACCGCACGGCAGGGGACTTTCATCACCTACACTAAACGTGGCGTGGGCATTATTCAACCTGATAATAAGTTATTTATTTTTCAGATTTTCAAGATTATCCTTTCTGGATAATCTTTCATTAATCACGTTTTTTGCCGGATTTGCCGTTATGAGTTTAATTTCAAGCAAAGGATTTGCAAGCAAACACAAAGAATAAGAATAAAAAGTTAGTTTAGTTTTCATGACAACAAAAATAAGCACATTCAGAGCCTTTCGGAGCCGAAACTATTGTTTGTATTTTGGAGGACAGTCGGTTTCACTCATAGGTACATGGATGCAGCGCACCGGGGTAAGTTGGGTCATTTATACCATGACACATTCGGCTTTTATGCTCGGAATCACAGTATTTGCCACTCAGTTTCCATCCTTTCTGCTGTCGTTATACGGAGGCATTATTTCGGATCGGTACGACCGCTACAAAATTATGCTCGTAACCCAGATAGCCGCCATGATACAGGCTGTATTATTGGCTGTATTAATGCTTACAAACCATTATGCGGTATGGAGCATACTCACGCTAAGCATTATTCTGGGTATCATCAATGCCTTTGATATGCCGGCACGGCAACCACTGGTTCACGAAATTATACACGATAAAGACGACCTGCCAAATGCGCTTGCCCTCAACTCCTCGATGGTAAATCTGGCACGGGTAATTGGTCCGGCCATGTCGGGTATTATTCTGGAAAGGCTGGGTGCCGGCATATGTTTTTCGCTGAATGCGTTGAGTTTTGTGGCAGTAATAACGTCATTGCTGCTTATGAAACTACCGCCTGCTGCGCAACATCCGGCACAAAAGAAAATTGCTACCGAGCTGAAAGATGGTTTTGTGTATATTAAAAACACGCCTATTATCGGAATGACTTTACTTATGCTCAGCTGTATGAGTCTGTTTGTATTACCTTATAACACGCTTTTGCCCGTATTTGCCAAGGTTATTTTTAAAGGCGATGCCACTACCTTTGGGTACATCAACAGTTTCATTGGAGTGGGTGCACTGGGAGGCGCTTTCTTTTTGGCATCATTAAAACCAGGAACTGATTTAAAAATTGTATTGCTAGTGAATACACTCATTTTCGGTGTGTGTCTGATGCTCTTTTCCCACACCAGCTTTTTTCCGCTTGCCATGCTGTTTGCAACTGTATCGGGCTTTGGTATGATGTCACAAACAACCATTGGCAATACCATTGTACAAATTCACGCTGCTCCCCTCATGCGGGGACGGGTAATGAGCTTCTTTGCACTGGCATTTTTCGGCATGTTGCCACTGGGTAGCTTGCTGGTGGGTGCCATATCCCAACGAATCGGAGCTCCCAACACCCTGCTTTGTCAGGGAGGAATAGCCATCATTATTTGTATCCTATTTTCTAACTTTCTGAGAGGAGACAAGATCAACAAAAAGAAAATGGAGAAAGTGAGCAATCAAGAAGAACTGATATTAAAGAATATTTAAACTTATAAGAAAATGAATTCAAACAACTCAAATACGGCTTTACTGGTCATGGATATGCAGACCTCCTTACTTAAAAGGCTTCCTGATGCTGGAGCATTTACCGATAACGTGGCCAAAGCCATAAGTCATGCCCGAAAGTTAAACATACCCTTACTCTATATAGTGGTAGGTTTCAGACCCGGAATGCCTGAAATAAGCTCAAACAACAAAGGTTTCTCGGCTTCCAAGGAACAGCTGGCCAATGTCAGCATGGAGGAATGGAAAAGGATTGACGCTAGTGTATCACCATTAGAAAACGAAATCGTGATTACAAAACGTCGTATTAGCGCATTCACCGGTAGTGACTTGGAAGTAGTATTGCGCGGACTCGGTATACAGCACTTGATACTCACCGGTATTTCTACCAGTGGTGTGGTATTATCTACTGTGCGTGAAGCAGCCGACAAAGATTATCGATTAACTATATTATCCGATGGATGTGCCGACATAGATCCTGAAGTGCATCGGGTCTTGACCACTAAAATTTTTCCACGTCAGGCAGAAGTCATGACGATAGAAGAATGGATCAGGTTGTAGGGATACGCATTTTGTAGAGACAAGGCATGCCTTGTCTCTACAGGGACGTTATTTTCCGTTTCAAATTCTGTTTCAAAAACAGAACTAACGCCAACCCAATGAAGACAACAAACATACAGAATGGGAAAATCCACCTCATGCCGGCCCATTCGGCAACTACCCCTACCAAAGGACCGGTAATTCCGAGTGAAATATCAATAAACAATCCGTAAGCTGCCAGAGCTGAACCTTTATTAGAAGAAGAAACCAGTTTCACGGCCTCTACACCTAAAGCAGGAAAGACCAGCGAAAAACCAAAACCAGTAATGGCCGCACCAACAACTGCAAACCACACATTGGCAGGTATAGAGATAAGTGCCAGTCCTACAATCTCTGTTATAAAACAGGCTATACACACAATAATTCCACCGCGCAGTTTTATAGAATTGCTAAAAATAAGTCGTGCAAAAATAAAGGTAATTCCGAACACTGTAAGACTGAATTCACCATTAGTCCAGTGCATATAATCATAATACAAAGTAATAAATGATGATATTGAACCAAAACCAATACCTCCCAAAGCCAAACAAATACCATACGGAAGCACTTTTTTCAGCACTTTGAAGAATGGCTGTGGAGCTTCGGTTGTCTGAGACTTCAAGGCTTTTTTTCGTTTAGCCAGAAAAAAACCTATTAAGGAAATACAAATAATGAGTCCGGCTACACCTTCAATACCCACGTATCTTTGTAAGAGTACACCCAGCGGAGCACCGATAGCCATGCCGCCATAACTGGCAATGCCATTAAACGAAATAGCCGTTCCGGTATGCTGATCACCAACTTCGAGCATGGCCCAATTGATAGGACTTGCCCCAATCATACCTTCGCCACAACCGGCAATCAACCGGGTAAGTACCAATACCGAAAGACACAATGCCGGACTCGACTTGCACTCAATAGCTACAAACAATAATATTCCACTCAATGCAAAGCAAATCATACTAATAAGAGTTGCAGGCTTAGGACCTTTTTTGTCAACAATTTTACCGCCATACCCCCGCATAGAAAAAGTGGTAAGATACTGAAGGCTAATAACGACTCCGGCAATAATAGCATTAAACCCCAACGTTTTGGTGATAAATATAGGCAATACGGCTAATGGCAGACCGATATTGGCATAACCCAGAAATGTCAGCAGTACATACCCTATAATCTTGCGGTTAATTTTATTAGGAACAGGTTTACGAATTGTTTCTTCCATTCAGGATTATTTAAAATAAGGACAAAAGTACTTGTTTTCTTCCGAAATATGTTTTATAGCATGTTTTAAAAGAACATAAAGCTATTGCTGTTAGAATAGAGCCCTTGTTCATGTTCTGTTTATTGAAATTCGAAGACAGGCTTTTTGTCTATAAAACAAACCCCATAAAGCACTAAGCCAAATGGGATTTGTAGAAATAAATGAGAAAAAATATTATGCAACTTCTACTTCGGGCAAGAACAACTTCATGTCTTCGTCTACGCTTCCGATAGGTGCAATTCCAAAGTTTTCAACAAGCACTTTAGCCACATTAGGCGACAGAAAAGCAGGTAATGTTGGGCCAAGGTGGATATTTTTCACTCCCAAATAAAGTAAAGCGAGTAATACAATCACTGCTTTTTGCTCGTACCAGGCAATATTATAAGCTATTGGCAGCTCGTTGATATCATTAAGTTCAAAAACTTCTTTGAGCTTCAAAGCAATCATTACCAGCGAATAACTATCGTTACATTGTCCGGCATCGAGTACCCGTGGAATACCACCTATATCACCCAACGGCAATTTATTGTAACGATATTTAGCACAACCTGCGGTCAGAATTACGGTGTCTTTCGGCAATTGTTCAGCAAACTCGGTATAATAACTACGACCTTTCATCCGCCCATCGCAACCAGCCATAACGAAGAATTTACGGATCGCACCTGATTTTACGGCATCCACTATTACATCGGCTAAAGCAAATACCTGCGCATGGGCAAACCCACCTATAATTTCACCGGTTTCTATTTCGGTAGGTGCAGCAAATTGTTTGGCATGTGCAATCAATGCTGAAAAATCTTTAGGTTGACCGCCCTGCCCTTCTTCAATATGTTTGAAACCGGGAAAGCCTGACGAACCTGTTGTATACACCCTGTCGGTATACGTAGCTGTGCTTCTTGGCGGAACAATGCAGTTGGTGGTAAAGAGAATCACACCGTTGAAAGTTTCAAAATCAGTCACCTGACTCCACCATGCACCGCCGTAGTTACCCACAAAGTGGCTGTACTTTTTGAATGCCGGATAATAATTAGCCGGAAGCATTTCGCTGTGAGTATATACGTCTACGCCGGTTCCTTCGGTTTGTTTCAGCAATTCTTCCATATCTTTCAGGTCGTGACCACTGATCAGAATACCCGGATTACTACGAACACCAAAGTTTACCTTCGTGATTTCAGGATTACCGTACGAAGTAGTATTAGCTTTATCAAGCAATGCCATTACGCTCACACCATATTTACCTGTTTCGAGCACCAAATCAGTAAGTTCATCAGCCGAAAGAGCATCGTTGGTAGTTGCCACGAGCGCACGCTGAATAAACGGATGAACTTCGGCATCATTGTATCCCAAGTTGTTGGCATGCTCAACGTAAGCCGCCATCCCTTTCAAGCCATATATAACCAGTTCGCGAAGTGACCGCACATCTTCATTTTCGGTAGCCAGCACACCTACCTCTTTGGCAATAAGTTCCATTTCGGCAGCCGTAACAGCCGTCCATGTAAGCAACTCGGTTTTTTCGAGCTCTACCTTATTCTCCAGCAGAGTAGATTTCAGTTGAGCACGGAGTTTAAATCCATCGCGAATGCGATTCACAAACCGTTCGTAATCGAAATTAGCATTGGTGATAGTCATAAACAGACTGTCGGTGATAAAGAGATTGGCTTCCTCGTTCTCTATGCCCAACGTACGTAGTGCATGAGTGTAATGAGCTAATCCTTTTAGCTGATAAATCAATAAATCCTGTAAAGCAGCTACTTCGGGTGTTTTTCCACAAACTCCCTTAATCTCGCATCCGGTTCCTTTGGATGCTTCCTGGCATTGAAAGCAAAACATGTTCATAATATATAATGATTAATTGTTACCCCTAACCCCTAAAGGGGAACTGAAGAACCCCCAGCCCCTAAAGGGGAGTAAGAGATGTTAGTATAACTTGATTTTAAAATAATTGGTAATTTTGTTCCCCTTTAGGGGCTAGGGGTAGTTTACACCCACTCTTCTTTCATAATGTCGCCCTTTACTCCCATTACGACAAGCTTCAGTGGAATCTTACGACCCGCTTCAGCAACGGCTTTTTGTGCCAGTCGGAACAGCCCTCCACAACAAGGAACTTCCATAATTACGACTGTCAATGTATTAATTGATGAATAAACAATCATGTTTTTCAGTTTCTCGACGTACATTTCCTGATTTGAATCGAGTTTGGGACAAGCAATAGCCAGTATTTTTCCGGTCAGAAAGCGATTATGAAAATTGGCAAAACTATACGCCACACAATCTGCCGCCAACACCACATCTGCTCCCTGAAAATATCCTGCTTCCGGATTCAGCAAATGAAGTTGTACCGGCCACTGACATAGTTGAGAAGGCGACTGAACATCAGATGAAGCCATTTTAAAAACCTGTGAAGCAGCCGGAGCAAATGACATCTCACGACTTCCCGGGCAACCTCCCTCCTGACTGTGTTGCACAACCGCTGAAGGTTTTGTAGCACATCCGGCTCCTCCATGGTTATGCACCTGTGCAAAATCAATCTGAATACCATTAGAGCGTAAATATCCTACACCCTGTTTCAGATATTCAATTTCGCCGTGATCTTTCAAATGTTTCAGGTGAGCAATAATGGTTTTCTCGCCCTTCGGAATCATGCGCTCAATGGTAGCAATTTCATCGTATGCTTCTGCTTCGCGTTCTTCAAGCGTGATAGCTCCTACTGGGCAATCGCCAATACAAGCCCCCAGGCCGTCGCAAAACAATTCGCTAACCATACGGGCTTTACCATCTATCATCTGGAGTGCACCTTCATGGCAACCACTTACACAAGCCTCGCAACCATTGCAAAGTTCTTCGTCTATTTTTATTATTGTTCTTCTCATTTGACCCCTAACCCCTAAAGGGGAATTAAGTTAGTATTGTTTTATTTCAGTAATAATATTATTTTGTGTGTAGAAACTGTGTCTTAAAGCCCCTTTAGGGGTTTGGGGTTTCTTACTTAATCATGGTCAGCAACATTTTAAACTGCTCAACGGCTACCACTGCATGCCGAACGTTGGCAGGCATGATAATGCTTTCGCCCACGCTTAGCTCAAATGTTTTTCCATCAATAACTACCTCGCCTTTACCATCAAGAACCTGTACAATAGCGTCGAATGGTGCGGTATGTTCGCTCAGAAATTCGCCTTTGTCAAAGGCAAACAGAGTCACGTTTCCACGTTCGTTTCTTATTATGATTTTGCTTACCACCGAACCTTCGGCATAAGCCACTTTATCTGTCATGCTGAATTTTTCAGCTGTAGGGAATGCTTTATTTTCCACGATCTTTAGTTTTAAATGTATATTTAATTGAGACATTATAAAGTCCACCAAATCGGTAGTTGTTTATAATTACGCAGCAAAAGTACTGCAGCAAAAACAATAAAAGTGTAACAGTTGTTACACCCATGAAATTTGTTTGTATTTTTGTACAAAAAAAATAATAAGATGAAGAAAGTAGATTTATCAGCCTGTCCGGTGTGCAATAAAATAAAAATTGACGATGAAGAAGCTTTTCTGGAAAATCTGAAATGCAGCATTAAAGCTTATCCTAAAAATGAACTGATCATAAGACAAGGAGATGTATGCGACGCCTTGTATATGCTTATGGTTGGTTCAGTTAAAACTGAAATGATTACCGACAGTGGAAACATACTTGGTATTGAGATAATCAAAGCTCCACGTCCATTAGCTCCGGCATTTCTTTTTTCGGATAATAATCACTTTCCGGTAGATGTAACGTCGCTGGAAGAAGTGGAGATTATGAAGATACCAAAAGCTGAAATCATGCGACTAATGACTACCAACCCCGATTTCATGAGTAGTTTTATGACTCATAATGCCAACCGCACGCAGTTTCTGACCAATCGGTTGCAATTGCTTTCCATCAAAACGATCAAGGGAAAACTGGCACATTTTCTTCTAGAAAACTCACCTGCAGAAGGGAAACCTTTCGAAATTAACCGCAATCAAACTGAGTTAGCCGACTTCTTTGGTGTAGCCCGTCCGTCACTGGCACGGAGTTTATCAGAAATGGTTCAAGAGGATATAATCAGTATCAACAAAAAAGAATATACTATTCTTAATTATAAAGCTTTGCGTGAACTACTCGTGTAACCCGCGAAATAGACCAGTAGCTTTAAAAATAAAAAAACTGTTTCTTATACCATATTTTGCTGAATAATAGCGACTAAAATCAAACGACTGTATCCACTGTTTAGATAATAATGATACATCGGCTTTTCTATTTCAAAAAAAGATACTACTTTTGCTCCCGCTTTGGTTTTAGTTCACGATTTCTTGTGAACTGAATTAAAAGGGAAACAGGTGTAATTCCTGTACAGTCCCGCTGCTGTAAGCTCTTTAAACGTTTTGAACAACACTTTTGCCACTGAAATTTTCAGTAAACAGTGAACAGTAAACAGTAAACAGTCATATATAGACTGATAACTGATAACTGATGACTGATAACTGAGATCGGGAAGGCGTTCAAAACGGGAGTAAGTCAGAAGACCTGCCAGACAACAATCAATTTTCAGAAGCTTTCGAGGAAAAAGCGACGAAACATCAGCAAAAACAATTATCATTTTGCCTTTGTGAGGTCATTTTCGGGAGCTATTTGATCGGTTTATTCATCGTCAAATAGTTACAACTGTGTTTAAAAACTTTCTATTCATCATTGTATTCTTTTTATTTGGGTCATTTTCTGTATTTTCTGAGGTTCCGGCCACTGATTCAATTCATGTCCGCAATCTAAAGGAAGTCACGGTAAATGGTCAGGCTCTTAAAAATGCAAGAGCTTCGATGCCGGTTCAAATTATTACCAATAAAGAAATGGCATTGCTTAATGCCAATAACGTTTCAGATATTGCCAAATATTTTTCGGGTGTTACAGTAAAAGATTACGGTGGCATAGGCGGAATGAAAACAGTTTCACTTCGCGGTATGGGAACTCAATACACAGGTGTTAGCTACGATGGCGTAATGATGAGTGACATTCAATCGGGACAAATTGATCTAGGCCGTTTCTCTCTCGATAATATCTCAGAAATCTCATTGACTAACGGTCAGCCAAATGACATATTCCAATCAGCACGTTTGTTTTCGTCGGGCGGTATTCTTAGCCTCAAAACAAAATTGCTCGATTACAATAAAGATCAATCAATTGCAGGAAAAGTAGTAATTAAAGCTGGTTCATTCGGATTACTAAATCCTAGTTTATTCCTGACAAAGAACATCAGTGAAAAATGGGCATTTAATCTATCTGCAGATGCACTTACGGCCAATGGTAAATATACTTTCTTGCAATATTATGGTTCTACCGATAACCTTTCGGAAAAACTAACCCGAACAAATAGTGATGTAAAATCATTGCGCACTGAAATGAACTGGTTATATCGTATCAAAGAAAAAGAGAGCATCACATTTAAAACCAATTTCTTTGGCTCAGAACGTGGATTACCCGGTAGCATTACATTTTACAATACCAATGACTCTCAGCAGCGTTTAAAAGACAGAACATTCTTTTCGCAAATACACTATGAAAACCTGATCTCGGATAAATTTCAACATCAATATTTCGCAAAGTTCAACATATCAGACAATCATTACTCTGATACAGATACAAAATATAGTATTACAAATGGTATTCTCAAGGATCATTATTTGCAAAAGGAATATTATCTATCATCCTCATTTCAATATAAGCTATTTGAACCTATGTTCTTATCGTTAGCAACAGATTGGTTTTATAATACTCTTGATATCAATTCAAATGTCAACTTCAAAAACTTTCAATATCCGACACGGCATACAGGTATGGCTAACCTTGCAACCAAATATGTTACAGAAAAACTAACTTTGGGAGCTAACTTACTTTACACACTTACGCGCGAGCAGGTACGAACAGGAAATGCCTCACCAAATAGAGATAAACTATCACCAACAGCAAATCTGTCATTCAAATTACTTGAAGACAAAGAGCTTAGGATAAGAGCTTTTTACAAAAACATTTACCGTCTTCCGTCATTCAACGATTTATATTATCAGGATATGGGAAATTCAAATCTGCGTCCTGAAAATTCAAATCAATATAATATCGGATTCACCTATCTGGATACAGAAATACCTTTTTTGTCGGAATTTGCTATCATGGCCGACGGATATTATAACCGGGTAACAGATAAAATCATTGCTATTCCGCGAGATATGTTTCATTGGAGTATGACAAATAGAGACAAAGTAAATATTAAAGGTATTGACATTAGCCTAAAAGCAAATGTCAAAGTAAAAAAGTCTGATCTCGTGAAACTGAAAAGCAACTATTCCTACCAAAGTGCTAAAGATGCTACTCCGGGAAGTGATAACTTTGGAGAACAAATTCCGTACACCCCCGTACATTCAGGCTCAGGCTCTATATCTTACGAACATAACAAATGGGAAGTTGGATACAACATGATATTTTCGGGTATAAGATGGATAGGACAAACAACTGACAATACAAACAAAATGGATGGCTATACCATACACTCAATATTTTTATCAAAAAATTACAAACAATGGAAGGTAAACGCTGAAATCATTGACTTATTCAACACTCAATATGAAGTCGTAAAGTTTTACCCCATGCCACGCCGAAATTTCAGGATCACAGTAGCAATGAATTTAGGCAAATAACAGATAACTCAAAACAACAATATTATTTATGAAAACAACAAAAATTATTACAGCTTTATTATTAGCAATACTTTGCACTCCAATATTTACTTCTTGTAATTCAAAGGATGAAGTTGAAAAAGTTAGTTCTCCCAGCTCACCAAGATCATTGACGGCAGCAAGCGGTAAAGTATATATAGTACAATATGATGGTCATGTAACACAATTAGATACAACAAACTTATCATTAGGCCAAACAATCACTGTAGGAGCAAATCCTGATGCTAGCGTTATCGTTAACAACAAATTATATGTTGCAAACACCGGTGGAATGGCTGCAATAATGGATAGTACAATTTCGGTTATTGATCTTTCTACTTTTAAAGAAACTAAGAAAATTAAAGTCAACCTAAACCCGGCAGGTATCAAAGCAGATAGTTATGGCGATGTATACGTTATTTCAAATGGTGACTACACAAACATCCCCGGAAAATTCCAACGTATTGAAGCCGGTACAGATAAAGTTACAGACATCGATGTTAAAGCCAAAAATTTTGATATAATAGGCGATAACGCTTATATTTCTAACTTCGAATATGATAAGAATTTTGCTGTTTCAAACAAAACTATTGCTATATATGATGTTAAGAATGAAAAGCTAGTCAATGCCAATATCATTTCTACCGAAATTGTAAAAACTCCTTATTGTATCGACGTTAATCCGGTAACCAAAGATATTTATTTGGGGGTTACTGATTATACAAACAATGGTAAAATGTATTGCTTTAAGGAAGATGGAACTTATAATTTCGAATTTAATACAGGTGTAAATCCATCTAAAACAGTTTTTTCTAAAGATAATAAAAGTCTCATTGTTTTAAACGAAGGAAAATATGAAGCTAATAATGCGGGCTTAAATTTCTTTGACCTAACAACTAAAACAAGTACAGATAACTATTTTCTTCTAAAAAATAATCGTGGATTAGGAGATACCGGGCAAGACATGATTAGATATGGTTCTAAAATCTATATTGCTGTATATAAATCAAGCATCATTGAAGTTATTGACGCAGTTACAGGAATTTCCATCAAAACAATTCCAATGGTAACTTTAACCGACAAAGTCGCGAAATAAAAGAAAAACAGGCATTCAATCTAAGCAAACAATGCAATGTTTGGAATAACTGAAGCTGAGATGCTGCCATATCTCAGTTCGGTTATTCCTTTTATAATTAATAATACAAGACTAATATGAAAGGATATATTCATGTTTATACCGGAAACGGTAAGGGCAAAACCACTGCTGCACTTGGTCTTGCAGTAAGGGCATTGGGTGCAGGCAAAAAGGTTTTCATCGGTCAGTTTGCCAAAAGCAAACAGTACTCTGAGCTTGAAACTATCAATAAGCTATTGACCGACATCACTATTAAACAATACGGCATGGGCTGCTTCATTTTCGAAAAGCCCAAGGAGGAAGATGTTCTGGCCGCTCAGCAAGGATTGCAAGACATTATCGAAGCTATTGAATCAGATAAATACGATGTCATTATTCTGGATGAAGTCAATATAGCCGTTCATTACAATTTAATCAGTGTAGAAAAACTGATTGAGGTAATAAGCAAGAGAAATGAACGAACAGAAATCATTATTACCGGACGGTATGCTACGCAGCAGATTATGGACTTTGCCGATCTGGTTACCGAAATGAAAGAAGTAAAACATTATTATCAACAAGGCGTACAAGCCCGCGTTGGTATTGAAAAATAGAATATAGTTACAAGGAGATAGTTACAAGTTACGAGACCGTTCTTTGTTCTTTGTTCTTTGCTCTTTGCTCTTTGCTCTTTGCTCTTTGCTCTTTGCTCTTTGCTCTTTGCTCTTTACTCTTTGTTCTTTGCTCTTTACTCTTTGTTCTTTGTTCTCTGGTAACTCGTAACTAAAAAATATGACTCATCTCTCCCCCCTTATGTTTGCCGGAACCGGTAGCGACGTAGGCAAAAGCGTTATTGCAGCAGCATTCTGCCGCATATTCAAACAAGATGGCTACTCTCCTGCTCCATTCAAGGCTCAAAACATGGCCCTGAATTCCTTTGCTACGCCCGAAGGGTTGGAAATTGGCCGGGCACAAGCTGTTCAGGCTGAAGCCGCAGGTGTTCCCTGCCACACCGATATGAATCCATTATTGCTAAAACCCACTACCGATAAGATTTGTCAGGTGGTATTAAATGGAAAATCGATAGGCAACAAACACGCATTTGACTATTTCACTTCAAACAATAAAGCCAACCTGCGTATAGAAGTGTGTGCTGCTTTCGACAGACTGGAGGCGCGTTACAATCCCATTGTGCTCGAAGGAGCCGGAAGTATTTCGGAAATCAATCTGCGTGAATTCGATCTGGTAAACATGTCGATGGCTGCACACGCCCACGCTTCAGTTATTTTGGTAGCCGACATAGACCGCGGTGGTGTATTTGCTTCGGTTTATGGTTCTGTCATGCTTCTCACCGAAGAAGAACGAAAACTGGTTAAAGGAATACTCATCAACAAGTTTCGTGGTGACATACGTCTGTTTGAATCGGGTATCAAGATGCTCGAAGATTTGTGCAAAATTCCGGTCGTCGGGGTTGTTCCTTACTACCACGACATTCATATTGAGGAAGAAGACTCGGTAATGCTGCATACAAAAAACCGCTTTGCTAAAGAAGGGAAAGTAAACGTAGCAGTGGTATTACTTCAACATATGTCTAACTTTACCGATTTCAACCCACTGGAAAAAGATGACCGGATTCATTTGTTTTACACCAACCAACCGAAAGATCTGGAGGGTGCCGACATAATCATTGTACCGGGAACAAAAAGTACACTGCACGATTTGCAGATTCTGCGTCGGGACGGGATGGCGCAAGCTATTATTCAGGCAAAGAACAATAACAAAACAGTGCTGGGCATTTGCGGAGGTTATCAAATGCTGGGAACCGAACTATCCGACCCAAATGGCATTGAAAGTGACATAAAACAGCTTCCCGGGCTAAACCTAC
>Ga0209540_10001763_pt1 | contig 15875 bp, 12 predicted proteins | sample BarGraIncu01121A_FD_184501 | JGI IMG/M metagenome (GOLD analysis project Ga0209540, IMG submission 184501) | Arctic peat soil microbial communities from Barrow, Alaska - Barrow Graham LP Incubations 011-21A (SPAdes) (version 2) | ecosystem: Environmental > Terrestrial > Soil > Wetlands > Peat... | reverse complement strand
GCATGATGAACATCGCGCGCGGGGCAGCCCTCGTGATCACCGGTGGGGCCTCGATTTCGGCGCTCGGCGGCGGGGTCGTCAAGTTCATCGGGAACGACGAAATCCGGCTTGGCTCGGGTGACGGGGTCGTCTCGATCCCGATCATGCTCTTCGTCGTCGTCCTCGCCTACGTCGGGTTCTACTTCTTCCTGAATCGGACGGTCGTCGGGCGTCACATCTACGCAACCGGCGGCAACCCCGAGGCGGCGCGACTCTCCGGGGTGCCCGTGGACCGGATCCTGGTCCTCGTCTACACGATCTCCGGACTCATGGCCGGCCTCGCTGCAGTCGTCCTCGCCGGGCGAACGGACTCGGGGTACCCGAACGCGGGGCTCGGTTTCGAGCTCGATGCGATCAGCGCCTGCATCATCGGCGGCACCAGCTTCTTCGGCGGGGTGGGTACGGTGAGTGGGACCCTCATCGGGGCTCTCATCATGGGGGTCCTGCGGAATGGCCTGAACATCATGAGCGTCGACACGAACTGGCAGACCGTGGTCATCGGCGCCGTGATCATCGCGGCCGTGTACGTCGACGTTCTCCGGCGGCGCGCCGGGCAGTCCCGGTGACATCCCGCTGAAGTCGGGTGCCCGTCGTCGGCCGGGCACGCTGGAGAGGAGGTTCGCCCCAGGATCGCCGCGCGCGAGCGCACCGATACGAGCACGGAGCTGGCTTCTCAGCTCCCCAGAGGAGGATCACGCGTGAAGTCCAAGCGCACACTGGCCGCGAGCGTCGCCGCACTCGGCCTGCTCCTGGCCGCCTGTTCATCGAGCGCGACGACGGCCCCATCGGGCTCCGCCGCCTCGCCCGCGGCGAGCACGGGCGGCGCCGCCGGTGCGGCCGCCTGCCAGGGCAAGACGATCGCGGTGATCGTCAAAGCCGGCACCAGCACCTACTGGAAGACGGTCGGCTCCGGCGTCGATGACGCCAAGGCCGAGTTCCCAGGCTGCACGATCACGTTCGAAGGTCCGGACGCCGAGACGAACGTCACGGCCCAGATCGCCGAGGTCGAGTCCGCCGTCGCCAAGAAGGTTGCGGCGATCGTGATCGCCGTGACGGGCGCCGACCAGGTGCTGCCCTCGCTCCAGAAGGCGGCCGACGCAGGGATCCCGATCATCCTGATCGACACGAACAAGGAATTCGCTCCCAAGAAGGCGTTCGTCGGGACCGACAACACCGCGGGTGGCAAGGCGGCCGGCGACTACTTCGTCAAGACGGTCGGCGTCAAGGCCGGCGACAAGGTCCTGATCATCCGTGGTCAGGCGGGCGACGCCGTCCACAACCTGCGCGAGCAGGGCGCGTCCGACGTGCTCAAGGCGGCCGGCGCCACGGTCATCGTCCAGCCTGCCGACTCCGACCGGGCCAAGGGCCAGTCGGTGATGGAGAACGTGCTGCAGGCCAACCCGGATCTGAAGGCTGTCTTTGCCACGAACGATGAGATGGCCCTCGGCGCCCTCAAGGCCGCCCAGCAGGCCAACAAGACGATCCCGATCATCGGGTTCGATGCCAACCCGGATGCCCTCGCCTCGGTCGCGGCAGGCGGGCTCACCGGCTCCATCGCGCAGTTCCCCAAGAAGATCGGCCAGATGGGCGTCGAGACCGCGGTCAAGGTCATCGCCGGCGAGACGGTCGATGCCAGCGTGAACACGGGCGTTGAGCTCGTCACGAAGGACAACGTCGCCAACTTCAAGTAGGCCCCTCGCGTCGTTTCCGGGCGCGCGGCCCCCGCCGGCCGCGCGCCCACTCTCTTCCGCACACCCAGCACGCCCAAGGAGGCACGTCCGTGTCCGCCACAATCCGCGTCGGCCTGATCGGGCTGGGCTGGCTCGGAGCGCGCCATGCCCGCCACATCGCCGCTGGCCGCCGCGGGACTCGCGCGGTCCTGGCAAGCTCCGGCGAGCGCAGCCGCGCCGTCGCCGTCGAGATCGGCGCGCCCTGGACGGCCGACTGGACCGCTGTCGTCGACGACCCCTCGGTGGACGTGGTCGTCGCGGCCGTCAACGCCCGCACGCACCCAGCCATCATCGAGGCCTGCGCGTCGGCCGGGAAGCCGCTCTTCGTCGAGAAGATGATTGCCCTCGACGTACCGGACGGCGTGCGCGCCCTCGCGGCCGCAAAGCGTGCCGGGATCCTTGTCCAGGTCGGTTTCCAGCGTCGCAGCGACCCCGCGTACCTCCGGGCTCGCGCCGCCATCGAGACCGGCGAGATTGGCATGCCGATTGCCGCCTTCAGCTGCACGCGAGATCCGCGCGGGATCACGAGCGTGAGCGTCGATTCGGGCGGCCTGCTGATGGACCTGATGGGCCACGACTACGACACCTGTCGTTGGCTGATCGGGGACGAGCCGGTTTCCGTCTACGCCGAGGCCCGCTGCATGGTCCAGCCCGAGCTCAAGGCGCAGGGCGACTTCGATCATGCCCGCGTCCTCGTCTCGTTCGCCGGGGGCGCGAGCGGGCTCGCCGAGGCCAGCCGCTTCGCCCGCTACGGCTACGACATCCGCGGGGAGGTGGAGGGGTCTCTCGGCGAGGTCGAGATTCTGGGCGCAGAGACCGTCCCGTTCGTCGTCCGGACGGAAACAGCCGCCCGTTCCGAGGTCACGCCGCGTCTCCGCGAAGACTGGTTCTGGAATCGCTTCCAGGAGGCGTTCGGGCGCGAGCTGGACACGTTCATCGACGCCGTCCGGGGGACGGCGCAGCCGGCCGCCACGCTTGACGACGGGCTCGCTGCTCTCCGTATCGCTGCCGCCGCCATCCGGTCGGTCGAGGAAGGCCGGCCCATCCTGCTGGAGGAACTGCCATGAGCCCCGCCCCCGGTACCCGTCCCGCCCCGCTCGCCGTCGCGGTCCTGGGGGCAGGCCGGATCGGCCGCAAGCACGCCGAGACGCTGGCCCACCGAGTGGAGAACTGCCGCGTCCCGTGGATCGTCGAGCCGCTCGAGGACGTTGGACGCGCCTGCGCCGCCGACTTCGGTGCCAAGTGGACGCCCGACCCGGCCCGGGCCATCGCCGACCCGGCGGTCGACGCGGTCCTCATCGCGACGCCAACGAACACGCATGCTGACCTGATCGAGCTGGCCGTCTCGTATGGCAAGCCGATCCTGTGCGAGAAGCCCATCGACTTGACCATGGAGCGGACCCTGGCCGCGATCGGCGCGGCCGAGAAGGCCGGCGTGCCGCTCCAGATCGGGTTCCAGCGCCGCTATGACCCGTCGTACGTGCGGGCCCGGACCATGATCGAGGAGGGCGCGGTCGGCAACGTTGAGCTCGTCACGGCCACCAGCCGCGATCCCCAGCCGGCGCCGCTCTCCTACCTGGCGGTCTCGGGCGGCATCTTCCGCGACTGCTCGATCCATGACTTCGATCTCGTGCGCTACCTGACCGGCCACGAGGTCGTGGAGGTCTTCGCCTACGGCGCCGCGCTCGTGGACCCGGCGATCGGCGAGATGGGCGACGCGGACACGGTGGTCGCCTCGCTCCGGTTCGACAATGGCGCCCTGGGCGTGGTGACCTCGTCGCGCCGCGCCGTTTACGGTTACGACGTGAGCACCGAGGTTTTCGGCTCCGGCGGCAAGGTCGTGGTGGGAGAGGCCCCGGAAACGTTGGTCCGCCGGTACGGCAAGGATGGGGTCACCCACGACAACATGTACTGGTTCCTGCAGCGCTTCGAGGCGTCCTACATCCTCGAGGTCGAGGACTTCGTGGCTTGCCTGCGCGAAGGGCGTGCGCCGCGCGTGACGGGCGAGGACGGGCGCGCCGCGCTCGCCATCGCCGAGGCGGCGACCCAGTCGTTCAAGGAGAGCCGGCCGATCGCAGTCGCGAAGCGGCCCCTGCCCGCCGGCGCCGGGCAATGACCGCCGGCAGCTGACGGCCGCACGGTGATGTCCGGGCCCGCCCGATGGGCGTGACAATCCGCGACGTCGCGCACCGGGCCGGCGTTTCGACCGCGACCGTCAGCCGGATCCTGTCCGGCGCCTCGACCTCCCGGCCCGCGACGGTCGCCGCCGTCCGGGCGGCGGTCGACGAGCTGGACTACCGCCCGTCCAGCATCGCCCGCTCCCTCAAGACGCGGATGACCAAGACCCTGGGCCTGATCGTCACCGACGTCCATAACCCGTTCTTCCCGGAGCTGGTCGCCGCGGTCGAGGCCGCGGCCTGGGAGCACGGATTCCGGATCATCCTGTGCAACGGGGCCCGCGACCCGCGACGCGAGGCCGACTACCTGGCGCTCCTCCAGGACGGCCGGGTGGATGGTCTCATCGTGGCCGCCGGCCACCTGACCGACGGGTACGCCGCGCAGCTCGCGAGGTCGGCCGTCCCGGTGGTCATCGTGAACAGCGGGCGCGCCGACCTGGGCGTGCCCACGATCGTCTCCGACAATCGGGCGGGGGGCCGCCTCGCGGCGGAGCACCTGCTCGGGCTCGGTCACACGCACCTCGCCGTTGTCACCGGCCCCATCGAGGCCGCCGACTCGGTGGACCGCGTTCGGGGCGCGCTGGACGCCCTGGCATCGGCCGGCATCGGCCGCGACGAGGTGCCCGTCGTCCTCGGTTTCGGGGCTCCGGGCGCCGGAGGACAGTCGGTCGGCGAGCTGCTCGCGGAGCGGCCCGACATCACCGCGCTGATCTGCTACAACGACGTCACGGCGATCGAGGTCGTCCGGGCGCTCCGTGCCATGGGCCGCCGCGTGCCCGGGGAGATCAGCGTCGTCGGCTTCGACGACATCGACGCCGCGGCGTGGGTCGAGCCGCCCCTCACCACGGTTATCCAGCAGAAGCGCGAGATGGGCTACTGGGCGGTCCGGCGCCTCGTCGAGACCATCGCCCGGCCGGCCGTCGGCGGCGGAAGGGCGGAGCAGGTGGTCCTCCCGGTTTCGCTGTGCGTGCGAGGGTCGACGGGTCCGGCCCCGGGCAACGCGGGGCGCGCCGCCTCCGCCGTGCCGCACGCCGGCGACCCAACCCGACACCGGGGACGGCTGCACCGCCGCGCCGCGGGGCCCGGCCCGGACGGGACGATCGTGGCCGTTGACGCGGCCTCGGCCGGCTGGAGCTACCTCGACTTCGCTGCCTACCGGCTCCGGCCGGGGCAGCCGGCCAGCCGTCCGGCGGACGATCGGGAGCGCCTCGTCCTCGTGCTCGAGGGCCGGGCCACGGTCCGGGCGGGAGACCACGACTTCGGCGTCGTGGGCTCCCGGGAAACCGTCTTCGACGGCCCTCCGCCTCCGGTGGTCCTGGTGGCGCCCGGGCTGCCGGTCGAGGTCATCGCCGAGACCGACGCCCTCGTCGTCGTCGCGAGCGCGCCGGCCGGACCAGTTGGCCGCACGGCGTACGTAGCGCCCGACGAGATCCTCGTGGAGGTCCGTGGCGCCGGCCAGACGGAGCGGCGCATCCACCACCTGCTTCCGCCCGCCGCGGAGGCCGGCCGCCTGATCGCCTTCGAGGTGTTCACGCCGGGCGGAAACTGGTCCAGCTACCCACCCCACAAGCACGACACGGAGGACCCGCCCCGGGAGGCTCGCCTGGAGGAGCTCTACTTCTACCGGTTCGCGAAGCCCCAGGGGTTCGCGTTCCAGCGCGTCTACACGCCCGACCGCTCGCTCGACGAGGTCATGGCGCCGGGCGACGGCGACGTCGTCCTGGTGCCGGCGGGCTACCATCCGGTCGGCGCCCCGGCGGGCTACGACTGCTACTACCTGAATGTCATGGCCGGCCCAAACCGCGCCTGGCACTTCACGGTGGACCCGGACCACGCGTGGCTGATGAACTGGGACCCGGCGGCGCCGCAGGCCTCGGGTCCCGAGGAGGCTTCCCGATGACAACCACCGCGCATGACAGCCCGCTCCTGCGGATGACGCAGGAGACGCCCACCCAGTACTGGAACGACTCCTGTGCCGTCGATGAGCTCACCTACGCCATCGAGCGCGGCGCGACGGGGGCAACCTCCAACCCGAGCATCGTGCTGGACGTCATGAAGAAGGAGAAGACCCACTGGGTCCCGCGGGTGCACGAGCTCGCCGCGGCGAACCCGACGTGGAGCGAGGTGGAGCTGACCTGGGCGATCGTGGAGGAGATGGCCGCCCGGGGCGCCGGCATCCTGTACCCGGTCTTCGACCGCACGGGCGGCCGCCACGGCCGGCTCTCGGTCCAGACGAACCCGGCGAACCACCGCGATCCGGCCCGCATGGTGGAGCAGGCCGTGCGGTTCGCCGCCCTGGCGCCGAACATGCAGGTCAAGTTCCCGGTCACCGCCTCGGGCCTCGTCGCTATCGAGGAGGCGACCTTCCGCGGCGTCAACATCAACGGGACGGTCAGCTTCACGGTGCCGCAGGCGATCGCCATCGCCGAAGCCGTTGAGCGCGGCCTCGACCGGCGCGCCGCCGTCGGGCACGACGTCGCGTCGATGACCCCGATCGCCACCATCATGATCGGGCGGCTCGACGACTGGATGAAGATCGTCGTGGAACGGGACAACCTCGCCGTCCACCCCGACGCGCCGAACTGGGCCGGCGTCGCCGCGTTCAAGCGTGCCTACGGGATCTTCCGCGAGCGCGGCTACCGGACCCGCCTTCTCGCGGCGGCCTACCGCCACCGCCTCCACTGGACCGAGCTGGTCGGCGGGGAGGTCAGCCTGACGCTCCCGTACCCCTGGCAGGTCCGCTTCAACGCGAGCGGGATCGCGCCCCGGCCGCGGATGGACGAGCCGGTCGATCCCGCCCTCATCGCCGACCTCTACGACCGGATTCCCGACTTCCGCCGCGCCTACGAGCCGGACGGGATGACCCCGGACGAGTTCGAGACCTACGGGGCCAGCGCGCGAACCTTGCGCGCCTTCGTCAAGTCCTACCATGACCTCATGGGCGCGATCCGGGACCTGGTCCTGCCCGATCCCGACATCCGGATCGCCTGAACCCATCGACCGCAGCCCAGGGAGGCGCAGGAGATAACAACCGAAGATGGTCACCGAGCGCTGGGAGCGCTGGCCGGAGCCGGGCCGCCGCGGCGCCCTCTCCCTCGTCTTCCCCGGCAACAGCCAGCAGCTCGTCCTTCGCCGCTCGATCCGGCCGCGTCAGTCCGCGGCCGGATCGAGCACACCCGGGCGGCGGTCGGCGCCGTCGTGGAAGCTGTCCTCGACGGGCGACCCCACCCGAGCCTTGCGGTAGAATGGCGGCCCGTGGCTGGGTAGCTCAGTTGGCAGAGCAAGCGGCTCATAATCGCTAGGTCACAGGTTCGAGTCCTGTCCCAGCTACCACCGCTGCGCAGCATCCCGCGGCCGGCTCATCGGGCCGGTCGTCTCGATTCAGGGCTCGGCTGGCCTGGCCGGGATCGGCGCTCGCGGCGGCTCGGGACCGGCTCGGCGGGCGGGTCCACCTTCTCGAGGGCCACCTCGAAGAAGTCCTTCGTCAGCTCCCGGCGCGAACAGCGCCCCAGCAGGCCCTCCGTGCACGACATCCGGCGGCCGGCCTCCTGCGTACTCCATGCAGTCGAGGTGCATGCCCGGGGCCCGAACGGGGGTCCGCAAGGTGGGCGGCTATACTTCAAACCTGACGTCGGCGGAGCGCCGCCGGCGCAACTGACCCGGAGGCCAGCTTGAACGGCAAGTTCTTCCGCAACGGAATCGTGATGCTCGTCCTCGTGGTGGGCACGGTGCTGCTGCTCTACACGTTCCTCGTCTCGCCCACGAACGAGACGCCCAAGCCCTATTCGGAATACCTCGCCAACGTTCGGGCGGGCGTCGTGACGAAGGTCACCCAGCAGGACCTGACCCTGACCGTGACGACCGCAGGTAGCCCCGCGTCCAAGTACATCACGATCCAGCCGGGGCTCGGCATCCCGAGTGCGCTCCAGGAGACGGTGGATGCGGCGAAGGCCGGCGGGCAGGACCCGAACAAGATCGAGTTCACGGCGATGAAGGCGTCGGATGCCGGGCAGTGGGTCAACCTCCTGGTCGGCGCCCTGTTGCCCGTCCTCCTGATCGGCGGCTTCCTCTTCTTCATGATGCGGCAGGCCCAGGGCACGAACAACCAGGCGCTCTCCTTCGGCAAGAGCCGGGCCCGCATGTTCTTGGGCAACAAGACGGTCGTCACGTTCGCCGACGTCGCGGGCGTCGACGAGGCGAAGATGGAGCTCCAGGAGGTCGTGGAGTTCCTCAAGTACCCCGAGAAGTTCAACTCGCTCGGCGCGCGGATTCCGCGTGGCGTGCTCCTGATCGGCCCTCCCGGAACCGGCAAGACGCTGATGGCCCGGGCAGTGGCCGGGGAGGCCGGCGTGCCGTTCTTCTCGATCTCCGGCTCGGAGTTCGTCGAGATGTTCGTGGGCGTCGGCGCCAGCCGCGTTCGCGACCTGTTCGACCAGGCCAAGCGGAACGCGCCGTGCATCGTGTTCGTGGATGAGATCGACGCCGTCGGGCGCCAGCGCGGCGCCGGCCTCGGCGGCTCCCACGACGAGCGCGAGCAGACGCTCAACCAGATCCTCGTCGAGATGGACGGCTTCGACACCGCGACGAACGTCATCGTGGTCGCGGCCACCAACCGGCCCGACGTCCTGGACCCGGCACTGCTGCGGCCCGGCCGATTCGACCGGCAGGTGATCCTGGATCGCCCCGACATGAAGGGCCGCGTCGAGATCCTGCGCGTGCACTCGAAGGGCAAGCCGCTCGACAAGGCGTTCAAGGTCGAGGACGTCGCGAAGCAGTCGCCGGGCTTCTCCGGGGCGGATCTCGCCAACCTCGTCAACGAGGCCGCGATCCTCGCGGCACGCCGGAACAAGAAGCTCATCGGCATGCCCGAGTTCCAGGAGGCGCTGGAGCGCATCGTGGCCGGCCCGGAGCGCAAGAGCCGGGTGATCTCGGACGCCGAGAAGCTGATCATCGCGTACCACGAGGGTGGCCACGCCGTGGTCCAGCGGATCCTCCCGAAATGCGACCCGGTGTCCAAGGTCACGATCATCAGCCGCGGGATGGCGCTGGGTTACACCATGGCCCTCCCGTCGGAGGATCGCTATCTCCAGAGCAAGACCGAGTTCGAGGACAAGATTGCCGGCATGCTGGGCGGCAACGCGTCCGAGCGGCTCGTCTTCGGGGACACCACGACGGGCGCCTCCAACGACATCGAGAAGGCCAGCGAGCTCGCCCGCCGCATGGTCACCGAGTTCGGGATGAGCGAGAAGCTCGGGCCGCTCGCGTTCGGCAAGCACGACGAGATGGTCTTTCTGGGCCGTGGCATCGGCGAGCAGCGCAACTACTCGGACGACGTCGCGCGGCAGATCGACGACGAGGTCCGGGCGATCATCGACACCGCGTACGCCCGGGCCCAGGACGTCCTGACCCGTCACCGTGACAAGCTCGACGCGCTCGCCGCGCAGCTCGTTGAGCGGGAGACGCTCGACGCCACCGAGTTCGAAGCGCTCTTCAGCGACCTGCCCCCGAAGGAGCCGATCCACGGCATCGTGCCGAAGCTCGAATCGGCCGGCGCACCGGCCGGGGCGGCACAGCCGGCCTGAAGCGGCGCCGTCGCGCCGGACCCAACGCGCCCCCACAGCGGAGCAAGCCATGACGATTCCCGTGCCGGCCCCCGCCCTGGAGGCCTACCTCAACGCGACCGCCGAGCGGCGTCTCGCGAGATACCTGGACTTCCTTCGGATCCCCAGCATCAGCGGGATCGCCGAGCACGCCCCGGACTGCAGACGGGCCGCCGAGCAGCTCGCTGCCGACCTGCGGGCCGGGGGCATGGAGCACGTCGAGGCCAGCGAGACGGGCGGCCACCCGATCGTCTACGCGGACTGGCTCCACGCGGCCGGCGCGCCAACCGTCCTCCTGTACGGTCATTACGACGTCCAGCCCGTCGATCCGCTGGATGAGTGGGAGGCGGCGCCCTTCGAGCCGATCGTCCGGGACGGGCGCGTCCTCGCCCGCGGCGCGTCGGACGACAAGTCGAACGTCTCCATCGCCCTTTCCGCGGCTGAGGCGATCCTCGCCACCCGGGGTGCTCTCCCGGTCAACCTCCGCTTCGTCTTCGAAGGGGAGGAGGAGTCGAGCTCTGTTCACCTGGAGCCGTGGCTGACCGCCAACGCCGCGCGGCTTACGGGCGACGTGGCACTCGTCGCGGACTCGGGCTTCTTCGCCGGCAACGTGCCCGCGATCACGGTGGGCCTGCGCGGGCTCGCCGCGGCGGAGATCCACGTCCGGGGCCCCTTCCAGGACGTCCACTCCGGCGTCTTCGGCGGCGCCATCGAGAACCCGATCAACGCGCTCGCGTCGATCATCGCCGGTCTCAAGGGCCCCGATGGCCGGATCCGTGTTCCCGGCTTCTACGACGACGTCGTTGCGCTGTCCGATGCGGAGCGCACCGCAATGGCCGCCCTCCCGTTCGACGAAGAGGCGCTCCGCGCCGAACTCGACGTCCCCGCGCTCGTGGGCGAGTCGGGCTGGACGACGATGGAGCGGCGTGGCGCTCGGCCGACGCTGGACGTCAACGGCATCTGGGGTGGCTTCTCGGGTGAGGGAAGCAAGACCATCATCCCGGGACGAGCCCACGCCAAGATCACGTGCCGGCTGGTGGCGAACCAGGACCCGATCCGGATCTTCGAGCTCCTGCGCGATTACGTCATGGAGATCGCGCCGCCCGGCGTCCGCGTGGAGGTGGTCGCGATGGGCGGCGGACGGCCGACGCTCACGCCCCATGATCAGCCGGCTACCCGGGCCTTCGCGCGCGCCCTCGAGGCGTCCTTTGGGCAAGTGCCGGTCTTCGTGCGGGAGGGCGGCTCGATTCCCGTGGCGGCCAGCTTCGAGTCGATCCTGGGCCTGCCGGTGACGGTCATGGGGTTCATGCCGCCGAACGGCAACTTCCACGCCCCGAACGAGTGGATGGACCTGGGCAACTTCGAGGCCGGCATCCGCGCGCTGGCGGCCTTCTTCGACGAGTTCGCCGCGCATCCGGGCGGCTAGCGATCGCCCACCCAGAGGTCAGGGCCGTCGGAGGCACTTCCGTTGGGTGATTGGGCATCGGCCGGGTGCTACGATGGCCGCACGGGGATGATCCCGTTGCCTCCGCATTTCAGGGGAGCGTGAGACCGCGTGAGCACCGAGATGGAGCGCCCTGCCACACGTGAGCCTACGGCCGAGTGGCGTCAGGATACGTCGACCGGAAGCCTGGTCCCGCGCTCTGCGCTCGACGTGCTGGTCGACCTCAACGAGCGGATCTCGAGCGGGGACCTCGCCGACTACCAGGCCGTGCCACTCGGCTTCACGCCGCTCGACAAGACGATCGGCGGCGGCCTCCGACCGGGCGAGCTCCTGCTGATTGGCGGTGCCCAGGGGACCGGCAAGACGACGATGGCCCTCCAGATGGCGCGCAACGTCGCGTCGGGCGGGCAGGCCAACGTCCTGTACATCTGCTTCGAGCACGAAGAGCACTACCTGCTCAACCGGATGATCGCCATGGAGTCGGCGCTCGCCCACCTGCCCCACAAGACCGGTGCGATCAAGATCCAGGATGTCCGGCGCGAGATCCTCGGCTCGTGGGTCGCGGAGGGCCAGGGCGGTCCCGTGCTCGCCTCGAACCCGCGCCTGCGGCCCAGCCTGGACAGGATCGGCCGGTACGGGCAGAACCTCTACCTCATGCGCGGCACGCAGACGGCCAGCACGATCGACAACATGCGGCTGCTGGTCCAGAAGCACCGGGCGCTTTCGGGGGATCGCCAGTTGCTGGTCATCGTCGACTACCTCCAGAAGGTGCCGCAGTACCCGGAGCCGAACTCGGAGACGGAGAAGGTCACCTTCGTCGTCAACGGCCTCAAGGACATCGCGCTTTCGGAACAGGTTGGCATGATCGCGATCGTGGCGGCCGACAAGGAGGGCCTCAAGGCCGCCCGACTTCGCAACCACCACCTGCGCGGCTCGTCGGCCATCAACTACGAGGCCGACATCATCCTCATCATCAATGAGAAGTACCAGATCGTCGCCAAGGTGAACATCGAGTTCAACCCGTACCAGGCGCAGCGCTTCCGCGACTGGGTGGTGGTCTCCGTGGAGAAGAACCGGGGCGGCCAGGACAACATCGACGTGGAGTTCGAAAAGCACTTCGAGTTCTCCTGCTTCGATCCGAACGGACGGACGGTCCAGGAGAAGCTGATCGAGGAGCGCCTCTACAACGACTGATGGTCCGTGGCGTGGGGGCCGCGGACGGCCATCCCCGGGTCACTGGTGCGGGCCAGTCCGGTGGCGTATCGTGCCGTCATGACCGCGTCCCATCATGCCGACTTCCCGAGCAGCGTCGACATCGTCGTTGAGATCCCTCGCGGGAGCCGCAACAAGTACGAGTTCGACGAAGAGACCGGCGTCTTCCGGCTTGATCGGGTCCTCTCGTCGGCAGTCTTCTACAACTTCGACTATGGCTTCATCGAGGACACGCGGGCCGCTGACGGCGATCACACGGACGCGCTCCTCGTCATCGACGAGCCCACGTTCACCGGCTGTCACGTCTGGGGCCGGCCGATCGGCGGGCTGGAGATGAGCGACGAGCACGGCTTCGACTTCAAGGTCCTGTGCGTGGCGCTCGGCGATCCTCACCAGGCGCACATCAACCGCCTGCAGCAGGTGCGACCGCATCGGCTGGTGGAGATCGAGCACTTCTTCCAGACGTACAAGCTCCTCGAAAAGAAGGAGACCGAGGTCGTGGGCTGGCGCGACCGGGACCGCGCGCTGGAGGTGCTTCGCGAGGACCGCGCCACGTGGGGTCGCGAGCAGGCCCGATGACCGGGGGCCGTGCCGAACGCTGGGTCCGCCCGCTCGCGCCCGGCGAGCGGCGCCTCTTCATCGCCGTCCCGCTGGGCGACGATGCGCGCGAGGCTGTGGCTGGCCTGATGACCGATCTCGGCGCACCACCCGACGGGGGTCGCAACCCGGATCCCGCGGCGCCGCCGTCCGCGCGGCTGCGCTGGGTCCGCTCGACGAACCTGCACCTCACACTCCGGTTCCTCGGCGCGACGGCGGCGGCTTCGATGCCGGCGCTCGAGGCCGCCGTGGACCGGACGGCGCGGGATTCGACGCCGTTCGAGGCGCGCCTTGCGAGCGCCGGCGCCTTTCCGTCGCCGGCCCGGCCCCGGGCCGTATTCCTCCGGGTCGGCGAGGGCGCGGCTCGCCTGGCGGCGCTCGCGGATCGACTCACGGCGGAGCTCGCCGAGGGTGGCTGGCCGCCGGGGGAGCGGCCGTTCGCCGCCCATCTGACGCTCGCTCGCTCCGACGGCGTACCCGGGGCGTCACTCGCGGTGGAGGCCCTGGTCGCGGCGGCAGCCTTGCTCCACGCGGCCTGGACCGTGGACCGGATCGTTCTCTTCGAGAGCCTCCTGGGCGGGGGCCCGGCCCGCTACGTGCCGCTCCGGAGCGTGCCCCTCGACGGCAGCGCCTTGCGAGACCCGGGCGTCGCGTTGTAGCCTCGTGGCCCCGGCCGGCGACAGGGGCGATCCCGGACGTTTCCATTCCCCGCGACCCCAGGAGATCCGCGCATGACGAACAACCGCACCAAGTTCGTGCTCGACGAGGAGCGCATCCCGCGCGCCTGGTACAACATCGTCGCGGACCTTCCGTCGCCCCCGCCACCACCGCTCCATCCCGGCACGATGCAGCCGCTGGGGCCGGACGACCTCGCTCCGCTCTTCCCGATGGCACTCATCGCGCAGGAGGTCAGCGCGGAGCGGGAGATCGAGATCCCGGAGCCTGTCCGTGACGCCTACCGGCTCTTCCGCCCCAGCCCGCTCTTCCGCGCCCGCCGGCTGGAGAAGGCGCTCGATACACCCGCCCACATCTACTACAAGTACGAGGGCCTGAGCCCGGCGGGCAGCCACAAGCCGAACACGGCGATCCCGCAGGCGTTCTACAACGCCGAGGCGGGCGTCAAGCGCCTGGCGACCGAGACCGGCGCCGGTCAATGGGGGACCGCGCTCGCGATCGCCGGGGCGCTGTTCGGCCTCGAGGTCAAGGTCTACATGGTCCGCGCCAGCTACGACCAGAAGCCGTATCGCCGGATGCTGATGGAGACCTACGGCGCCTCTGTCGTGCCGAGCCCGTCCCCGACCACGAACTATGGGCGGGCCGTGCTGGCGGTGACGCCGTACAGCCCGGGATCGCTCGGGATGGCGATCAGCGAGGCGGTCGAGGACGCCGCCACACGCGACGACACGAAGTACGCCCTGGGGTCCGTGCTCAACCACGTCCTCCTCCACCAGACCGTGATCGGCCAGGAGGCGATCCTCCAGATGGAGATGGCCGGCGAGGAGCCGGACGTCGTGATCGCCTGTGTCGGGGGCGGCTCGAACTTCGCCGGGCTCGCCTTCCCATTCGTGGGTCGGATGCTCCGCGGCGAAGGATCGTACCGGGTGATCGCCGTCGAGCCAGAGGCGACGCCGTCCCTCACCCGGGGTGTCTACGCATACGATTTCGGCGACACGGGACACATGACCCCGCTCGTCAAGATGCACACGCTCGGCAGCGAGTTCATCCCGGAGCCCATCCACGCTGGCGGCCTGCGCTACCACGGCGTGGCGCCGCTCGTGAGCCACCTCAAGGAGCTGGGCCAGATCGAGGCCCGGGCCGTTCACCAGAACCCGACGTTCGCCGCAGGGGTCCAGTTCGCCCGGACGGAGGGGATCCTCCCCGCCCCGGAGTCGAACCACGCGATTCGCGTTGCGGTGGACGAGGCGCTCAGGGCGAAGCAGGAGGGCGTCGCCCGGGTGATCCTCTTCAACCTGTCGGGACACGGGCACTTCGACCTGACCGCCTACGAGCAGTACCTGTCAGGTGCGCTCGAGGACTTCGAGTACCCGTCAGAGCGGGTTGCCCACGCGCTGGCGGCCCTGCCGGTCGTCGGCTGAGAGCTCCGCAGCGTAGGATTCGGGCATGCCCCGCCTTGCCTGCTGGTCGTGCGGCCGGAACATCTATGCGACCTCGCCGCTCGAGTCGCTCTTTGCCGACGAGCGCCGCTGCCCCCGCTGCGGTGTGCAGATGAACCTGGAGCGTCGCGACGTCCAGCGCCGCGAGCAGGTGCGCCGCCAGAACCCGCCCGATGACCCGGGGCCCTCGCCCGATGGCGAACGCCGCGAGGCGGAGCGCCGATCCGGCCAGCGGCGCCGCGGTCGATAGCGCCGTCCCGCCCGAACGCCCGGATCGGATATGCAACCCGTGCGCGTGACCTTCCTCGGGTTCGGCCTGATCGGCGGCTCCGTTGCCCTCGCGCTGCGGGAGGCCGGTGGCTGGACCGCGGCCGCCTGGAGCCCGTCGGGCGCGGGACCTGCACGCGCCCTTGAGGCTAGGGTCGTCGACGCCGCGCCATCGACGCTCGATGACGCGCTCGCCGATGCGGATCTCGTCGTGCTCGCGGCCCCGCCGACCGCGTGCCTCGCGCTGCTCGATCGGCTCGCCGGCGAGGCCCGCACGGCACTGCCCGGGTCGGCCGTCGTGACGGACGTGGCAAGCACGAAGGCGCTCCTCGTCGCACGGGCGATGGCGAACCAGCTCCGCTTCGTGGGCGGTCACCCGATGGCGGGCCGGGAGACGAGCGGGTTTCAGGCGGCGACAGCGGACCTGTTCGTCGGGCGTCCGTGGGTCGTGGTCCCGGGCGATCCGGCCGATACCGTCGCCATCGAGCGCGTTGAGGCGCTGGCGCGCGCCACCGGTGCGCACCCGGTCCGGATGGACGCCGCCACGCACGACGCGGCCGTCGCGGTGATCAGTCACCTGCCCCTCGTCGCCGCCGCGGCGCTCGTGGAGGCCGCGGCGGGCGCGGCGGGAGAGTCGTCCCCGGCCGACTGGCCGGCGGCCGTCGCCCTGGCAGCGTCCGGCTGGCGCGACGCGA
>Ga0209540_10001761_pt1 | contig 15892 bp, 10 predicted proteins | sample BarGraIncu01121A_FD_184501 | JGI IMG/M metagenome (GOLD analysis project Ga0209540, IMG submission 184501) | Arctic peat soil microbial communities from Barrow, Alaska - Barrow Graham LP Incubations 011-21A (SPAdes) (version 2) | ecosystem: Environmental > Terrestrial > Soil > Wetlands > Peat... | reverse complement strand
GGCAGCGTCGACCTGTTCGTACCGGCCCGCTACCTGCGCGACTGCATGAACGGCGACATCGTCGAGGCCCAGGTGGTCTCGGTGCGCCGAGACGGCAAGAAGGAGGGGAGGGTGACCGCCCTGATCCAGCGGGGGGTGACGACCGTGGTCGGCCGCTTCGAGGCGCTGGGCAAGGGGGGCCGGGTGGTCCCTGACGACCCCAGGCTGGGACGCGATGTCGTGATAGCGCCGGGCGGCGTGGGGGGCGCGTGCGACGGCCAGGTGGTGCTGGCGCAGATCACCTCCTATCCCACGCAGGTGGCCGGACTGGAGGGTAGGATCACCGAGGTGCTCGGCAACGCGAACGACCCCGAGGTCGAGGTGCTGACGGTCATCAAGAAGTACGACCTGCCCCACATCTTCGGCGAGGACGTCCTTGCCGAGGCGGCCAGGCAGCCGCAGCAGGTGGACCCGGAGGCGGGCGCCGGCCGGACCGATCTGCGCGGGCGGCTCACCGTCACCATCGACGGCGAGACCGCCAGGGATTTCGACGACGCCGTTTCGGTTGCCCGCGAGGGCGAGAGAATCCGGCTCTGGGTCTCCATCGCGGACGTCTCCCACTACGTGCGCGAAGGCTCCAGTCTCGACACGGAGGCGTACCTGCGGGGGACCTCGGTCTACTTCCCGGACCGCTGCATCCCCATGCTCCCGGAAGCGCTCTCCAACGGGATCTGCTCCCTGAACCCGGTGGTGGACCGGCTCACCATGACGGCCGAGATGCTGTTCGACGCGGGGGGCGCCATGGTCGACTCCAGCTTCTACACCAGCGTCATCAGGAGCGCAGCCCGGCTCACCTACACCACCGTGAAACGCATCCTGGCCGACCGGGACGCCGAGGTGCTGGCGGCGCACGTGGCTCTGATCCCGGACCTGGAGGTCATGGAAGAGCTCTCCACGCGCCTGAACGGCAGGCGCCGGGGGAGGGGGAGCATCGATTTCGACCTCCCCGAGCCCCAGATCATCCTCGATCTGCAGGGGGAGACCACCGACATCATCCGCGCCGAGAGGAACCTGGCGCACCGCATCATCGAGGAGTTCATGCTGGCGGCCAATGAGGCGGTCGCCTCCTTCCTGGAGGGGACGCCGGTTCCCTCCCTGTACCGGGTCCACGAGAACCCCGACCCCCTGAAACTTCGGGATCTCGCCGAGTTCGTGCTCAGCTTCGGTTACGAGCTGAAGGTAGCCGAAGACGACAAGGTGAGCCCCGCCGCGCTGCAGAGGCTCTTGGCTGAGGTCGAGGGGAAGCCGGAGGAGCGGCTCATCAACGAGGTGCTGCTGCGCTGCATGAAGCAGGCGCGCTACAGCGCCGAGAACCTCGGCCACTTCGGCCTCGCCGCGCCTTCCTACACCCATTTCACCTCGCCGATCCGCCGCTACCCGGACCTGGTGGTGCACCGGATCCTCAAGCGGGTCCTGTCGGGCCGTCTGTCGGGCCAGGACCGGGACCACCTGGAGGCGAGGCTCCCGGAAACGGCGCTGCACACGAGCCGCCGGGAGAGGATCGCCATGGAGGCGGAGCGGGAGATGGTCGACCTGAAGAAAATGCAGTTCATGAGGGACAAGCTCGGCGAGGAGTACGACGGCTTCATCACCGGCGTCGCCCCGTTCGGGCTCTTCGTGGAGCTGGTTGACCTGTTCGTCGAGGGGATGATCCCGGTGGCGACCCTTCCCGCCGACTACTACGTTCACCTGGAGAAGGAGCACGCCCTGGTCGGGGAGAACAGCCGGGTCAGGTACCGGATCGCCGACCGGATCAGGGTGAAGGTGGCGGGGGTGAACGAGGCCCGCAAGCAGGTGGAGTTCGCCCTGGCCGGGATTCTGGAGCAGCGCCCGTCGGCGAAGGCCGCGGGGGGGGAGAGCTACCCGCGCGTCCCGGTCAAGGGGAAGCGCCCCAAGGGAAAGCGGCGCTGAAACCAGTTGCGCTTGGTTTGGCCGCTGTGGTATAAATTTTGATTAGCTCTATGCGGCATTCATTAGGAGAAACACGGGATATGGCTGAGGAAAAGGTACTGCCGTTCATGGAGCACCTGGTCGAGCTCAGGAAGCGGCTCATCGTCTGCACGGTCGCCATCGTCATCGGCATGGGGATCGCCTGGAACTTCTCCAACGACCTTTTGAGCTTCGTGGAGAAGCCGCTCACCGGGAAGACCTACCTGACCGAGGTGAAGCAGAAGCTCTACGGCGAGGTGAAAAGCCGCTACCCGGCGGCCTACAGGCGCTACGGGCTGGGGGACGAGCACGGGGTACCCGAGAAGCCGCGCATGCTGAACTACAGCGCGCCTTTGGAGCCTTTCTTCGTCCAGTGCAAGATCTCCATGCTGGCCGGCCTGATCATGGTGCTTCCGGTGGTGTTCCACCAGTTCTGGCTCTTCGTGGCGCCCGGGCTGACCCGGAAGGAGAGGCGGCTGGTGGTGCCGTTCGTTACGGTCGCCTCCTTGAGCTTCTGCGTCGGCGCGCTTTTTTTCCTGGTGGTGATCTGGCCGGTCATCATCAACTTCTCGCTTTCCTACGAGGCGGCGGGGCTGCAGAGCTGGTTCAACATCTCCGCCTACGTGAACTTCTGCCTGCGGCTCATCCTGGTGTTCGGGCTGATCTTCGAGCTGCCGATCCTGTCGCTGCTGCTCGCCCGCTTCGGCATCGTGAATTACCGCATGCTTGCCACGCGCCGCAAGTACGCGCTGCTGGCGAGCGCCATCGTCGCCGCCTTCCATGCCGACCTGGTGACCATGTTCGTCATCATGGTCCCGCTCTATCTCATGTACGAGATCAGCATCTGGGTTGCGCTTGTCTTCGGCAAGAAGAAGAAAGCCGCCGAACTGGTTGAAGCGGCTGGAGCGTAACTGCAGGTCAAGCCCGCGCAGTTCCAGTGTCAGTTTTTTCAATTGTCAATTGTCCATTGTCAATCGTCAATTGGGGTTCCAAATTATGGTGATTTTCAGGAGCATTTCAGAAATACGGGAAAAGCTGCGGCACCCGGCGGTGACCATCGGCAACTTCGACGGGGTGCACCTGGGTCACCGCGAGATCTTTCGCCGGGTGCGGGAACTGGCCCGGGCAGCGGGCGGCGTCTCTGTCGTGGTCACCTTCGTGCCGCACCCGCTCAAGGTCGTCTCGCCCGGCATCGGGGTGAAGCTGATCACCAGCCCCAAGGAGAAGGAATCCCTCATCGAGGCCTCCGGCATCGACTTCCTGCTGGAGATCCCCTTCGATGCGGCCTTCGCCTCCATCTCCGCCTCGGAGTTCGTGGAACAGGTCCTGGTCGGGGCAATCGGGGTGGAACAGCTGGTGATCGGCTACGACTACGCCTTCGGCCGCGGCCGGGAAGGGGACGTGACGCTGCTGCGCCGGCTCGGGAAACGCTTTGGCTATGCCGTCGAGCTGCTCCCGCCGATCACCAACGGCGCCACGGTCTACAGCAGCACCAAGGTGCGCAACCTGGTGGGCGAGGGGGACGTGAAGGGGGTGGTAGCCATCCTGGGACGGCACTATTCCCTGACCGGCACGGTGGTGCACGGCAAGCATCGCGGCCTCGGCCTCGGCTTTCCCACCGCGAACCTCGACACCGAGGAGGAACTCTTCCCTGCGGCCGGGGTCTACGCGGTCAAGGCGCGGGTCGGCGCGGCCCTTTACGACGGCGCCTGCAACATCGGGACGAACCCGACCTTCGAAAACGACCGGCTCTCGCTGGAGGTCTTTCTCTTCGATTTCGCAGGCGACCTGTACGGACAGGAGATCTCGCTCTTTTTCATCGACCGGCTGCGCGGCGAGCAGCGCTTCCCTGACCCGGAGGCGCTCAAGGCGGCGATTGCGGCCGATGTGGCGCGCTGCCGGACCATTCTCAAGGACGCGGCCATCATCGAGTATCACGACGACCTGGAATAACCCGGCCTTCCCACGCGCTGCCGCTTAACGATGTGTGATGCGTGATGTGTCAGGGGTGATCGTCTAGCACCTGTTAAACATTACATAAACCGATTAAATCCCTCTCCCTCCGGGAGAGGGTGCCCGAAGGGCGGGTGAGGGACTCCCTTGCGCCGCATCCCTCACCCGGAGAGGGGACTCTTGCGAAAGCGTGGCTGAAGATTAACGCTAATCTGCTTACAAAATTAGAGATCAAGGGGTACTGCTTGTTCAAGCAAAAACCAGATTTAAAGCTCTGCATCGGGATTGCCATCAGCGCCTTCTTCCTGTTCCTGCTGTTCAGAAAGATCGACTTCGACAAGCTGGTCGCCGCGTTCCGGGAGCTCGATTACCGCTACCTCCCCCCGGCGCTCCTGCTTACCTTCATAAGCTATTTCCTTCGGGCGGTGCGCTGGAAGTTCCTGCTGCTCCCCATCAAGCGGACCCGGCTCTCCAACCTGTTCCCCTCCACCCTGATCGGCTACATGGCGAATAACCTGCTCCCCGCCCGGCTCGGCGAGTTCGTGCGCGCCTACTCCCTGGGACAGAAGGAGCGCATCGGCACCTCCGCGGTGTTCGCCTCGCTGGTGGTGGACCGGCTGTGCGACGGCTTTACCGTGCTGCTCGTGCTGCTGATCACCTTTTTCACCATCCGCCTGCCGGCCGGGATGGAGCATATCCAGCACGGCCTGGTGACCGGAGGCTACGTCACCTTCGCCCTCTACCTCGCGGTGCTGGCGTTTCTCGCCCTTTTGAAAAACCGCACCGACTGGACCGCGGGGCTGGTCGCCCGGTTCCTCACCCCCGTCTCGGCGCGCTTCTCCGGACAGGTGGTGAGCCTGATGCGCTCCTTCATCTCCGGGATCCGGATCTCCAAGGAACCGGTCGAATTGGCGGCGGTGCTGGTGAGCTCCCTGCTCATCTGGGCCAGCGCCATCTGGCCGGTCGACCTGGTGCTGCGCTCCTTCGGCGTGGTGCTCCCGGTTGCCGCCAGCATGTTCATCATGGTGTTCCTGGTCTTCGCCGTCATGGTCCCCGCCTCCCCGGGCTACGTGGGGACCTACCACTTCGCCTGCGTCACCGCCCTTTCCGCCTTCCAGATCGGCAGCGAAAAGGCGCTCAGCATCGCCCTGGTGATCCACGGCATGAGCTTTTTCCCGGTGATTTTCGCCGGCCTCTACTACCTTTGGCGGGACAAGCTGACCCTGAAGAAGATCAGCGCTAAAAACGAATCAGGAGCGCCGGCGTGAACCCTTGCACGACTCTGCGGAGGCTGGATCCCTTTGCCATACTCTCCTTCACGATCCCTCTGTTCATCTACCTGCTGACGCTAGCCCCGTCGGTCACCTTCTTCGACTCCGGCGAGTTCATAACCGCCGTGCATTCGCTCGGCACCGCTCACTCGCCGGGCTACCCGCTCTTCGTGAACTACGCCAAGCCGTTCACCTGGCTTCCCTTCGGCTCGATCGCCTTTCGGGTCAACATCGCGACCGCCGTTTCCGCCGGGCTTGCCTGCTACGGCGTCTACCTGCTGGTGGCCCACCTCCTGCGGGACGAGGAACTGCCGGGCGATTTTTTCCGTCATGCCCGGGGCTTCGTGGCGCTCTGCGCGGCCGTCACCTTCGCCGGCACGGCGAGGCTCTGGCTGCAGTCGAACCACGACAAGCCCTATCCTCTGCTCGCTTTCATCTGCGCCATCGTCTTTTACCTGATGCTCCTCTGGCGCGAGAGTTACGACCGGGGGGAGGAGCGCCCCTCCTACGTCTATCTCGGGGCCTTTCTCTGCGGCCTGGGCACCGGCGCCCACCAGATCATGGTGCTGATGATCCCGACCTACGCCTTTTTGCTGATCTCCAAGGATTGGCGCGTGGTCTGCCGGGTGAAGGAGCTGATCATCGCGGTCGCCTTCGGCATCCTCGGCTTTGCCATCCACCTGCACCTCATCGTCCGGGCCCTGCAAAAGCCGCTCCTGAACTGGGGCGATTCCAGGAACCTCTCCCAGTTTCTCTGGAACCTGCTCAGGAAGGGGTATCCGACCGATAAGCCGGTGCGCGACCTGGATCTTCTCTGGGCCCAGGTGAACGCCTTCAACGTGCCGTACGAGTTCACCGCGGCCGGCCTTTTGCTCCTTCTCATCGGCCTTGCCGCCTTCGGCGGGAAGAAGCGGGACCTGGTCCTTTCCTACCTGATCGGGGTGGCCGTCTTCCTGTTGGTGATAGCCGGCTACTTCAACACTCCGCTGGAGATGATCTTCCTGACCGAGGAGTTCTTCACCCCGCTGTACCTTTTGAGCGCGGTCTTCATCGGCGTCGGGCTCTTCAGGGTCGTGCAGGAGGTGGCGCGCAGGCTCCCGCCCAGGCTTTCCGCCAACCGGCCGCTCTGCCGGGCGATCAGCTCGCTGCTCATGATCCTGCCGCTTGCCGTCTGCGCGCTGCACTACCGCGAGAACGACCAGCACGAGAACTACATCGCCGTCGACTACGCCTCGAACTCGCTGAGGAGCCTCCCCCAGGGGGCGGTGATGTTCACCTGGGGGGACTCCGGCGCCTTTCCGCTTTGGTATCTGCAGGGGGTGGAGCGGATGCGGGACGACCTGGACCTGCTGCACACCCCGCACCTGGTCTTCGGCTGGTACCTGGACGGCTTCCCCGGCCTGTTCCGCGACTCCCGGCTCCGGCAGCTGCCGCCCGAACAGGTCTCGCCCGAGGACGCGCTCTTCATCGCCGTCTCGGAGCAGTTCCCGCGCCGTCCGGTCTACGTCGACTTCTCCACCAGGTACTCCGTGCCGTTTGGCGAATTCCAGCCGCACCAGCGCGGCATCTGCTACCGTCTGGACCGCGCAGGCCGGCCGCTCTCCCCGCCTGACCCCGACATCTGGCAGCTCTACACGCTGCGCGGCATCACCGGGGGGGACATGTTCTTCAGGGACCTCGACACCGGCAAGGCGATCCAGATCTATGCCGCAGCCCATCTGGAGGAGGGAGAGTCGCTCCTGAAAATGGGGCTGGCGGCAGGGGTAGGCGAGCTGGAGGCGGCCCGGCGCATCGCTCCCGACCTGGCTCCACAGGTGACCCAGATCCTGAACTCCTACGGTGTGCGCTGATGGCCCCGGTCCGCGGCAGCACAAAAGTCGTCGGGATCATCGGCTCCCCGGTCTCCCATTCGCTCTCCCCGGTCATGCACAACGCGGCCTTCGCGGCGCTCGGGCTCGACTGGGTCTACGTGCCGTTTCCGGTATCCCGCGCCGGGCTCCCCGCGGCCGTGGCGGGGCTTGCCGCCCTGGGCGTCGCCGGGTTCAACGTCACCATCCCCCACAAGGTCGCCATCATCCCCCTTCTGGACCGGATCTCGCCGGAGGCGGAACTGATCGGCGCCGTCAACACCGTGGCGCTCCAGGACGGGGTGCTGACCGGGTTCAACACGGACGGGGTCGGTCTCCTGGCCGCCCTGGAGCGCGAGTTCGGCTTCGCGCCCGCCGGGCGGGAGATCCTGGTGCTGGGAGCCGGGGGGGCGGCGCGCAGTGCGGTGGCAGCCCTCGCGAGCGCGGGCGCCGCAAGGATCTGCCTGGCCAACCGCTCAAGCGAGTCGGCCGGCGCGCTGGTCGAGAGCCTTGCCCCGCACCTGCCGGCGACCGTCCTGGCCGCGGACTCCCTGGAGTGCCTGCGCGACGGAGCGTTCCTTGGCTCCTTCGACCTGATCGTCAACAGCACCAGCGTCGGGATGGGGGGGGACGGTTTTCCGGGGTTGACTCTGGGCGCCCTGAAGCAGGGGCTCGCCGTTTACGACATGGTGTACGCCCCCCCGACCACGCCGCTTCTGGCCCAGGCCCGGGCCTGCGGGGTCCCCGCGGCCAACGGCATCGGGATGCTGGTCGCCCAGGGCGAGGCCGCCTTTGCCATCTGGACCGGGCAATCCCCCCCCCGGGGGTGCATGGCCGGCGCGCTGGCGGAGCTCGACGCTCCAGGTATCCCTTGACAATACCGCGGTTTCAAAATACCATTCAACAGTTAAGCTTACCGTTATGAGGGATATATGCACATAAGCCGTCTGGGAGAACTGCTGGTCGGGAACAACCTGATCACCAAGGATCAGCTGAAGCAGGCGCTCGCCGAGCAGAAGTCGGCAGGCGGACAGCTGCGGCTCGGCTCCATCCTGATCCGGGACTCCCTGATCACCGAGGCCGACCTCACCTCATTTCTCTCCAAGCAGTACGGCGTTCCGACCATCAACCTGGCCGATTACGACGTGGACGCCCAGGTCGTCAAGATCATCCCCGCCGAGATCGCGCACAAGTACCAGATCGTCCCGGTGAACCGGGCCGGCTCCACCCTGATCATCGCCATGAGCGACCCGTCGAACATCTTCGCCATCGACGACATCAAGTTCATGACCGGGTACAACGTCGAGGTGGTGGTGGTCGCCGAGAGCTCCATCAAGACCGCCATCGACAAGCTCTACGACCAGAGCGCCTCCCTGGCCGACGTGATGAGCGACCTGGACAGTATGGAGGACTTTGAAGTCCTGGGCGAAGAGGACGAGGTCGACCTCGGCTCGCTGGAGCGCGCCACCGAGGACGCGCCGGTCGTGAAGCTGGTGAACCTGATCCTCACCGACGCCATCAAGAAGAAGGCGAGCGACATCCACGTGGAGCCGTACGAGCGGAGCTTCCGGGTGCGCTACCGGATCGACGGCATCCTCTACGAGGTGATGAAACCGCCCCTGAAGCTGAAAAACGCCATCACCTCCCGCATCAAGATCATGAGCGAGCTGGACATCGCGGAGCGCCGCCTCCCCCAGGACGGCCGGATCAAGATCAAGCTGGGCGGCGGCAAGGACATGGACTTCCGCGTCTCGGTGCTCCCCACCCTGTTCGGCGAAAAGATCGTCCTGCGGCTTTTGGACAAGTCCAACCTGCAGCTCGACATGACCAAGCTCGGCTACGAGCCGGAAGCGCTGGCGGTGTTCCAGAAGGAGATCCACAAGCCGTTCGGGATGGTGCTGGTGACGGGGCCGACCGGAAGCGGCAAGACGGTGTCGCTCTACTCGGCGCTCTCGGAGCTCAACAAGGTGAGCGAGAACATCTCCACCGCTGAGGACCCGGTCGAGTTCAACTTCGCCGGCATCAACCAGGTGCAGATGCACGAGGACATCGGGCTCAACTTCGCGGCGGCGCTGCGCGCCTTCCTGCGCCAGGACCCCGACATCATCATGATCGGGGAGATCCGGGACTTCGAGACCGCGGAGATCGGCGTGAAGGCGGCCCTCACCGGGCACATGGTGCTCTCCACGCTGCACACGAACGACGCCCCCTCGACCATCAACCGCCTGCTGAACATGGGGATCGAGCCGTTCCTGGTCGCCTCGGCGGTGAACCTGATCACCGCCCAGCGGCTCGCCAGGAGGGTCTGCTCGGAGTGCAAGGTGGTCGAGGAGATCCCGGTGCAGGCGCTGATCGACGCGGGGATGCCTGCCGCAGAGGCGCCCGGGGTGGTCTGCTTCCGTGGGGCCGGCTGCCCGAAGTGCAACGGCACCGGCTACAAGGGGCGGGTCGGCTTCTACCAGGTCATGCCGATGCTGGATCCGATCCGGGAGCTGATCCTGAACGGCGCCAACACCGCCGAGATCAAGCGGGAATCGATGCGCCTGGGGATCAAGACCATGCGCCAGTCCGGGCTGACCAAGCTCACGGAAGGGGTGACCTCCTTCGAGGAAGTGCTGCGGGTAACCGTTTCGGATGACTGACAGGTGAGGAACACATGATAAATTTTCATCAATTGCTGAAGGACCTGGTTGAGAGGGGCGGGTCGGACCTGCACATAACGACCAACACCTCCCCCCAGATCCGGATAGACGGGAAGCTGACGCCGATGGACATCCCGCCGCTTACCCCGATCGAGACCAAGCAGCTCTGCTACTCCATCCTGACCGACTCGCAGAAGCACAAATTCGAGGAGGAGAACGAGCTCGATCTCTCCTTCGGGGTGAAGGGGCTCTCCCGCTTCAGGGGGAACATCTTCGTGCAGCGCGGCGCCGTCGCCGGCGTGTTCCGGGTGATCCCCTACAAGATCCTCACCTTCGACGAACTGGGCCTGCCGCCGATCGTGAAGACCCTGTGCGAAAAGCCGCGCGGGCTGGTCCTGGTGACCGGTCCCACCGGCAGCGGCAAGTCGACCACGCTCGCCTCCATCATCGACCGGATCAACACCGAGCGCCACGACCACATCGTCACCGTCGAGGACCCGATCGAGTACCTGCACCCGCACAAGGGGTGCATCGTGAACCAGCGGGAGGTGGGGGCGGACACCAAGAGCTTCAAGCACGCGCTGAAATACGTGCTGCGCCAGGACCCGGACGTGGTCCTGATCGGGGAGCTGCGCGACCTGGAGACCATCGAGGCCGCGCTCACCCTGGCCGAGACCGGGCATCTCTGCTTCGCGACCCTGCACACCAACTCCTGCGCCCAGACCATGAACCGGATCATCGACGTGTTCCCCCCCTACCAGCAGACCCAGGTGAGGACCCAGCTCTCCTTCGTCCTCGAGGGGGTGCTCTCCCAGACGCTGATCCCCAAGGCGAACGGGCAGGGGAGGGCGCTGGCGCTCGAGGTGATGATCCCCAACCCCGCCATCAGGAACCTGATCCGGGAGGACAAGGTGCACCAGATCTATTCGCAGATGCAGGTGGGCCAGGACAAGTTCGGCATGCAGACCATGAACCAGTGCCTGATGCAGCTCCTGTCCAAGCACGTGATCAGCGTGGACGACGCGCTGGGTCGCTCTTCCGAGCCCGACGAGCTGAAACAGATGCTCGCCCCGGGGAACGCGACACTGGGGCAGCCTCGGCGCCCATTGAGGTAGTTACAGCTGCAAACGGCATTCGAAAGAGAGAGTCACAGAGGACACGGGGAAACAGTTACATATCCAGAAGCCGATTTCCATTTGGAGGAGTCCCCGCACCTGGTTTGCTGGTAATAACCTTTCGGATTTCAGTCTTGTTTTTCTCTGTGTCCTCCGTGGCTCTGTGTTTAATAGTTTTTTTAGCCGTTAGTGTCCAACATTGATAAGAAATTACCCAAAACCTCTTCTTAAAGTCTGTAGCGTCGTCAGCTTTGAACGTGAAAGGAGTGCAGCATGCCTAAATACGCTTGGGAAGCCAGGAGCAAGGCGGGAAGCGTCCAGAAAGGGGTGATGGAAGCCGCTGGCGTCATCCAGGTGGAAACGCAGTTGAAGAAGTACGGCTTCACCGGCATCACCGTCAAGGAAGAGGGGAAGGGCTTCAGCTTCGAGCTGAAGTTCCCCGGCCGCGGCGGCCAGAAGGTCTCGACCAAGGATCTCGTGGTGTTCACCCGCCAGTTCGCCACCATGATAGACTCGGGGCTGCCGCTGGTGCAGTGCCTGGACATCCTTTCCGGCCAGCAGGAGAACAAGAGCTTCAAGGAGATCCTGGTCAAGGTGAAGGAGAGCGTGGAAAGCGGTTCCACCTTTGCCGACGCCCTGGGCAAGCATCCCAAGGCGTTCGACCAGCTCTACGTCAACCTGATTGCCGCGGGCGAGGTAGGCGGTATTCTCGACACCATCCTGAACCGGCTGGCGGCCTACATCGAAAAGGCGATGAAGCTCAAGAAGCAGGTCAAGGGGGCGATGGTCTATCCGATCACCATCATGTCGATCGCCGTCGTGGTCATCGGCGTCATCCTGGTCTTCGTGATACCGACCTTCGCCAAGATGTTCACCGAGTTCGGCGGGGAGCTTCCCCTGCCAACGCGTATCGTCATTGGCATCAGCAACTTCCTGACCAAATACATCATCGTCATCATCGCCGCGGGCTTCGGCATCAAGTTCGCCTTCGGCAAGTACTACGACACCGCCAACGGGCGCAAGACGATGGACCGCTTCGCGCTGAACGCCCCGATAGTCGGGCCGCTGGTCAGGAAGGTCTCCGTCGCCAAGTTCACCCGGACCCTCGGCACCATGATAAGCTCCGGCGTCCCGATCATGGACGGGCTGGAGATCGTCGCCAAGACCGCCGGCAACAAGATCGTCGAGGAGGCGATCTACAAGGTGCGCCAGTCGATCTCTGAGGGGAAGACCATCGCCGAGCCTCTGGCGGAGTGCGGGGTGTTCCCCCCCATGGTGGTGCAGATGATCTCCGTCGGAGAGGCGACCGGCGCCATGGACACCATGCTGAACAAGATCGCCGACTTCTACGACGACGAGGTGGACGATGCCGTGGGTGCCATGACCTCCATGATGGAGCCTCTGCTCATGGTGTTCCTGGGGACTACCGTCGGCGGCCTGGTGGTCGCCATGTACCTGCCGATCTTCAAGCTGGCGGGCGCGGTCGGCGGCTAACTGGATGCTCGACAGGAAAAGGCTCGGCTGGTTCATACTGCTGCGGATGGTCGTGATCTCCGTTTTTCTCGCCTCCACCGTCGTCCTCGGCCTGCACACCCGGGAGACCATGGCGGAGGAGGCGCTCAGCGTGCTGGGCCGGCTGGTGCTGTCGACCTACGCCTTCTCCCTGATCTCGCTTTTAGTGCTGAAGTTCACGGCCCGGCACGCCCGGGCCCTCACCTACGCCCAGATCGTCTGGGACCTCCTGCTGGTGACCACCCTCATCCTCATCACCGGGGGGGTGAATTCGCCCTACGCCTTTCTCTATTTCCTCTCCATCATCAGCGCGAGCGTGCTTCTGGCGCGCTCCGAAGCCTATTACACCGCCTCCCTGTGCGTCATCCTCTACGGCGCCATGCTCGACTTTCAGTACTACGGCAGGCTCTCCTCGCTCGGGCTTAGCCAGCAGCCGGCCCAGCAGTACGGGGCCGGCTACATCTTCTACCTCATCTTCCTGTACAGCGCCTCGTTCTATCTGACGGCATTTCTCGCCGGGAGCCTCTCGGAGCGCGCCAGGCGCAGCGAGAGCCTCCTGCAGGAAAAGGCGATCGATTACGAGGAACTGGAGCGGCTGAACAGCTCCATCGTCTCCACCATCGACAGCGGGCTGGTCACCATCAACAGCGAGGCCCGGATCCGGGTCTTCAACCGCTATGCGGAGGTGCTGAGCGGCATCACCCAGAGGGAAGCCTACGACCGAAGCCTGTGGGAGGTCTTTCCGGGTCTGAACCGTTTTGCCGGGGAGGTGTTCGGGGTGCTGCAGGGTGAGTTCGAGTACGCCGGCCAGGGCGGGCAGATGCTGCTCTCCTTCAAGTCCGTGCCGCTGACCGGCAAGGGAGGGGAGACGGTAGGCGCGATCCTCGACCTGCACGATCTGACCCAGATGAAGCGGATGGCCGCCGAGCTCAAGCGTGCGGACCGGCTCGCCGCGGTGGGCGAGCTCTCGGCGCGGATGGCCCACGAGATACGCAACCCGCTTGCCGCCATCAGCGGCTCTGTGCAACTCGTGGCGCTCCGGCAGTGGGTCGATGACAAGGACAAGCGGCTTCTTTCCATCATCCTCCGGGAGACCGACCGCCTGGACGGGCTGTTGCGCGACTTTCTCTTCTACGCCAAGCCGACCCCACCCACCAAGGTGCCGCTCCATTTGAGGCGGGTGATTGCGGAACTCTGCGCCCTGCTTTCCAGAGATCCCCGACTGGAGGGGGTCAGCATAGCGAACCAGGTGCCCGAGGACCTGGTGGTTGTCTTCGACCGGGACCAGTGCAAGCAGATCTTCTGGAACCTCCTGGTAAACGGCGCCGAGGCGATTCTGCGCGAGGGTTCCATCGCGATTGAGACCGACCTGCAGCGCGGCGGGCCGGGAGGGCCCGACCAGGTGCGGATCTGCGTCGCCGACAACGGCCAGGGGATGTGCCCGGCGAACGTGAAGCGGGTGTTCGAACCGTTTTTTACCACCAAGAAAGGTGGCACCGGCCTCGGACTCGCCACGGTTTACCGGATCATCGAGACGCACGGCGGCCGGATCACCGTGGCAAGCGAACAGGGACGCGGAACCACCGTCACCATTTGCCTGCCGGTGTGAAGAACAGGGGCTGGGGGCTGGGGACTGGGGACTGGGGACGGGGGACGGGGGACTGGGGACTGGGGACTGGGGACTGGGGACTGGGGACTGGGGACTGGGGATTAGGGATTAGGTGATAAGGGATTAGGTGATAAGGGATTAGGATATTAGGGATTAGGGTCCATCACGCCGTGAGACATGAGGCTGTACAGGTCGCGATGATCTGCCCCAGCCCCTAGCCCCTGCATTTGAGAAGAGGTGGTATGAATACCAAGATTCTGGTGGTTGATGATGAACTGAGCATGCGGGAGTTCCTCGCGATCCTCCTCGAGGGGGAGGGATACCGCGTCGACCTGGCCGAAGACGCCGAGGACGCCTTGCGCTGCATGGAGCGGGAGCGCTACGAACTGGTCATCTCCGATGTCAGCATGCCGGGGCTCGACGGGATCACGCTCCTCGGCAGGATCAAATCGAGCGCACCGGAAACCGCCGTGCTGATGATCACCGCCTTCACGACGGCCGAACAGGCGGTGGAGGCGATGAAGCTGGGCGCCTACGACTATATCGGCAAACCTTTCAAGGTGGAAGAGGTCAAGGTGCTGGTCCGCAACGCCCTTGAGAAAAGAAGTCTTGTCGAAGAGAACAAGCGCCTGAAGGCCGAGGTGCAGGAGCGCTTCAGCTTCAGCGGTCTCATCGGCAAGAGCAGGCAGATGCAGGAGGTGTACGACCTGATCGCCAAGGTCGCCGAAAGCATGGCGAACGTCCTCGTCATGGGGGAGAGCGGTACCGGCAAGGAGCTGGCTGCGAAGGCGATCCACTACAACAGCCCGCGGCGAAATCGCAGTTTTGTAGCGGTGAACTGCGGCGCCATCCCGGAAACCCTGATCGAAAGCGAGCTTTTCGGCCACACCAAGGGATCCTTCACCGGCGCCATCTCGGATCGTCCGGGTCTCTTCGAGCAGGCCGAGGGAGGGACCCTCTTTCTCGACGAGATCGGCGAGGTTCCGCTGCAACTCCAGGCCAAGCTTTTGCGGGTGCTGCAGGAGCGGGAGTTCCGCAGGGTGGGCGGGAGCGCACCCTTGAAGGCGGACGTACGAATCGTGGCCGCCACTAACAGGAATCTGGAGGAGCAGGTGCAGGAGGGAACCTTCCGCGAGGACCTCTTCTACCGGCTGAACGTGGTCCAGGTGAGGATGCCGGCGCTGCGGGAGAGGGAAGAGGACATACTGCCCCTGGTCGAGCACTTCTACAAGAAGTACGCCCTCTGGTCCGGAAGCGGCGAGATCGTCACCCAGGACGCGGCCATAGCGCTTTTCAATTACCCCTTCCCGGGCAACGTGAGGGAACTGGAGAACCTGGTCGAGCGCTGCGTGGTGCTGGGAAGCCGCGTCATCACAATGGAATGCCTCCCCCCCAAGGTGCGCAATTTCGTTCCCGCCTCGGCACCGCTTGACCTGGTCACCATACCGCCTGACGGCATGGATCTGCAGGCCTATCTGGACACCCTGGAAAGCAGGCTTCTGGTGCAGGCGCTGGAGAAAAGCGGCGGGGTGAAGAAGAAGGCCGCGGCGCTGCTCGGGATGACCTTCCGCTCCTTCCGCTACCGCCTGGCGAAGTTCGGTATGGACGAAGATTAAGTGACAAAAAACGTCACCTGATGTGCCGTTGTTTGTCAGTAAAAGCGGAAAATTGCCGCATTCTTGGGTTGTTGCGGGATATTTCCCTGTAATATTGACCTTCTGCAAAGTGCTTTTTCTGGCATGCAATATGCTGCTTCTAGCTCGCTTTAGGAATTCGGGTCAGCTCTGCCGCGTTTACCAGCGGACACGCCACCAGCCAAAAGGAGATTGGAAATGTTAAACAGACTCAAAAACAGAAAAGGTTTTACCCTCATTGAGCTCTTGATCGTTGTCGCGATCATCGGCATCCTGGCGGCCATCGCCATCCCCCAGTTTTCTTCCTACCGGCAGAAGGCGTATAACTCCGCCGCGCTGAG
>Ga0209540_10001760_pt1 | contig 15894 bp, 17 predicted proteins | sample BarGraIncu01121A_FD_184501 | JGI IMG/M metagenome (GOLD analysis project Ga0209540, IMG submission 184501) | Arctic peat soil microbial communities from Barrow, Alaska - Barrow Graham LP Incubations 011-21A (SPAdes) (version 2) | ecosystem: Environmental > Terrestrial > Soil > Wetlands > Peat... | reverse complement strand
CTTGTAGGCGCGCTGATGGACGCTCTGGCTTGCCGCCGCCTTGTCATTGATCGCCGTCGGCACATTGACCCAGACGCCGCCCATCTGGTTCACGGCGTTCTCGAAGCCAAGGAAGTTGACTTCCATGTAGTGGTTGATGGGCAGTCCGGTGAACTGCTTGACCGTCTTGACGGTGAGCTCGGCTCCTCCGTACGCGTGCGCCGCGTTGATCTTGTCGTAGCCGTGACCCGGGATGAGAACCTTGGTGTCGCGCGGAATCGACAGCAGCCAGACCTTCTTGGCCTGCGGGTCGATGTGCGCCACGATCACGGTGTCCGTGCGGTAGGCGGTATCACCCTTGCGGAAGTCCGCGCCCAGCAGCAGGATGTTGAACGGCTCGGCGGGCTGCGACTTGGCAAGCTGAAGGTCGAGCTTCTGTTTGTCTTTGACGGTCATCTCGCTCTGAAGGCCCTGCGCCCACGCGAAGATGCCGGCCGCCCCGAGAACGGCGAGCAGCAGCAGGACCGCGACCACCCCCAGCACGATCTTCTTGGTGCGGCTTCGTCGCCGGTCGCGCTCAACGAGCAAGCGCGCCGGAGCCGACTCGACGCCGGGACGGCCCGGCCCGTCCTGCAGGGGGGTCGACGTATCGGTCGTGAGCATGCGCTCCGCGGGGATGCGGGCGCGCTCGGGGTTGCGCTGCCGATCGGAGCCGCGTCCCCGTCCCGAGCCGAAGAATCCACCTGTCGAGTGCTTGCCCATTCGCGTCCTTCTACCTTGTCGGAAGTGCTTCTTGCCTCACAGCCGCATCCGGATGTGGTCGGCTTGCTCCCCATCCCAACAGCTTGGTGGAGCGAAGACCCTGCCACCCGCGCTGGGTTTCACAGACCCTCCACGGTATTCCCCCCGGACCATTATGGTGCGCCCCGTCGGCGGCTTGTCCGCCCGTGACCGAGCCGTAATACGTCCCGAGCGCTCGGTTCTCGCCAGCGCGCACACCTGGCCTGACGCGCGCCTACTGGTCGCCGAGGAGCACGACACCCATCGCGACCTCGGACTCGTCCGGCAGCACGCAGGAACCCGTAACCACCGCATTGTCGCCGACAACGCACTCTTTGCCGAGCACCGCGCCGGCGTGCACGACGGTGTGGCTGCCGATGACGGTCCCGGCGCCAATCGTCGTGCCCTCGGGCGGCGCCTCGCCTTCCTCGACGAAGTCGGGGAACCTGCCGACCAGCGCGAAATCCTGCACCACGCAGCCCTCGCCGAGGTCGACATTCTCGCAGATGGTGACGTGGTCGCCGATAACGCAGCCTTGGCGCAGTTTCGCGCCCGCGCGCACGTGGACGAACGACCCGATCGTCACGCCCTCGAAGATCGCGACGCCCTCGTCGACGATGGTGAACGGCGACGGCGTGAAGCTCGGGTTCACGAGCGCCGTCGGATGGATGTAGGCGGTCACGTCGCTGGTACCTCCAGAGGTGCGGGCTAGAGTCGGAAGACCTTGTCGCCGTCGAACTCCTTCATGGCGTTTCGCGTGTCGAGTATGAGCTTCGAGGCTCGCCACACGAGGTGATAGTCGATGTTGCGATGGTCGGTGACGACCATGACGGCATCGGTCGCCGCGATCTCCTCTTCGGTGAGCTCGACCGACTCGACGTCCGTGCCTCTGATGTTGAACACGGGCACGAATGGATCGTGGTAGACAACGTCGGCCTCGGCGTCGAGCAGCAGCTCGGCTATCTTGATGGCCGGGGACTCGCGTATGTCGTCGATGTTCCCCTTGTAAGCGACGCCGAGGATGAGGATCCTCGAGCCCGCCAGCGGCTTGCGATGCGTGTTCAGGGCTTCCATCAGCCGCTTGACCACGTAGTAGGGCATGGCTTCGTTGGTCTTGCCAGCCAGCTCGATGAACTCGGTGTGCATGTCGAACTGGCGGGCCTTCCACGACAGGTAGAACGGGTCGATCGGGATGCAGTGGCCACCTAGACCCGGGCCGGGGTAGAACGGCATGAAGCCGAACGGCTTGGTCTTGGCCGCGTCCACGACCTCCCAGATGTTGATGCCCATGCGCTCGGAAACGACGAGCAGCTCGTTCATGAGCGCGATGTTCACGCAGCGGAAGATGTTCTCGAGCAGCTTGGTCATCTCGGCGGCGCGCGTCGAGGAGACCGGGACGATCGTGTCGAGGAAGCCTTGGTAGAACGCAACAGCTACAGCAGTGCACTCGGGAGTAACACCACCGACGACCTTTGGCGTGTTCTTGGTCTGGTAGACAGGGTTGCCCGGATCGACACGCTCCGGCGAGAACGCGAGATGAAGGTCGGTGCCGACTTTCAGACCGTGCGACTCCAGGATCGGCTGGACGATCTCCTCGGTGGTTCCGGGGTAGGTGGTCGACTCGAGCGTGACGAGCATCCCCGGCTTGAGGAACGGCGCGATCTGACGCGCAGCAGACTCCATGTACGAGGTGTCTGGCTCCTTCATCGCGTTGAGCGGAGTCGGGACGCAGATGGCGATCGCGTCACACTCCGAGGCGCGCGCAAAGTCGGTGGTGGCCTCGATCAGACCCCTCTCGACGAGCTTCGCGAGTTCCTCGGTCGGGACGTCCGGGATGTAGCTGTCACCCGCGTTGACTCGAGTGGCCTTCTCTTCCGAGATGTCCATGCCGACCACCCTGAAGCCGGATTTGGCCATCTCCAAGGCCAGCGGCAGACCCACGTAGCCGAGACCCACTACGCCGTAGACGGCGCTTCCATCACGAAGACGCTGTTCGAGTGGCATACGCTGTGGTGCTCCGAATCGAGTCGTTGGACGGTTGCAGGGCGCGGCGGCTCGGGGCCCCCGCCCGCCTCTCGGCGATTGAATCGAACTATCTTATCGCAAACATGAGCTCGCCCGAGACCGCGAGCTGGCCATCCACGCTGGCCTTCGCCTCACCGAAGCCGATCGGCCCGCGCGTACGCGTGATAGTGCACTCGAGCCGTAGCGTCTCGCCCGGCACAACCTGACGCTTGAAGCGCACCTTGTCGATGCCGCCGAAGAACGCGAGCTTGCCCTGGTTTTCTGGAAGCGAGAGCAACGCGACCGCTCCGCACTGTGCAAGCGCTTCGACGATGAGCACGCCGGGCATCACCGCATACGCGGGGAAGTGGCCGGGAACCCAGAACGCGGTCTGGGCAACGTCGAGCTCCCCTATCGCCGAGACCCCTGGCTCGAACTCGAGCACGCGGTCGACGAGCAAGAACGGGTCGCGGTGCGGGATGATCGCCTCGATCGCAGCTCTGTCGAGCATGGGGACTCCCCTCGTTGGTGGCTACTCGGCAGCGGCTAGGCGCAGACGCGTTCGATATCCGCGCCGAGTGATGCGAGCTTCTCGACGAAGCGTTCGTAGCCCCGGTCGATGTGGTAGATGTCGCCCACGCTGGTCTCCCCGTCGGCGCACAGCGCGGCGAGCACCAGTGCCGCCCCTCCTCGAAGGTCGGGGCTCTTCACGGGCGCTCCCGAGAGCTGCGCCACGCCCTTGACGAGGGCATGATGGCCTTCGATGCGGATGTCGGCGCCCATGCGAACGAGTTCGTCGGCAAACATGAAGCGGTTCTCGAAGACGTTCTCGGTGATGATGCTGTTTCCCTCGGCGACGGCCATGAGCACCATGAACTGCGCCTGCATGTCGGTCGGGAAGCCCGGGAACGGCAGCGTCTGCACGTCGACGGCTCGAGCCCGCGCTTCGCGCTGCACCGTGACGCCATCGGGCAGGCAGTCGATCGAACAGCCAGCCTGCTCGAGCTTGCTGAGGACGAGTTCGAGGTGAGCCGGGTCGAATCCGCGGACGGTGACCGGACCGCCGGTCATAGCCCCGGCGAGGATCAGCGTTCCAGCCTCGATGCGGTCGCCGACCACGCGGTGGCTCACCGGGTGCAGCTCGTCGACGCCCTCCACGGTGACGATCGGGGAGCCACCGCCGGTGATCCGAGCGCCCATGCTGTTCAGGAACGCGATGAGGTCGACGATCTCAGGCTCGCGCGCCGCATTCTCGATGACGGTCGTGCCCTTGGCGACCGCCGAGGTCGTCAGGAGGTTCTCAGTGGCACCGACGCTCGGGAAGTCGAGCACGACGTGTGCGCCGCGCAGGCCGCTCATAGGGGCGGTCGCCTCGATGTAGCCGTGATCGGTGTGGATCTCGACCCCCAGCGCGGACAGCCCGCGGATGTGCATGTCGATCTTGCGCGAGCCGATGTTGCACCCGCCCGGCATGGCCACGCGCGCCTGACCGAAGCGTGCGATCAACGGGCCGAGCACCGACGTCGACGCGCGCATCTGCGCGACGAGCTCGTAGGGCGCATCGAAGCTGTCGACGTCCGAGACGTCGATCTCGAGCGCATGGTCGGTGCGCACGACGCGTGCGCCGAGATGCGTTAGCACCTCGGTCATGACGTCGACGTCGGCGATCTGGGGGACGTTGGTGATGCGTGTGACGCCCGGCGCGAGCAGCGCCGCGGCCATCAGCTTGAGCGCGGAGTTCTTGGCACCCTCGACGCGCACCACACCGGAAAGCGTCCGGCCGCCACGAACGATGATTGATTCCATATGGGTCAGGATACCGTACCTTCCCTTGAGGACTTCGCTTGTGTAACCGGGGCGTGACCTGATGCGTCGGCACGCAGCAGAGGCGGACCCGCATCAAAGCGGACCCGCCCCCGGCCTTAGGAACCGTGTGGAGCTCGCGCTACTTGCCGCTGCGTCTCTGCGCGACGCTGAGCTGGGTTTGTGCCCAGCTAAGGTCGCGGATCATCTCTTCGCGCTCTTCCTCAGCGTCGGCCGGGAGCTCAGCGAGACGCGCCTTGATGAGCTCGGCGGACTCAGTCGCACGAACGGCGTCGATCTGCGAGACGGATATCGCATTGTCGGCCAGCACGATGACCTTGTCCTCGTGGACCTGCAGGTAGCCGCCCGAAATCGAGAAGTACTCCCAATCGGTCGCGTTGTCGCCGAAGCGAAGGCGGACCTCACCGGGCGCGAGGGTCGTGACAATCGGAGCGTGAAGCGGCAGGATGCCGATCTCACCATCGGGCGTGCTCGCAACCACCATCTGCACCTCGTTGGTGTAGAGGATGGACTCCGGCGTGACGATCTCGGCGAGGAGCGTGCGTGCCATCTGTTCTCCCTAGACCGTCGCGGCCATCGTGGCGGCCTTCTCGAGGGCCTCCTCGATGGTGCCGACGTAGCGGAACGCCTGTTCGGGGATGTCGTCGCACTCGCCAGCGGCAATCATGCTGAAGCCCTTGATCGTGTCCTCGAGCTTGACGTACTTGCCGTCCATACCCGTGAACTGCGAAGCCACGAAGAACGGCTGCGAGAGGAACTGCTCCATCTTGCGGGCGCGCGCAACCGTGAGCTTGTCCTCCTCGGAAAGCTCGTCCATGCCGAGGATGGCGATGATGTCCTGCAGGTCGGCGTAGCGCTGCAACGTCTGCTGCACCGCGAGCGCGACGCGGTAGTGCTCGGCGCCAACGACGCTCGGGTCGAGCGCGCGGGAGCTTGAAGCCAGCGGATCGACGGCCGGGTAGATGCCCTTCTCGGAGATACCACGCGAGAGAACGGTGGTGGCGTCGAGGTGCGTGAACGCCGTGGCCGGCGCCGGGTCGGTCAGGTCGTCAGCCGGGACGTAGATGGCCTGGACCGAGGTGATCGAACCGGTCTTGGTCGACGTGATGCGCTCCTGCAGGTCGCCCATCTCGGTAGCGAGCGTGGGCTGGTACCCGACGGCGGAGGGCATGCGGCCGAGAAGCGCCGAGACCTCAGAGCCTGCCTGGGTGAAGCGGAAGATGTTGTCGATGAACAGCAGAACGTCCTGGCCCTGGTCGCGGAAGTACTCGCAGGCGGTCAGGCCGGCCAGACCGACGCGCAGGCGCGCTCCGGGAGGCTCGTTCATCTGACCGTAGACGAGGACGGTCTTCTCGATGACGCCCGACTCCTTCATCTCGATCCAGAGGTCGGTGCCTTCGCGCGTACGCTCGCCCACGCCGGTGAACACGGACGTGCCACCGTGCGCCATAGCGAGGTTGTTGATGAGCTCCATGATGATGACCGTCTTGCCCACGCCGGCGCCGCCGAACAGCCCCGTCTTGCCGCCCTTGATGTAGGGCTCGAGCAGGTCGACGACCTTGATGCCCGTCTCGAAGATCTCAGTCTTGGGCTCGAGCTCTTCGTAAGACGGTGCGGACCGGTGGATGGGATAGGTCTGCGAGACCTTGATCTCGGCGCCGTCGATGTTCTTGCCGACGACGTTCCAGATGTGACCGAGGGTCTCCGGGCCGACCGGCATCTGCATGGGGGCGCCGGTGTCGACGACCTCCATGCCGCGGGTCACGCCATCGGTGGAGTCCATGGCGACGGCTCGGACCACGCCACCCTCGAGATGCGCCTCAACCTCGAGGACCAAGTGGATCTCGCCCATCTCGGTGGTACCGTCAATCTTGAGTGCGTTGTAGATCGAGGGCATCTCGTCCGCCGCGAACTCGGCGTCGATGACCGGGCCTACGACGCGGATGATGCGTCCAACGTTCATAGCAGAATCCTTCTCTGTAGCAGCCATCTAACCCTGGTCCTCCTGCGCGGCCGCGCCGCCGACGATCTCGGCAATCTCGGTCGAGATAGCGTCCTGCCGCGCACGGTTGTAGCTGCGCGTCAGGGTCGTGATCATGTCGGAGGCGTTGTCGGTGGCGGACTTCATGGCCGTGCGGCGAGCGGCCTGCTCGGCAGCGGCCGATTCAAGCATCGAGCGGTAGATCAGCGCCTCGACGTACGTGGGAAGCATGCTCGCAAGGACCTCGGCGCTCGTCGGCTCGAACAGGTACTCGAGGTTCAGACCGCGGGCCTGCACGTCAGCCTCGGCCTGCTCGAGCGTATCGTGCTCGATTGGGAGGAGCTGGTGCATCTCGGGTACTTGCTCGGCGATGTTCTTGAAGCGATTGAAGAGCACGTAGACGGCGTCGATGGCGCCGGCTTCGTACTCCCTCATGACGTGCTGAGCGATCGACCGGGCGTCGGCGTAGACCGGCGCGTCGGAGCGTCCCACGATCGAGACAGCGGGCTCGACTCCGCGGTAGCGGAAGTAGCCCAGCGCCTTCTTGCCGCCGGTGATGAGCTCGACGTCGACGCCATCGCCCGCATACTCGGCGAGCATTCGCTCGGTCAGCCGAATGATGTTGCTGTTGAACGCGCCAGCGAAGCCGCGGTCGGAGACGATCGAGATGACGCAGACTCGCTTGCGGTCCTCGCGGACCTCAAGCAGCGGGTGCTTCACGTCGCCGACGAAGCGGACCACGTTGCCGAGCACCTCGGCGATGGCCAAGGCATACGGACGCGCGTTCTCGATGCGGGTCTGCGCCCTCTTGAGCTTGGCCGTGGCGACCATCTCCATGGTGCGCGTGATCTGGCGCGTGGAGTGCACGCTCCCGATCCGCTTCTTGATATCGCGCAGAGTCGCCATGTGCCTACCCCTACTCGCTCGCGACCGCGGTCGCGGCGTCGGAGTGCTCGGCGACGAAGATGCCCTTGTACTCTTCGAACGCGGACTTGAGTTTGGCCTCGGTCTCGTCGGAGATCTTCTTCTCTTCCGTGATGGCCTTGACGACCTCGGAGTACGAGCTGGTCACGTAGTCGATCGCGCCATCGCGGAAGGCCAGGACGTTCTCGACGGCGATGTCGTCGAGGTAGCCCTTGGTTCCGGCGAATATGGCGATGACCTGGTTCTCGACCGGCATCGGCACGAAGCGGCCCTGTTTGAGCAGCTCGACCATTCGAACCCCACGGTTGAGCTGGTTCTGCGTCGCCTTGTCAAGGTCGGAGCCGAACTGCGCGAACGCTTCGAGCGAGCGGTAGGAAGCGAGGTCGAGACGCAGCGTGCCGGCGACCTGTTTCATCGCCTTGATCTGCGCGTCGCCGCCGACTCGCGACACCGAGATGCCGACGTTGATGGCGGGGCGAACACCTCTGAAGAAGAGGTCGGCCTGCAGGAAGATCTGGCCGTCGGTGATCGAGATGACGTTGGTCGGGATGTACGCGGAGACGTCTCCGGCTTGGGTTTCGATGACCGGCAGTGCGGTCATGGAGCCCGCGCCGAGGTCATCGTTCATCTTGACCGCGCGCTCGAGCAGGCGGCTGTGCAGGTAGAAGACGTCGCCCGGGTATGCCTCGCGGCCCGGTGGGCGGCGCAGGGTCAGTGACATCTGGCGATAGGCGACGGCCTGCTTGGAGAGGTCGTCGTAGACACACAGGGTCGCGTGACCGGGGTTGTCCTTGTTGGCAGGCTTGCCGTCGGCGCCGTGGTACATGAAGTACTCGGCGAGCGCTGCGCCGGCCATCGGGGCGATGTACTGCAGCGGCGCGGAGTCCGAAGCCGTCGCGGATACGATGATCGTGTAGTCCATCGCGCCGTACTGCGCGAGCGTCTCGACGACCGCCGCTACCGTGGATGCCTTCTGGCCGATGGCGACGTAGACGCAGATGACGCCCTTGCCCTTCTGGTTGATGATCGTGTCGATCGCGATGGCCGTCTTACCGGTCTGGCGGTCGCCGATGATCAGTTCACGCTGGCCACGACCGATCGGGATCATCGCGTCAACGGCCATGATGCCTGTCTGGAGCGGCTCCGTGACCCGCTGACGCTCGACGACGCCGATGGCCTTGTGCTCCATGTTGCGGTAGCCGTCAGCTTCGATCGGCCCCTTGCCGTCAAGCGGGTTGCCGAGCGGTCCGACGATACGGCCGAGGAAGTTCTTGCCGGCCGGGATCCGGACGATACGCCCGGTCGTCTTGACCGTGTCGTTCTCCTTGACCTTGATGTAGTCGCCGAGAAGAACGGCGCCGACCTCGCGCTCGTCCAGGTTGAGGGCCATGCCCATGATGGTCGAGCCATCAGAGGTCTCGAACTCGAGGAGTTCGCCAGCCATTGCGCCGCGAAGACCCTCGACACGAGCGATACCGTCGGCGACCTCGGCAACCGTACCGATCTCACGAGCTTCCACGCTCGTGCTGATTGCGTCCAGCTGTGACCGCAGGACCGCATCGATGTTACTGGCGGTGATGTCCGCCATTACGCTTCACCTCCAGTTGGTGCGGTCGAGAGCACGATGCGCGCAGCCTCGAGCTGCGAGGCGATACTCGCGTCGATACGATGCCCGTGCGTGCTGATGACGATGCCGCCGATGATGGCCGGATCGACCTTCTCGCGAAGGGCGACGCCCTTGCCCAGGTCGGCGGAGAGCTTGGCAGTGATTGATTGCCGGAGCGCGTCGGTGAGCTCCACCGCGGTCGTCACATCGACCGCGACGATGCCTCGCCGCTCCTCGGAAACACGTCCGTACTCTTCGACCACGCTCGAGAGCAGGTCGAAGTTGTCGCGCTCGACCATGACGGCGAGCGTGTCGACGAGCGCCGGGTGCAGTCCAGCGAACACGTCGCGCGCAGTCTGCGCGCGCTGGGTTGAGGCGACCGAATCGTCGCGCAATGCGTCGCGCAGCGGTGCGTGGCCGCGGACGAGCCGCGCCACGGCGTCGAGCTGCGTCGAGACGTTGTCGACGTCCTCGCTGGCCTCAGCGGCGTCGAACAGTACGCTGGCGTACGTCGCGACGATCTGCTTGGCGAGCGCTCGGCTAGTTCGCATTCAGGCTGCCCGCCTCGCTGATGTACTTCTCGATGACGGAGCTGTGGTCCTCGGCAGACAGCTCGCTGCCGATGAGCTTGCCTGCCACGGCGACCGAGATCTCGGCGACCGACGCCTGCAGCGAAGCGACGGCGGCTCGACGCTCGCCCTCGATCGACTCGCGCGCCTTGGCGAGCATGTCGTCGATCTCGGCCTGCGTCTTGGCGGTGCCCTCGAGGCGCGTGGCCTCGGCAGCCTGCTTGGCCTGCTGCAGGATGCCGCCTGCCTCCTTGCGTGCGTCGGCCATCGTCTGCTTGTACTCCTCGAGCAGACGCTCCGCCTCGATCTTGGCGGCTTCCGCGCGCTCCAAACCGTCGCGGATCATCTCCGCGCGCTTGTCCAGCATGTCAGAGATCGCCGGCCAACCGAACTTCGACAGCACGAAGAAGACGATCAGGAACGATGCCAACGCCGGAATGAACTCAGCTATCTTTGGGGTGATCGCGTCCAAGGCACTACCTCCAGTAGCGGTAGAGGAAGGGTGCCGTTTACAGCTTGCCCTGGACCAGGATGCCGAGGACGAAGCCGAGCAGCGCGAGCGCCTCGACGAACGCCGCAGCGAGGATGAAGACGGTGAAGATCCGACCGGCCATCTCGGGCTGACGCGCGGTGGACTCGGCGGCCTTGCTGCCGACGAGACCGATGGTGATGGCCGGGGCCGTGACAGCCAGGCCATACAGCAGAGCGAAACCGATGAAGTTCACAGTTCCTCCTTGAGTGCCGGGCCCGGGTTTTCGTACCGGGCTCCTTGCCAACTATGTCGACGCCGGCGAGTCTCGCCGGCGGTCGTACCACCTTTAGTGCTCGTGAGCCGCCGCGCCGATGTAGACGGCCGAGAGGATCGTGAACACGTAGGCCTGCACGAAGGCGACGAGCACCTCGAGCAGGTAGAGCGCGGTCATGAGCAGGATCCACCCGATCGCGGGTAGGGCTCCGACCGCAGCGCCGGCGATGTTGCCGCCATGCTGGATCGCTGCGATGAGCGGCTCGGTGAACAGCGCGGTGAGAATCGCGAAGATGCCGAGAATGATGTGGCCGGCGTACATGTTGGCGAAGAGACGAACGGCCAGCGTGAAGACGCGCAAGAACGCCGAGAAGACCTCGATGAGCCACACGATCAGATTGATCGGGAACGGCACACCCTTCGGCGAGAAACTCTTGATGTAGCCCCATGCGCCCTGGTTCTTGAAGCCGACGGCGTTGAAGAAGAGGAACACCGTCGTGGACAAGGCAACGGTAACGCCCATCGTGCCGGTGCCCGGCTTGCAGCCGGGGATGAGGCCGACGAGGTTGTTAGCGAGGACGAAGAAGAAGACCGTCGCAAGGAACGGGAAGTACTTCGCACCATCGTGGCCGATCATGGCGACGGCGATGTCGTTGCGGACGAACTCGCCGAGCGCTTCGACCGCATTGGAGAGCTTATTCTTCGGTACCAGCGACAGCCCGCGGACCGCGATGAACAGGACGATGCCGAGGAACGCGATGGCGATGAAGAGGAAGAAGACGTAGTTCGTGAGAACGAACTGGCCCTGGGCGTACTCGTGGCCGTTGACGTTGAGCGTGCTCAGGTCGTGAAGCAGCTTGGCGGCTTCTTTGGGCAGCTCGGCGAGCGGCCCACCGGACGCAGCGGTCGTTTCCTCCACGCGTTACCCCTCCGAGTCGTCTTTCGACAGCATCTGCACACCCAGGCGCACCGACAGAATCCCAAGCGCGAGGACGTACCCCGCAACGGTCGCCGACCCGAACCACACGAACCCTTCGCGCGAGACGAACCAGTAGCCCGTCAGCACGCCGAGACCGATGATCAGGCCGCCGAAGGTCGACCCCATGATCACGTAAAGGGCGACGTCCGCGTGGCGGGCCTTGAGGAGTCGCGAGACTCCGAAGAGGGGAGCGAGGAGGACTACACCGAGCACGAATCCTGAACACATTGCGATCCAGGGAGTAGCTAGTAGTTCTCGCAGTTGCGCCAAAGCTCCGGTGACCCGTTCCCTTACCCTCAGAACCCCGCTTACCCGCCCAGTGGCCGGGACCGACGGTGTCGGCTTACAAGCAGCGTCATAGTACATGACCGCTTGGAGGGTAACAACCTACATTCAGGTTTGCTTCTGCGAAGGACGTCGGCTTCCCTGCTTATTGGGAACGCCGCTTGGCTCTTCTGCATGCTCGACCGCTTCGAAAAGGCCGAGCCAGTAGGCCATGAAGCCGGTGATCACGAACAGGACGAGGAACGTGAGTGCCTTCATCGGCCCCGGCGCGTAGCGCACCGCGTAGCCGCCGAGAGCCAAGGCGATCGACCACACGTAGATGATGAATACCGTCTGCCGCTGGTTGAAGCCGCGACCCAGAAGCCGGTGGTGGATGTGCCCCCTGTCGGCCTCTTGGATGGGCCGTTTGTGTAGCACGCGGCGCACGATCGCCGAGGCAGTGTCGAAGATCGGCACGCCGATGATGAGCAGCGGCACGGCCAGGGCGATCGCCGCGCTCGACTTCATCACGCCCATGAGCGAGATCGTCGCAAGCGTGAAGCCGAGGAACAGCGCGCCCGAGTCGCCCATGAAGATGGATGCAGGGTTGGAGTTGTAGCGCAGGAACCCCACACAGGCGCCGATGACCGCGACCGCGAACGCTGCAGCGTCGAGGCGGTTTCCCTGCGCAGCGAGTACGAGCAAGCTGGCTGCGGCGATCGCGCACACCCCGGCGGCCAGACCATCGAGGCCGTCGATGAGGTTGATGACGTTCGTGAAGCCCACGATGTAGAGCATCGTAACGGGGATCGACAGCAGCCCAAGCTCGACGATGCCTCCCGCAAACGGGTCGCCGACGTAGACGATCTTCAGCCCCGAGCCGACGACGACCGCGGCGGCGACCACCTGACCGAGGAACTTCGCGCCCGGGGAAAGAGTCCTGAGGTCATCGACCAGGCCGACGAGGAAGATGATCGTCAGCCCCACCAGCACGCCGAGAATGCGCACCCTTGCGGTCCCACCACCCACGATCGTGCCGCCCCACCCCGCATACGCCTCGCCGAGCGCTTCGACGCCCACTGCGGCCAGCACGCCCGCGAAGATCGCGACGCCGCCGAGACGCGGGATGGGCCGTGTGTGCACCTTGCGCCCGCCGGGAAAGTCGACGAGCCCGCGAGCCAGCGCAAAGCGTCGCACGAGCGGAGTCACCACCAGGGTCACGATCACCGCTACCGCGAAGATGAGCGCGTAGTGCTGCAGGCTCACAGGCCCGCGTCCTCGGACGGGGCCGGGGATGTGGCCGAGGCCGGCCACTCGAGCTGCCGAGGAACTAGGCCGGCCTCGGCGAGAAGCTCGGCCGAGAGCGGGTCGGGGTACGGCTCGCGAAAGACGATGTCGACCACGCCTGCGTTCAGCAGGATCTTGGCGCATAGCACGCACGGCTGATGCGTGCAGTACGCGATCGCGCCGTCCATCGCGATGCCGTGCTTCGCCGCTTGGATCACCGCGTTCTGCTCGGCGTGGATGCCTCGGCAGAGTTCGTGGTGGCTGCCGCTGGGAATCTGGCGCTGTTCGCGCAGGCAACCGACCTCGTCGCAGTGCGCGAGCCCCTTGGGTACGCCGTTGTAGCCGGTGGCGAGGATCCGCTTGTCCTTGACGAGCACCGCGCCGGTTGCGCGGCGCAGACACGTCGAGCGGCCGGAGACCTGCTCGGCTATGGACATGAAGTACTCGTCCCAGGATGGACGTGACATCGCTCGCGCTCCCCTACTTGGTGCCGAAAAGGCGGTCGCCGGCGTCGCCGAGGCCCGGGACTATGTAGCCGTGGTCGTTGAGGTGATCGTCGATCGAACAGCAGTAGATCTCGACGTCGCCGCATTCGCGCACGACCTCGTCGATGCCCTCCGGCGCCGCGATGATCACGAGCAGACGGATCTGCCGAGCACCCTTGGCGCGCAGGAACTCCACGGCGGCTGCGGCGCTACCGCCGGTGGCAAGCATCGGGTCGACGATGAGCACGTCGCGCTCGGCGATGTCCTCGGGCAGCTTGCAGTAGTACTCGACGGGCTTGAGCGTCTCGGGGTCGCGGTACAGCCCGATATGCCCGACACGCGCCGCGGGGATGAGCTCGAGGATGCCCTCGACCATGCCCAGGCCTGCACGCAGGATCGGGATGACGGCCACCTTCTTGCCGGCCAGCATGTAGCTGACCGTCTCGGTGATGGGCGTCTGTACGGTCGTCTCGGCGAGCTGGAAGCCGCGCGTCGCCTCGTAGGCCTCGAGCATCGCAAGTTCCTTGACCAGCTCGCGGAACTGCTTGGCGCCGGTCCTCACGTCACGAAGGATGGTCAGCTTGTGCTGGACGAGCGGGTGCTCGACGACCGTCACGTTGGGGTACGGCGCCATCTGGGCCATGGAGGCTCCTCTCGCGGTCGCAGGGGCCGCAGTTCGGGTGTGGGGCTAGAGTTCGGGATAGAGCGGGTGCTTGCCGAGAAGCTCGGCGACCTCTTCCTTGATGTTGGCCAGCTTGGCCTCGTTGTCGCGATTGAACACCGTCTGCGCGATGAGGCAGCCGACCGTGTGCGCGTCGCCCTCTGTGAAGCCGCGAGTCGTGATGGCCGGTGAGCCGACGCGGATGCCGCTCGTGACGAACGGGCTCTGCGGGTCATTCGGGATGGCGTTCTTGTTGGTCGTGATGCCGACGCTCTCGAGCACGTGCTCGGCCTCCTTGCCGGTTACGCCGGCGGGGCGCAGATCGACGAGCATCAGGTGGTTGTCCGTGCCGCCCGAGATCAGACGTAGGCCGCACTCGACCATCGCCTCGCCCATCGCCTTGGCGTTGATGATGACCTGGTCGATGTAGGTCTTGAACTCCGGCTTCATGGCCTCACCGAACGCGACAGCCTTGGCCGCGATGATGTGCTCGAGCGGGCCTCCCTGCAGGCCAGGGAATACCGCCTTGTCGAGCTTGGCCGCCCACTCCTCTTTGCACAGCACGAAGCCCGAGCGGGGGCCACGCAGCGTCTTGTGGGAGGTCGATGTCACGAAGTCGGCGTGCGGGACCGGCGAGGGGTGAGCGCCGGTGGCGACGAGACCGGCGATGTGCGCCATGTCGACCATGAGCACGGCGCCGACCTCCTTGGCGACCGCAGCGAAGCGCTCAAAGTCGATGACACGCGGGTAGGCGCTGGCCCCGGCGATGATCATCTTCGGCCGGTGCTCCTTGGCCAGACGCTCCATCTCGTCGTAGTCGATCGTCTCGGTCTCCATGTCCAGGCCGTACGGGACGACGTTGAACCACCTGCCCGAGAAGTTGACCGGCGAGCCGTGGGTGAGGTGACCGCCCATGGCCAGGTTCATGCCGAGGACGGTGTCGCCCGGATCGCACACCGCGTAGTAGACGGCCATATTGGCTTGCGCGCCGGCGTGCGGCTGCACGTTGGCGTGGTCGGCGCCGAAGATCTGCTTGGCACGGTCGCGCGCGAGGTTCTCGACGATGTCGACCTTCTCGCAGCCGCCGTAGTAGCGCTTGCCGGGAAGGCCCTCGGCGTACTTGTTGGTCAGCACGGTGCCGGCGGCCTCGAGCACCGCGAGCGAGACGAAGTTCTCGGAAGCGATGAGCTCGATGGTGCCACGCTGGCGGGAGAGCTCGGCGTCGATCGCCGCCGCGACCTCAGGATCGGCCGCCGGGATGTACTTGAGTGCCATGCTCGCTCGTCCTTCCGTCTGGGCGCCCGCTTCTCGGCGACGCCTGCCTTCGATCGCGACCGCTTCCGGTACGGACGCGAGAAAACGCCGAGGCCCTTATCTGTGCTCGGCGGCGGTGATCTTGGCTACCCGGTTGGCGTGCCGCGCTCCCGCGAACTCCGTGCCGAGGAACGCGTCGAGGATCTCCTCGTTGACCTGCACGGGCACGAAGCGTGCCGAGAGTGTGACGACGTTGGCGTCGTTGTGCTCGCGCGCGAGCTTGGCGAACGCGGGATTGGTGACGTTGGCCGCGCGCACGCCGCGCACCTTGTTCGCCGCGATGGCCATCCCGATGCCCGTCCCGCACACCAAGACGCCGAAGTCGACCGACCCGCCTGCGACGGCGCGCCCGACCGCCAGCGCGAAGTCCGGGTAGTCGACGGACTCCTCGGCGTTTGAGGTCCCATGGTCGGTCACCTCGTGGCCCTGCGCGGCAAGGTAGCCCGCGAGTCGCGCCTTCTGGTCGTAGCCGGCGTGGTCGCTGCCGATGGC
>Ga0209540_10001759_pt1 | contig 15896 bp, 23 predicted proteins | sample BarGraIncu01121A_FD_184501 | JGI IMG/M metagenome (GOLD analysis project Ga0209540, IMG submission 184501) | Arctic peat soil microbial communities from Barrow, Alaska - Barrow Graham LP Incubations 011-21A (SPAdes) (version 2) | ecosystem: Environmental > Terrestrial > Soil > Wetlands > Peat... | reverse complement strand
TTGTGGGGGTTGCTGCCGTGCGGTCTCGTATTTGCGATGCTGGTGGTTGCAACAGGTACGCACTCATGGTGGGGTGGCGCACTGACCATGTTCACCTTTGGGTTGGGTACAGTGCCCACCTTGTTGGGTTTCGGTCTCGCAGCAAATCTGCTCAGCCCAAAACTGCGTGGGCGCATGCAGATCTTCGCCGGCCTCTTGATCCTTTTGTTCGCGATCCAGACGATCCTGCGCGGTCTGTCCGCAGCGAATATAATCCCTTCACTTATCATAGGACCGGTGATGTTATGGTAGAAGCAATTCGATGTGAACTGTGTGGCGCAGTGGCGAAATATCCCGTTACGAAAACGATTGATGGTCGCGAACTCAACTTTTGCTGCGCGGGCTGTCTGCAAGTGTACGAACTCACGCGTGACGAAGGTCAAAGCGGAGCACAAACGCCTGGGCAACTCCCGCCAAAGCCCACAAGCCTTGAAGATCAACAACATGCAGGTACAATACCAATAAAAACTATAACACTTCCCATCGTTGGGATGTCGTGTGCAAATTGTGTGGCGACCGTGGAGCACAGTCTGCGCGTGGTGCCCGGCGTGATCAATGTCAACGTGAGCCTGGCCACCGAACGTGCGATAGTCGAAATAACCCCGGATGCAGTATCCATTGCGGATTTGAAACAAGCGGTTGAAGATGCGGGGTATGAAGCGCCCGACGTGAGTGATTCGGAAGAGGAATAGTGGATTGCGAATAAGGTAATTTGACGAATATTGATAATAACATTACAATATTCGAAATTTCTAATATATTAGGGATGTCAAATGACCGAGCCGCAATTGTATACATTACATGCCAGCATTTGCCACACATTGTCTAATCCAAAACGGCTGGAAATTATCGAGCGACTGCGCCAGGGGGAAATGTCGGTGACCAAATTGACAGAAGCCTTAAGGATCAGCCAGGCTAACCTGTCACAGCATCTTGCGATCATGCGGGAGAAAGGTATCGTAATAACGCGGCGGGAGGGGGTGAGTGTTTACTACCGGTTAAGTAATCCCAAGATCATCCAGGCCTGTGACCTGATGCGGCAGGTACTGTTGGAACACTTCGAGGCGAATGCTGAATTGGCCCGGGGAGAATTGATGAAAGAGGAACCTGTTTAATGACTGAACTTGAAAAGGGAAGTTATTTGTTCATCGTCAACGATTCGCCCTATGGCAACGAACGGCCTTACAACGCCTGCGCCTGGCGCTCAACCTTGTAAAAAATCCCGAAGTTCATGTGCGTGTATTCTTGATGGGCGAGAGATTTTTCTGCGCTCTCTGCTTTTAACAATACAACCAGGCAATTACCTTGCCGCGCAACATGCCCAACTGGCATCGGAAGCTGCATTCCCTGTCTTTATGAGGGCGAATCCAATGTTGGCATATTTACCTTCACAATTCAGGTCGCCGGATAAAAAGGTAACCAGTGGCAGAGTGGGGTGGTGCGAGCCTGCACGCTTGATCATTAATGGATGGAAATAATCTAGTAGAGCTCCCGACAACAGCTGGGAGCTCTACTTATTTATTGTTCGGAAAATCGTGATCCCCTCAAACGCGGCAATCGAGGTTATCAGACGGGTATTTTGATTTGGATCTCAATTTGCTACGGCAACAGCTTCCAGAAACTTGCCAACTAAATCCCTTAAGTTCGCTTCAGGTAATGCTCCCACTTGGGTATTAACGACTTTGCCATCCGATATGAAAAGCATGGTGGGGATACCCTGAACGCCATATTTCATCGCCCACTGGTTATTTTCATCGGTGTTTACCTTAGCCACGAGTAGCTTCCCATCTTGTTCCTTTGCGATCTTTTCCAGGGTTGGCGCCACCATCCGGCAAGGTCCACACCAGGGTGCCCAGAAATCGACGATCACCGGGACAGTCGACTTTAAAACAACTTTATCAAAAGCTTCGTCTGTTACATGTAAAGGTTCGTTCATGATCATCACTCCATTAATATATTTTTTAGTCAAATATATGGTGACTTAACCAATTTCAATGGTTTAAGGGTAACTCTATCTCGAAAATTTCACCCAATATGCAGTTATTAACCTGTGGTTGTTTGTAAATCGATCCTTCTCATCTTACGGAGTTTTATCGATTAATTGAATCATATCCTGGACCAACTTTTCACGTTTGCCCTGAAGGGAGGACGCTGAACGAATAGGAATTTCCTGATCCATTTCAGTGAGACAGATGGAGGCATAATCCTGGAGAAACGTGCGGCTGGTCGATTGAACCGCAGAGTGAATTGCTGTCAATTGCTGCATGATCTCCTTGCAATCCCGCTCTTCATTCAGCATGGCCTGCACGCCGCGTACCTGTCCCTCGATTCTTTTCAGTCGCAGGATAAGGTTCTCCTTGGTTTCGAGATTCTGTATCTTCATAGCTTCTAGTCCTTCATATATATCCGGCTCACGGTCGGATTAGAATCATCCGGCTCAGGTGAAACCTCCGGAGGAACCACAACTGCTGCCGGTTGAACTTGCCGCCCCTAAACCTGAAGTCCCAAATGAAACAACGACCGACATTTTCTTATGGGTATCCTTGCTCGCGCACTTGGGGCAGGCAGGGATCTGATCGGCTTCGGAATAGCGGACCATTTTTTCAAAAGGTTCACCACATCGATTACATTCATATTCGTAAATGGGCATTTGGAAATCACCTTTTAATGAACATATACTATACTCCAGTATAGCATATATTCATAAATTGTCAAGCATTATTTTGGGAATGAAAATCAGGAGCTCTTTTTTATTTCGTGTGGGTTCATTCCTTCGGGAGGTTATTATCAGACTTTAGCAACCCTTTATTCAGATTGGCTGAGACAGGGAAAGAAAACAAAATTGGAACGATCTTTTCTGCCTATCTTTCACTCCCGGAACCTTTTCTCCCTAATGTATTCTGGGTCTGGAGCCCTATTTCTGCGATTATAATGATTCCTAATATACCTTTCGATTGCGCCAGTAAGAACGATGTTCAGCCTTCGGGAGCAAAAAACCGTATTCTTGCGCCCGGAATAAGATTATTTTGGAGGCTGATATGATCGACCTCATCAAAATCGAAACCTTCCTGCTTGCCGCGGAGACTCTGAACTTCTCGGAAACTGCCAAGCAGCTCCACATGAGCCAGCCGTCGGTCAGCCACCAGATCAAGACCCTTGAGCAAGAACTGGGGGTGACACTTTTCAAGCGGAGTGGGGCAGGACTGCGCCTGACCGAAGCGGGGCGCATCCTGCTGCCTTGGGCGCGTCGCCTGCTGCACGACACAAAAAACATACAGGAGATGATGTCCTCACTTGAGGAAGAGGTGCAGGGAAATTTGCACATAGCCTGCAGTACCACCGCCGGTAAGTACATCCTGCCACAACTGGCTGCCCGTTTCCGCCAGCGCTATCCGGGAATCCAGATCAGCATCCCGGCTTGTGCCTCCGAGCAGGTGACCCTCGACCTTTTGGACGGGAATGCCCACCTGGGGGTGATCAGTCGGGAGATCGATAATCCGGAACTGGAAGCCCAGGAGTTCTTCCACGACCGCATTTCGCTGATCGTACCGGCCAACCATCGCTGGGCTTTACGCCCCTCCATTGAACCAGCGGAGCTTTTGGAAGAGCCGGTTATCATACGCGAGCAGACCTCGGGTACCCGCCGGGTGGTGCTCGAGGAACTGGCCAAGCACGACATCAGCCTGGAGGATCTCAATATCTTTATGGAAGTGGGCAATGCCGAAGCCATTGTCCGTACAGTGGCAGCCGGTTACGGTATGGGATTCGTCTCCACCCTGGCGGCCACCTATCCCCTGGAACGCGGCAGCGTCATTGACGTTCCGGTGGAGGGGTTGAATCTGGAGCGCACCATTTATATGGTCCGGAAGGGGCTCGGCGAAACCAATCGCTCGCGGGACGCTTTCTGGAGTTTCATCCATGCGCCTGAAAACGCGGATTTGCTTCACCTGCCTGAAAAGGACGCAGTGAAGCAGGTGAAATCCAAGAAGCGGAAAGCGCTTCGGTAACAGGTCGAGTGACATTGCCTGGCATCTGTTATGGAAACAGATGCCAGGCTTTCGATTTCAGTTATTAGAACACGTAGGTCTGGCTGGCGCCCTCGACATCCATCAGGAAGGGCGGAACCTTCTTGATCTTGATGCGGGGATCGCGCAGGTCTTCGGGCTTGATATCCTTATTCTCCAGAGCCAGTTCGCAGAAGACAATCTCGCCGCCCAGGTCGAGAATGTCATTGAAGAGTTTGACAGGATTGGGCATGCCCTTGGGCGTGCCGAGTTTCTCCATCTCACCCTTTACGAACCAGCGCGCACCCGCCGGGCAGACGAAGACATGCACTTCGTAGTCCAGCGCGATGCCGGATGAGGAGAAGATCAACGTCGGCATGATGTTCGCCGGGGTGTCGCCATTGCAGACGACTGCCATTTTTTGCTTAGCCATAGTATTCTCCTTTTTGAATGTTGATTGATTTGCGTAAGCGACTTTTTGGTCGCGTTATGCCGAATGAAGGTGAAATTATCAGTCTGTTCCAGCCTTGGCTGGCTCGGTAGCAGGGATGGGTTTGAGCGCATGGAAATACAGCGCGATTGTGCGATAGATTGCGTGGGCAAATTTCGTGAAGGGCAGCAGCAATAGCAATTCAGCCGCCACGGAAATGTGACTTAGCAGAGTCCAGTACGCCCACGGAGCGGGAGTGGGAAGGTAGACTGCGATTTCCAGCATAAAACCACTCACGCCGGTCAGCCACAACAAGATGAGAAACGCCCAATCGGAGACTGTTGAATGTGCAGTGGCTTCGTCCGTTTTGCGGAGGCGACGAATGAGTGATATCGAAGTGCCATAGACCAGGAACAATCCGGCAATCGTGCCGAGCAGGCGGATCGGATGCCAGAAATGCACCCAGGTCCCTGTCGCTTTGAGGCCGAGTAGTTCGAGGGCATAGTCGAGGGCGGTGGCGAGCAGAAGTCCGAGAAAGCCCCACAGCATGGAGGCGTGGACGAACCATTTTTGCAGGTACCAGGCTGGTTTATCGGTGGCAGTATCACAGTCGCGTTGGAAGCGGCGTTGGGTAAGCCCCTCGACCGCGACAGCCTCCCAAAGCGCGTTCAGCCAGTTGGTGCGCATCCCCTTCATCCCATGGCCTCGCACTTTGACGATCATGTTGACCATGCCCATCAAAATCAGAACAGCGACAATGATCATCCCGGCCACGCCAAAGTTATGAATGACCGACGATGGGATGAATTCAAAGAACTTGAGCGTGTCGGTCGGCATGGGGCCATGAACGGAGTAAACGCCGAATCCGATCACCACGGCGAGCAGAACGAGGAAGATGGAGCTCAGGATGGGAGACGTGTAGAGCAGTTTCGCCAAGCCAAGAGGATCGTAATTGGCGATGGCGTAGCGGCGGGCGGTGGCCATGAACTCGCCGGGGTCGGCTTGTTGGGGGCAGGTTTGGGTGCATTCACCGCAGTTATAGCACAGCCAGAGTTCCTTGCTGCTGAGCAGCGGTTCTTTCAAACCGAGTTGTGCGTAGCGGATGAGGCGGCGCGGGAAAGTTTCGCTTTCGGTCGAGAGCGGACAAATAGCCGTGCAGTTGCCGCAGTTGAAGCATTTCTCGATGTTCACGGCGCCGTATTTTTTTACCTCAGTTAAGATTTGTGGATCGACGCGGACGCCCATATTAATGCTCCTCCGCCCTATGGTAACAAGCTTCGGCGTTGAATTCCTCGGATTCCTTTAATTTAGCAGCCAGTTTAGACGATACCTTTGCCATTATGAGTCCTCTTCCTGCTGTTTCTGGCTTTTAGCAAGTTCATATTTGAAATATCCGTCCACATCGGGTTTGCCAACTACCTCGACTTCACCGTAGCGCCGCATGGCGAATAACCATATCACCACTTCGGGACTGGGATACCCCATCGCCTCAGCTATCTCTGGGATGGTCTGAGGACTGTCCTTCAGAATCTTTGCGATGCGATCCTTCATGATCATTTCGTCATGAACGATCTCCCGTATATCACGCCTAATCCTTCCAGTGCTGCTCATAAAGTAGCCTCCTGGAGGCTGGCATCTATCATCGCGATGATCTGATCGTTCCTGAACCCTTCAATGGCGATCGCATCATTGGGACAAACTGGAACGCAAGGGCCTGCTCCTTTGCACAGAGAAGCGATGACCATCGCGACTTTTTTATCATCGCAGATCACCTTTTCAATCGCATTATAAGGACATGCCTTGAGACATTCGCCACACCAGACGCATTTCTCGGTGTCCACCTGGGCGATCAACGGTTCCAGGTCTACATGACCTTTCTTCAGCAGACTACCGGTTTTGGCTACCGCTGCCAGGGCAGAAGTGACGCTCTCAGACATTGTTTTCGGACTCTGGGCAGCGCCGGCAATAAATACTCCGTCAATCACAGTTTCCACGGGACGCAGTTTTGGATGAATCTCCTTGTAGAACCCATCCGTACTTTCCGGTATTTTAAGGACTTGATTGAGCTTGTCGTTCTCTCGTGGCTCCATACCGGTGACGAGCACCACAAGGTCAGCACCAATCTCAAGCTCCTCAACTCCGTCCAGGGTATGCTGCACTTTAACTGAAAGTCGTCCGTCAGCCTCTTCCACCACAGGAGGATTATCTGGCTCCCAGCGTAGGAAGAGCGCCCCACCCTGACGAGCCTCTTCGTAGACCGTTTCCAGGTTCCCGTAGGTGCGGATATCACGGTAAAGATGATACTGGTTCACCGTCCGCTTTGTTTTCGTCTCCAGTTCGTGAAGCAGAACAGCGGTATAGGTCGCCGCAGAACAGCAGTAACGGGAACAGTAGCGGTTCGGATCGGGGCATGATTCCGTTGCAGCCTGGCGGCTGCCTACGCAGTAAATGAATGCCACATCACGCACTGGCTTACGATGAACTTCGAGCTTTCCTGCTGCCATCATCTGGCGGAGCTGGACCAGGTCTATGACGCCATCGGCACCCCAGCCATATTCCCCTTTCTCGGGAACATAGGGCGTAAAGCCGGTTGTGACAATAATGGCTCCCACATTCAGAGAGACTTCTTTCCCCATTACATCGATTTTTACATTGAAGTCGCCGATGTTTCCGGTCTTTTCGATCAGTTCCGCCTGTGTGTAAAGGACGATCCGATCATTCCTTTGAATCCGCTGCAACAAGGACGCGACGATCTCTGACCCCGGCAAGCCCTCAGGTCCCATCCGGCCAGCCTGAAATGCCCAGCCACCGGGCTTTTCCTCTTTTTCGATCAGGTATACGGCCAATCCCATGTCTGCCAGGGATAAACTGGCGCGCATCCCGGCAACACCCGCGCCGATCAACAACACCCGGGGCTTAGTCTCCACCCGTAAAGGGACGAGGGGATGAGTCAAGGTGCACTTTGCAATACCGGCTCTGATCAGATGAATAGCCTTTTCCGTTGCTCCTTTTTTATCATTGGTATGCGCCCAGGAACATTGTTCTCGTATATTTACCTGAACATATTGGTACCGGTTCAGTCCAGCTCGTTCAGCCATCCCACGAAAAGTATGCAAGTGGAGGGAAGGGGCGCAGGATGCCACCACGAGGCCATCCAATCCGGCGGTTTTAATGTCGTCGATCATCTCCTGCTGCGCAGCATCCGAACAGGCGAACATGTGAGTTTTGGCAACGACAACGCCAGGTTCCGTGACAACTTCTGCCCGAACTTTTTCCACATCCACATAGTCCGAGATATTCCCTCCGCAGAAGCAGACAAAGACGCCGATTCTTCGTTCCCGTGCCATCAGCCAGCCCTCATTCTCTCAAGATATGCAGATATTTGTGTAGCCGCCGCGCCCGCGTGTAACACCGTATCGGGAATATCTTTCGCCCCATTCACGGTGCCGGCAAGGTAAAGCCCGGCCACATTGGTGGCGCCAGGCTCCATGATGGGGTTCACCTCTCGTACATAGTTAAAGGCATCCCTTGTCAATTCGCCACCCTTGTAAAGGGCAAAGGGCGTGATGTTCGGTAAAAAGCCTACAGCCAGAACAACAAGGTCATGCTCCCGGGTTTTCGTCCTGCCATCGCCCAGAATATCTTCATAGTGCAAGGCCATCTTGCCATTTTCAAGTTGGTCGATACAGGCAACCTTTCCCTTTACAAAATTCACTCCCATGCCCCTGGCTTGTTCGTAGAATTCTTCGTATCCCTTTCCAAAGGCTCGAATATCAATGGAATAGATGGTTACATCCGCAATGGGGAGAGCGCCCATGATCAATTGGGCTTGCTTGATGGAATACATGCAACCGATGCGGCAGCACAGGGGATTGCAGAAAGTGTGGTCGCGGGAGCCGGCGCACAGCACGATCGCGATGCTTTCCGGTTCCTTGCCGTCCGAGGGGCGCAGCACACCGTTGTAGGGGCGCGTGGGCGACAACAGCCGTTCCATCTGCGGTCCCGTAATCACGTCGGGGAAAACGCCGTATCCCAAACGGTCTTTTCCTATCGGTTCCATGATCTCAAATCCCGTTGCCAGGACAACGCTCCCGACCCGGAACTTCATCTGTTCAGGCTTCATGTTGAAATCAATACAATCCGCAGGACAGACATTGACGCATTCCATGCACTGCGAACATTCAGCGCAGTTCAGGCAGCGATTGGTTTCCAATCGCGCATCTTCTTCGCTTAATGCATCCTCATATGTTTCAAAATCCTGGATACGTTCACGAGGCAGGCGCTCTGGCACGAGTACCGGTGCCACTGTCTTCCAGGTTTTGGCGTTTTCGAGGATATCTCTCTTGTCTGCGGCCTCCAGCTGGTCTCCAAAAGACACGTCCAATGGCAGCCCTTGCAGCATTCGATCGATATAGAACGCTGCTCGCCGACCTTGTCCCATGGCTTGAACAATAGACGAAGAGCCCAGCACGGTATCACCACCGGCAAACACATAAGGGAGGGAGGTCTGGAGGATTTCGGGATCCGCCTTCACAGTACCATCGGTGTTCAAATCCAGTTCGTTCTTGAAGATGGATGTCGTAGGTGCATTGCCAATTGCCACGACTGCCATGTCAGTCTGGATCTTGTACTCGGAGCCCCTGGTTGGTACCGGTTTTCTCCGACCGGAAGTGTCGGGTTCACCGAGTCTCATCTTCTGGCAGACCACTTCCTTCAGCTTTCCGTGGTCGCCGAGGAATTTTGTGGGATTGGTAAGAAAGCAAAGCTCAACACCTTCTTCTTCCGCAGCCACCACCTCGGCGGGAAAGGCCGGCATTTCGGCCCGGCTTCTCCGGTATAAGACGATCACTTTTTTGGCATTGGACCGGATGGCAATTCTGGCCGGGTCCAGGCAGGCGTTGCCTCCCCCGATGAGCACGACGGTCTTGCCCCGAAGGTCAATCCTTTTGCCTTGGTTGACATCTTTCAAGAAATCGAAACAGCACACTACCCCTTCCAGGTTTTCCCCCGGTATTCCAAGCTTCTTCGGTTCAAGGGAACCTGTGGCCAGGAAGACGGCATCGAAACCTTGATCCTTCAGCCCCTTCAAGCTGTCGATGCGGACCCCGGTCTCAATCTCTACACCCAGGGCGGTCACATTCTTGATATCCCTGTCCACCACTGATTTGGGGAGCCGGTAGGTGGGGATTCCAAACCTGAGCTGGCCGCCCGGTTCCGGCTCCGCCTCAAAGATCTTGACCTGGTATCCTTTGCGAGCCATGTGATAGGCAAGGTTAAGCCCGCCAGGCCCTGAGCCCACAACAGCGATTCTCTTGTCCAGCAGCACCTGCGGACGGCCGTATTCAGGCTCGGAATGATTTGCGTAATAGTGGTCTGCCATGAAGCGTTTGATCGCACGGATATGCAGGGTGCCATCTTTATCCCCGCGGGTGCATTCGCTTTCACAAGGTGCATAACAAGCACGCGCAAGGCTGCCCACCAGGGGAGCATCCTCGAGGTGCATCCTGAATGCTTCATCGTAGCGTCTCGCACGGACGAGAGATACAAATCCACTGGGCTTCACACCAGCCGGACAGGCAGAATTACAGGGGGCCTGCCCTTTGCGGCTGATGACTGCCTTTTTCGGTACCGCTTGAGGAAAGGGAATGTGCGCGGCGCGGCTGGCAGCCAGGTTATAGTTGTATTTGTCCGGCAGGGAGACCGTGCAGATTTCCTCGCATTTATCGCAGCCTGTGCAGGCGTCGTAATTCACATAAGAGGCTTTTTTGTGTAGATCGACCGTGAATGAACCATCGTCATTGCGGATAAAGCTGTCCACCTCGGTATAGACCATAGGTGTGATCTTCGGATGATGCGCAACGGCGGCCATTTTTGGGGTGACGATACAACTGGCGCAGTCCAGGGTTGGAAAAACTTTGCTCAACAAAATGGATTTGCCGCCGATGCTCGGTTCTTTTTCCACGAGCAGCACGTTGTAGCCCATATCGCCGAGAAGCGCAGCAGTCTCCATCCCAGCGATGCCTGCGCCTACGATCATCACCTCGTAGTCCAACCCATTCTTTTTATGATCGGGAATCATAACTGGCCAGCTCCTCCTCAAATTTCCGCATATGGGATACAAAACTATCCGCACATACTGAGCAAATCCCCGCCATCTTTATTCTTTTCGGGCTGATATTTCGCTCTCTGAGCATGTCCTGAGCTTTCGCTAACAAGGTGCTCGTACGTGAATTGCAATCCGGTAGATAAGCACAATCCCCGCCGCAGGCAGCAATGAATACACCATCGTATCCTTCTTCGAGGGCATGGACGATCCAGGCCGGCTTGATCCCGCTGGAGCATGGCAGAGGGATCACTTGAACGGAAGGCGAATAATGCATGTGGGCGCTGCCCGCCATGTCGATCCCCAGGTCCGATATCGCGCTGGTGGAGAAGACAAGTATCTTTTTGCGGGTAGCTTTCTTGTTGCTCAAATCAGTCATTTACTTCGACCTGCGCAGATAAATACTCCAGAATCCGTCATTTTCGACATCACCCAGGTATTCAAGCCCCATCTTTTTACACCAACGCTCAACAGATACTATCGTGTCCAGGTCGGAGGACTGGATTTCCATCACTTCGCCAATCGGACACTCGCTGATACCACGTCGAGCCTCCAGCAATGGACCTGGACAAGCTGTACCACGAGCATCCACCAATTTACCGACTTTCAAAGCTCTAAGTTCGTCTGTTGTCATTATTGCACCTCCGTTTTAGGAAATAGTTCCGTCCAGTTTGAAATATTTTGGCTGGCGCATATCCAGCCTTGGTTACCTGGCATACTTGTACACATTTTTCGTTTGTTAAATGTTCATGGTTGTGGATTGTTCTCAGCCAGTTTGTCTTTGGGCAAATTTGCCAGGACCAGGCAGCTTCGCAGCAGATCATTGTCGGCCAGGCGAAAGTAGATGTTCTGCCTTTCCCGGCGGGACTCCAATATTTTATTTAATTCCATCAAGTGGAGGTGCTGGGAAGTACAGGGCAGGGAAGCCCCGAGCGCCATGGCGATCTCGCTGACGGTGTGCTCTTTCTCAGCTAAAAACCAAAGGATCAACACCCTTTGGGAACTGCTGAAGACTTTACAGAGTGTTGCCTGGCGCTGGGCGAGTGACTGGAATTCTGCAGAAAGGACTGGTTCCATAAGAGATACTTCAATACTTGCTTAATTTCTATATAGCTTAACTCTGTTCTTGAACGAGAGTAAGTGACGACGATCACCTTGGCTATAGTTTTTATCTATAGGTGACTATCAACAAACGTTATGAGGAAGTAAGGGATGGATCGTATCAAACCATGGAGGTATCATGAAAGAAGAAAACAAATATATTTTAGTTAAAACAACTATAAAAATAGTTGTATACTTGATTTATTATACATTTAGTACTATAATATTAGTATAATTCAGAAATTGAGGGCAAAATATGAATAAACTTACCCAAACAGATAATTCCATCACTCCCGGATTACCCCATGATGAAATTGACGTGGGCACTCGGTTGCGTGTGTTGCGCGCGGGACGAGGGTTGTCCATGCGCGTCCTGGCAAATAAGAGCGGATTGAATGTCAACACGCTGAGCCTGATCGAAAACCAGCGTACTTCGCCCAGTGTCAGTACACTCCAACAGCTGGCACAGGCCTTGCAGGTGCCCATCTCCGCCTTCTTCGAGACCGACCATGGCGACAAACTAGTTGTTCATCAGAAGGCTGGCAACCGCCCGAGGGCTGCATTCAAACATGGATCGCTAGAAGATCTGGGGGCGGGGATGCCGCGCTTTGGAGCAGAGCCATTCATCATCACGCTTGCCCCCAATGCAGATAGTGGCAAGACCCCCATTGTTCACACCGGGCGCGAGTTCATCTACTGCCTGGAAGGGCATATTGCATATAGCGTTGATTCTGAGACTTACCTGCTCGAACCTGGTGACAGCCTGCTCTTTGAAGCCTATCTGCCACATCGTTGGAAAAATACAGATGCCACCCCCTCACGAAACTTACTGCTGCTCTGTCCGTCGGACGAACGCGACCATCCAACGGAGCGCCATTTTTCATAGAGGGCTAAAAAAACACATCGAAAGGAAGTGTCGCATGTCTACAAAAGTATTGGTCCGATGGTTCTTCTTTTCATCCCTGGTAGTGAGCATTCTACTGCTGTGGTTTGGGACAACGCTTGTTCATGCACAATGTGGGGTCCCACAACCATCATCATGTACCACCTGCCACGCTCAAGAAGACCCGGTAAGTGGAAAAGGCGAATGGCACATTATTCATGCCAGCAAAGACATTTGCATCAATTGCCACGGGGGTAATGCTACAACTATGAACAAAGACTTGGCTCACGAAAGCCTAATGACAAATCCACTTAGCGATATCTATACAGACTGCCATGGCTGCCACCCCGATTATGTTGCGCGGGCACAAATATTTGCCTCGACCCTGGGCGTCACACCCGGAAGCTGCGCAACGCCCACGCTAGTTCCTGTCACCAACACCTCCGGCGAACCGCCATCTGGAGGAATCAATTTCCAAACTAACCTGGTCAGCACAACGTCCCCTTTGCAACCTTTTTTGGTCATCGGTGCCATGCTATCGATCTTGACCATCTTTTTGTTTGGATTGGTTTGGTTAGAACGACATCATTTAAATACTTGAGTCGCAGACGATTTTGAATGTGAGACCATGACAGTTTTTGGGGATGAAAAGGGGAGCAATGATTGAAGGATATTTGTTTCCCTTTTATATTCACAAGGCACGAGCTGTCTGATCATTTAGAAAACGGAGAAACCCATGAAAATTGCAGCAATCACAGATGATGGGAATACCATCAGCCAACATTTCGGACGTGCCAAGCACTACCTGGTAGCCACGGTTGAAAACGGCGAAATCGTCGGCCGCGAACTACGCGAGAAGCTTGGCCATGCCCAGTTTGCCAACGATCCCCATCCGGTCGAAAAGCCCGGCCAGCCGCATGGCATGGACCCAGCTTCTCACAACAGGCACTTGCAAATGGCCGAGGCGATCGCTGATTGCGAAGCCCTGCTTTGCCGCGGTATGGGAATGGGTGCCTACGAGAGCATGAAGACGCGCGGCATCCGGCCAATCGTTACCGATATCATCTTCATTGACGAGGCCGTGATGGCTTATGTTGAAGGACGCATCGTTGATCTGGTTGAACGTCTCCACTAATCGTTGTTTTACAGAAAGAAGTAACCAGGTTGTATGAGCACCGGAAATGTGTCCACCGCCAGTTGGGACGCCGCGTACCGCAGACCAAAGAGCGACTCGATTTTTTCCATATGCAGACTGCCTGGTCGAAATTGAGACGACGTTAGCTGCATCCCGATCGTGTCACACAGGAGATGATGTACACCAGGCTGATGACAGCGTATTGCCCCGGGTCGGCAACTGAGCCTTGGTTGAAATTTGGCTGCGGATTATCGTGCGACTATGCCGAATAGGAGAATTAACCAATGCTCGAAATTGACATTCCGGGGTACCGGCGATTGCACTTTAATCATCTGGTGATGGACTACAACAGAACGCTGGCGCAAAACGGAGCATTTTTGGCAGGAGTTATGCCACGCCTCGAGCAACTGGCCAAGTCATTGCGTTTGCACGTGGTCACGGCGGGTACATTTGGACAAGCAAAAGCCAATTTGGCCGTCTTACCTGGCGAAGTGGCTATTTTGTCAGTAGAGAATCAGGCGCAGAGTAAGCTAGCCTACATCGAAAACCTTGGCCGAGATCATGTTGTGGCGATTGGTAATGGCCGTAATGATCGGATGATGTTGGCAGCCGCCGCGTTAGGGATCGCTGTGGTGCAGAAGGAAGGCGCAGCAACCGAAACTCTTTCGGCTGCCGATGTCGTCGTGTCAGACATACGGTCGGCACTGGATATGCTCCTTTTCCCCAAGCGCCTGATTGCCACACTACGGTCATAATAAACACAATTGAGAGGAAGATATGAGTGGCTTTCAATCATATAGGTAGCCATTGAATCGGGAGACGACTAAAAATATTGCTGGGTCAGCGGTCGAAGCATGGGGATCCATTGGTGTTAACGTAGTACTGAACCTTTTGAACTTGTGAATTGCCATTGCCTCGAATAGCCTGGCTGCTGCTGTCGCCGGCATTGGCTGATGCCGATGGTTAACTCGTTTGGTGGCGCGGTCATTGTTTACTAATTTGCCCGAGTGCTGAGTTATGGAGGCTGATGTGTCGCAACAGTCTATTTATAAAACCCAGGCTGAGCTTTGCAAATGTATGTCAAGCACCATACGAATTGAAATTGTCCACGTTTTACGAGATGGACCTCAGCGGGTGAGCGAGATTGCTCGCATCACCAGCCACCCGCAGGCGGTCATCTCCCGGAATCTCGGGGTGTTGCGCAACGGCGGCGTTGTCACAGCGCACCGGCACTATCGGGATGTTATCTATGAGATCGCCACTCCCAAGATTGTTGAGATATGTGATCTGATGCGAGCAGTACTGGTGGCAGAAGCTTCTCGTTATTCCAAACTATTAGAAGGTTATAAACATGACCATTCTGGGTAATTTGCTAAATTTGATTACGCAGGGCGCACCCGTACATCCAGTTATTCACAAGGTTCTCACTGATTGTCAAGCTGTTCCTCGGCGATCAACTTCATGGTCTATTTGCCACCCGCTATCCAGCACCTCCCAATCCGATTGAATTATCGGTGGTCAAGGCTGATCAAGAGATAAGGCAATGCCCTGAGTATCGAAGAGGCGGATATGTAGGACGGAATATCCCTCCTGGATATCAAACCATTCGTTCAAGATTTCGATATATGGACTGATACACATAATGGTGGGTATGAAGCCCGAAATAAATGATCGCTATTAAATTGGGAGGTTGGCATGTCCAGAAAACACTCTAAATCATCACAGACATCTGCTGAATCTGCCTCCCACCGGCGGCACAAAACTCACAAACGCAACTTGGTTTGGCTGTGGGTCAGCTTTGGAGCTCTGCTTGTCGCTGCCGTGGGGATTCTGCTGCTCCGGCCAAAGGCCGCAGCTTCCTTAGAAATTACCCCCGCTCAAGTATACGAAAAATTCCAGCAGGGGGCATTCTTCCTGGATGTACGCAGCCAGGAAGAATGGGCTCAATTCCATATTTCAGGGAGCACCCTGATCCCACTGGACCAACTGCAAAACCGATTAAGCGAATTGCCGAGAGATAAAGACATCGTCGTGGTTTGCCTGTCGGGTCACAGGAGCCAGAGCGGGGTTAGCATCCTGCAGCAGGCCGGATTCAAACTCGTATCCTGCTTAAGCGGGGGATTACAAGCGTGGACGGCGTCGGGTTATCCGGTTCTGGGAAACGGTCCGTAAGCCGTTGTCTGATTCGAAAGTATAATTTT
>Ga0209540_10001756_pt1 | contig 15924 bp, 19 predicted proteins | sample BarGraIncu01121A_FD_184501 | JGI IMG/M metagenome (GOLD analysis project Ga0209540, IMG submission 184501) | Arctic peat soil microbial communities from Barrow, Alaska - Barrow Graham LP Incubations 011-21A (SPAdes) (version 2) | ecosystem: Environmental > Terrestrial > Soil > Wetlands > Peat... | reverse complement strand
CTGCACACTTAATCGTTATGATTCGGCTTCCGCGACTAAACATAAATTGCACTCTTGAGCGAATTAAAGCCAGCCAAGAACGAGGGGGGACCAGTCAAGCGGCTGTGACGAAGGGGAAAAAAGAAGTGAGTGACGCTGTGATCTACTCAGCAGCGCCGTTTATGCAGAAATAGCCGCCGGTGAGTTTATACTCGGCAAATACACCGCAGTTCATGCAAACACACCCCTTCATCTCAGGTGTCTTTTCACTCTTGCCCGTAGCGCAAAACACACCACCCATAAGGCTGTTCTGCGTGTAAGTAGGACAGCTCATGCAAATACACTTCGCTTTGTTTTCCGGGGTCATCGGAACTTTCATTCTGTTTCACCTCCGTGCCAGCTTTGGACAGGTTTAATGAGTACTCAGATTTTAAAATGCTTCCTCTCTCCTAACAAAAGGAAAGCAGCCGATTTCGCCGTTACGATTATTCCAGTCCTCGTGTGTTACTCGTGACAGCTGCTAACTTGAAAACCCACACCCTTCCAATGTTGCATATACGCGTCAAAAACGTGTTCAGGCAGCGGATGCTTTTAGTGTTCCCAATCGACACCACTCACGTAATGCGTTAAAACATGCGAGCAGTTTGATAACATGACCGTCGCCTCAACGAGGCCGAGGTTAGATTCTTTTAATCGCTGATGCGTGAAACCCTCCCCCAACACACCTCCGCAGGGAGTGTAAAGAGCCAGAGGCTAAAGGACATCGCGAGCCCACAGCTGAACAACACTTAAGCTATCTGGGTCTTTGTTTCAGAGCTTTGAACCCTCCTCATTTGCCGAACTCCCTCAACTCCCTATTGAGGTAGACGCCTACGACCGTTCTGATGCCAACGGCGAATGCGAGAATAACAGCCCGATCCAACGTGGGAGTGAGTATAGTCCTGACAAGGTCATTGGCGATAAAAAGCTCTAAGGCCAGAACGATTTTGGAGGTAAAATGTAGTCGATTAGCGGTGTAATTGGGGGGTTTTCGATGAAGGGCATTCGTTACGGCTCCACTACAACGCGGGCACTTCCGTAGAATATAACGAGAGCGCCTGCGATCTCGAAGAAAGTGACAATCCAGCTGATTATTGTGGTCCAGTTAATGATACCCCGGAACATGTAACGAACAACCGCTGGCTTGTCATCAGTGATGATGATTGTATTCAACAATGAAGCGCGGCTCTGTTAAGGTTTAATTATAGAAAGGCAAAAGAAATTAATGCTTCGAGCTAAAAAGGAATGAAAAATCATGGTGCGAGAACCAGCAACGATAAGGGACGCAGTCCCGAATTCAAAGGAAAATAAGCAGAAATGCTACTGCCTCAAATGCCCGAGCTATCCCCACGACTGTAACGGCGACCTTCTTTTCTGTGGCACAAATGCAAGCAATTGCGACATCAATGCCCAAGGATGCCTCTGTCATAATTGTCCGATATACTTCGAGTACGGTTTGAAGGGATTATACTACTGCGCTAACATGCCAACCGGTGAGAGCGGCACACTGATGCGCAAAATGAAATCTGGCGAAGACCGTTCGTTCTACAAAAAAGTAGTTGACATCCAGGATCAGAGCATTATGGGACAAAGCACCGTTGTTGCTATGGGTTCGCTGAAGAAACTTCCTTTTTCACTTGAGGATCTCTATTTCTTGCCAGCGCAAGTGCGTAAAATCCCCCTCAACGTGGAAGAAACAGTGAATACCAGCGCAATCATTGGCCCTCAGGCAAAGAAACCATTGGCTGTGAGTTCACCGATTATCGTTTCGGGTATGAGTTATGGGGCGGTCTCTAAAAACGTTAAGCTCGTAATAGCAAAGACGGCCGCAAAGCTCAAATTTGCGTTCAACTCCGGGGAAGGCGGCATTATAGATGAAGAGCGAGACATCGGGCGGGACTACCGCATCGTACAATATTCGACGGGACGATTTGGCATCGATGAGAAAGTCCTTGCCTCAGCCGCTGCAGTTGAAATCAGATTTGGCCAGGGAGCCTATCCTGGCAAGGGCAGCTATCTGCCGGCAAAAAAAATGAGCCCAGAAGTGGCCCGAGCCAGGGGCCTCTCACACGGTGAAGCAGCGTACTCGCCGGCCCACCACCCGGACTTGACCACCGTTGACGCAATTAAGGACAAGGTCTCTTGGCTTCGTGAAGTTACACGAGGCGCCCCCATTGGTGCAAAGATTGGGTGTGGAGATGTCACAGCTGATGTTGCTGATTTAGCCGACGCGGGGGTGGATTTCATAGCGGTTGACGGTTTTGGCGGGGGTACAGGCGCGACGAACCTGTACGTGCGTGAAAACGTCGGCATACCGGTTTGCGCTGCGCTTCCGCAGGCCTACGACGCCCTACAAGAAATGGGGTTGAAAGACCGGACATCCCTGATCGCTGGTGGGGGCCTGCGCAGCTCTGCTGACTTTGCTAAGTGCTTAGCGCTCGGTGCTGACACAGTGTATATCGCCACTGCGGCACTCATCGCAATTAACTGTCAGCAGTATCGGATATGCTACTCCGGCCTATGTCCAACGGGGGTGACTACAACGAACCTCCCGCTCATGCAACAGCTGAACATAGATGAAGGAATTACGAGACTGTCTAACTTTATCACTTTATCCACAAATGAAGTGGCTAACCTGACCAGAATCGTTGGGAAAAGAGACATAAATCAACTTTGCCGGGATGATCTGATTTCAGCTAGTAGGGATCTTTCTATGATCGCTGATGTGAAGTGGATAGACGGAAAGCGACGAGCCGAGAACGTAACGTAGCATGGCGCCCGTGTCAGTTTCGCTGTTGTAGCAGAAATCCTACGCCTGGAACTGTTGATCGAATAAAACGTGCATTCAACGCTATTTTGCATACGCCCGTTTCTTCATTATTAGTGGAACAGAATGCCTCAAATTCCCTTTGAGCTGCGAGCCTTGAAATGAGCATCCATGAGCATTGTTCAGTCTTACTAAAATAGCCCATTTCACACGTCGAAACGTCGTGCCCTCTCGATGGAATTTCACAATGACGACCTCACCATTTTCTTGGTCTGCGTCATAAATATCAGGCTCCTCCACCGCGGCAACGCGCTCGACGACTACCCGAAGCTCGATTGGGTGTTCGGAAGGCTAGCCGCAGGCCGTGATGCCGCATCGGCGAGCACCTCGACCTAGCGAGACGTTGATCCAGACGTCTTCGCGCGCAGCCTCAACCCGTACCAGAGCGGCAGCGCCACGAAGAAGGTTCCGCCGAGCAGCACGGTATCTCACCGTTGATGCCGTACTATTGCATGGTCGTCACGGGCGGTGGGACTGGCTATCAAGAGAGCATGTGGATGAACATGTGGGGCCATATGAACGAGTATCACGCAAACGGCTACGGGATGGGGCCGTACATGGGGCAAGGAATTAACACGAACTTGCGATCTACGATGCAGCAAGAGATGGAAGAGCAAAAGGGCGGCGGCTAAAGCGAATGATGCGGTCCAGCGATAGTAGAGCGGCATTTACGACGTGAAAGAGTGGACACTCACCTCCAGTCCACTCTATACGTTCAAACGGCCAAGCCGGTCAAGTACGATTGACCGGATACGAGAGGACGTTTTTGTAAACTTTTTCATCATTTTGTGCAATGATCCTGACCTCTCTAGCGTTCCTTTTTTGTGAACTCTCGCTTTGGTCGGATGAGGTCAAAGTATTACGATCTTTCAATTAACAACTACCGCACGTAGACGTCTGAAGATTAACGAAGGCCATACTGGCCTCCGTCTCGGCTGTTTTTATCTCCTTGTGCTGGTAAGTATGGTTCGTTACCTTGTTGAGAAGATAACTTCTGCATTTTAGAGCGTATCTCAGCGCTCATTAGGGGTGCTGTCGCCTGATATAGACGATGTCGCAGTTATCTATGGGAACCACGATCTGTCTTGATAGCACGGGCCCGTGCTCGGAGACAGAGAAAAGCGTTTAAGATTCTCGCGCTAGTGAGTCGGTTTCAAGCGTGCGCCTACGCATATCCGTCTTTTTCCACGTCGTAGTCGAGGAGGCGTTCCATCTCGGTTGTCGGTTCATTCATTTCTTCTGATAATCCTTCTCATCCTTTCGACGTACTAATCGAAGCAGGTTCTGAAGTTATACAATTTACGCCTAGAGTGATACAACCACATTGTCAACTAGACATAGAAGCTTGTCTGTGCGAACTCGAATCACGAATCGCGGAACTTAAATCACTTCTTAGCAAAAACGAAAATCAAAAAAGCTGCTCAGAGCCAGTTATTTCGTCAAGGACCCCAAAAAATCAATGGGCTCGGCCTGATTCGAACCGGCGACCTCCGCCGTATGAAGGCTCCTTTTCGAAATTGGAGCCCTTGTTGAGCTTCTCTACTGCTGATTGTCAGCTAGTGAAAGAAATCCAAACATGTGACGACGAATCTAAGGAGGACGCGCGTCAGTTCGACGCAAGTAGACAGCGAAGAACACGTCAAGGAAGTTGCCAAAGAGCGCGTAGAAAAGACTAAAGGTCTCGTTGTTGTGAATTTCCCGATGAGAGACACCGACCGGATGCAGAGCTTCTGCCAGTCGCACAACAAACCGACAGGGCACGGGTCATCAACCTCAAGCAGATGTATCTGCTCGAGCTATTCAAGGAGTCGGCCATTGGAACGCCAAGAATCGACGAAGATGACATCCGAGTGTACATTCCTCGAAAAACGTGGGGCGTTTACAAAGACGACCGGTTCTCGGAGAAGATTCAGCTGCAGGACTATGACTATTGGGAGCGCGAGTTCCTCGATCATGCTAATGCCATCACAGCAAGTCATATCAGAAAGAATCAGGATGAATACATCTTTCGCCGTGACTTCTTCGAGCTAAAAGAGCTGATCGACGTCAAGCCAGAGGCAGGCAGCAGTTACATTCGGAGCGTGTGCGAACCGTTCGATCTGGAGATGGAGCTAGACTTGAAGAAAGTGGAAAACTGACTGGCGCATTTCGGCCTATATCCTTATACACAGATCCGTGCTGGGCGACTTGAACTATGATGAGATAAACGACGTGGTTCAGACAGTGCAGCCGAATGATCTGATCCCAGTGGATACGCAGCACCCTGAAGTGTTTAGAAATTTCCACAATAATGTGATTTTTCCTGAAAAAGGAATAAATCACACGCTGTTACACACAACCGCTGATCGGCTAGAATGCGCGCTGATCAGCAGCCGATGCTGAGGCGTAAGAGATGAATGAAGGCGAATATGGTGAGCGGATCTCTCAGAAAATGAGAAGCGCATTACCCCAGCATTGTCTTATTCATCAGAAGGATTAATGTATCTTTCTTAAGAAAAACGACATTCTTTTGCCTGCGCCCGCGCTAAACTGGCGACAAAGCAATAAGCTAGGCGGTCGAGTTAGTGAAAAAGGGAAGAAACCCCGCAGACAGGAGGTACCAAATGGATTTCTCGATTGGCGCAATTAAGGCTCCGTTAGACGTTCCCCAGGAGCTGCGAATGGACTACACTAGAAATCTATTCACCATAACCAAGGGAAGCGGCCGTCTTATGCTCTTCGCGGGAGATCAGAAGATTGAGCACTTGAACGATGATTTCCACGGCCCTGGCATCTCCCCTGACGATAACGATCCTGAGCACTTATTTCGAATCGCGAGTGGCGCTGAAATCGGGTGTTTTGCAACGCAGATGGGTCTGATCGCTCGGTACGGCGAAGACTACCCGGACGTCAACTATCTTATAAAGCTCAATTCCAAGACGAACCTCGTAAAGACCGGGCAAGCAGAACCGTTCAGTGGCCTATTCTATTCCATGGAACAAGTCGATAGGTTTCGAAAGAGTTCGGCGTTGAGCATTCCCGCCGTCGGATATACGATCTACGCGGGAAGCGAATACGAAGCGTACATGCTGCACGAGGCCGCCCAGATCATTTACGGCGCCCACAAGCGTGGCATGATTGCGATCATTTGGATCTACCCCCGCGGCGAGGCAGTGAAGGATGAGCACGACCCGCATCTCATCGCCGGCGCCGCCGGCTTGGGTGCTGCGCTCGGCGCGGATTTTGTGAAAGTAAACTACCCGAAGAAAGGCGGCGTCGATTCCAAGGAAGCCTTTAAAGAAGCCGTTCAGGCCGCGGGCCGATGCAAAGTATTGTGCGCAGGGGGTTCAAGCGTGGACGTCAAACTTTTCCTCGAGCGCCTGCGGGAGCAGATATTCGTAAGCGGCGCAAGCGGCAACGCGACGGGTCGGAACATCCACCAAAAGCGGCTCAAGGAGGCCATTCAAATGTGCAATGCAATTTCAGCGATCGTCGTAAACGCTGAAGGCGTGGAGGAGGCACTGGAGATCTACACGGGAAGAAAAGAGTTTAAAGTGAAAGAGTACAACATGCCGTGAATCTGCGGCCTCTTCCACGTCTAGGTGGACATGCGGCCCTGCTAGAATCGATGTGACAAATGCGGCGAGAATCTGCGCGAGCTGTTCTTTCAACTCAAGAGCAAAAGTTCGCAGGTACGATCTGTCGAAGGCGTTCGGCTCTGCTGAGACCGTAACTGCACGTCGCCCCGTATATTACTACATACCGGAGCTGCGCTTTTCTCCGAGTGCGTTCCAGATTTTCGAGAAGCTCTGCAAGTGGAACTGCCCGGAGGTAGGCAGCAAACAGATTGTAGGGAGCTTCTCTGGTTTCGATTTTATCTTTCTGGCTGTAAATGCTTTACACAGCGGTAGGCTGATTCTTCGTGTGATAATAACGTTGCCACAACGCACTGAAAGTGAGACAATATTTCAAATGTCCAAGTTTTTAGGCGATCTGCTAACTGTCACCTCATTTCTCCTTTTATGGGTTGAAGCTGAAATTAGCCTTCTTTTCCGAACTGGCTCGAAGCGTGAGGAGGATGCTCTCCGGCTTTGGCAAATTCCATTTTAGTTTTTACATGCCATTCTGTCTTCTTAGTCTCGTTATCATAGCCAAACGGTAGCTGTTTCTTGAAATCTAAGATTTTCGTCTCTGCTACGCCGCTAGCTCTGAGCGATTGCAAATCGCCCTCGATCATTTCTTCAATATCTTTCCTAAAAACTCTTTTTGATGCGCCCAATTGTATCCCTCAGTTTATTTTAGAATAACACCCACGAGACTTTTTATACTCACTAAAACGGGAATTGCGGCTGCTAAGATCGTGATCTTCACATCACTTCTTGGCGACATCCGTTCGAATCATAAAACACGTAAAACTTACTTCCGCAGCTTATACCTTCACATTTCTGAGAAAAGGCAACTACTTGAGCTAAGCTAAGCTGTTAACTGCATAAACCCGCACATCGAAAAACGCTTTATCTCTCTCGACCATTAATACCAGACCATACCATATCGAGACCTTGCTACGTACAAGCGTTTTGAAACGCGCCTTATCACGAACTGGCCGACATTCTGCGCGAAACGTAGCAAACGCCTCAGACAACAGGGCCGCTTTGCGAGGCATCCACGCTTGGCTCTCGCCCATCTCGAAGGAGTGAATGGGCGCACGAGGCTGCGCAAAGAACTGGAAGCTCGATTTTTCGCAGATTTAGCTCACTTGCAATAGGCTGCACATATCAACAAATTTGCGTGAAAAGCATATACGCCTGAAAGGCAACTAGATTCAGGAGTGAGCACATATGCACAGTAAAATCGCTTATGCTCTCATCAAGCAGACCTGAGTCAAAGATGTCGGCAAAGCGTGGTCCGACCAGTCGCAGCTGTTCCCCCAGTACGAAATGGCGATCTTAGGGACCACCAACTGCTTCCTGCCACCCAAGGCAGACGTGGCAACTCGCATGTTCTCGACTGGTCCCGTGCGCCTCCCAGGCGTGCAAAACATCGAGGGATATGACTATGCCCCAATCATTGCAAAGGCGCGGTCGTTGCCTGAGCTCCCTGACAAGCCGGGTGATTACGTGCTCACCACTGGTTTTTCAGCATCGGTCGTGCTGTCGCTCGCCGACACCATCAAGCAACTCGTTGAAGATGGCAAGATACGCCATTTCTTCCTCATGGGAGGCTGAGACACCTCGATGAAGAAGAGTGAGTACTATCGGGAATTCGTGCAGAAGCTTCCTAAGGATACCATCATTCTGACGCTCGCATGCGGAAAGTTTCGCTTTAACGACCTTGACCTGGGTGATATCGAGGGCATCCCGCGATTGATCGATTTCGGTCAGTGCAATGACGCGATCGTAGCCGTTGAGATAGCGCAGGCACTCGCAGGCCTCTTTGGCGTTGGGGTCAACGAACTGCCGTTGACGCTCGTGGTGAGCTGGATGGAACAAAAGGCAGTCTCCATCCTCTGGAGTCTACTCGCACTCGGCTTGAAAGGCATTTACCTCGGACCGATCCTCCCGGGCTGGGTTAACGACGAAATTCTGAACCTTCTCGTTGATACCTACGATATCAAGCTGATAAGCACACCGGACGAAGACATCAAGAAGATGCTCGCTTAAAGAAAGCGAAGGAGCAGTTGTATCTAACCGGATATGATGCTTAGTAGATTACGAAAAAAGAGTATTTAGGAGACAACCTATGCCACCACATTGTGATACAAGAGACGGCCCTGTTGTCAGTGCTGCACGAGTAGCGCTAGATACAGGAAATGTCAATTTTGTCCTCATCTGGGTACCAGAGAGTGCTGAAAGCGAGCTGAAAGATGTGTTCGAAAAGACCCTCGAGGTGAGAAAGAAAGGCCCAGAAGCGCAAGCTCTGGCCGATGAATGGTTTTTCGAAAACGTTGTACGTTTGCATAGAGCAGGCGAAGGGGCGCCGTTCACGGGCCTCAAACCGGCTGGGCTTGATTGGGGCCCTGTCGTGCCACGGGCGGAAAAGGCCATCGAAACGAATGATGCGACTGACACGATTAGCTTCGTTCTGCGCGCTATCGAAGACGACTTGCAGCAACGGTTTAAACGCACCATTTCGACAAAGAACTATGAGGTAAACGACGTCAGAGCGGGACGGGAATTCGTCGAGGCGTACATCAACTTCGTTGTCTACTCTCATCACATATACGCCCGCGTAATGCAAGGACAACGTGGGGGCGAGGAACAGAAACACCACTGCACATAGGGGTTTGCGCAATTAGGGCGCTGGCTTACGTTGTATCGTTTGGCCAAGAATCTGTTGCTTTCATTCGCAAGACGCGGGGGGAGCGAAATCTGTTAAATTCGTTAAAAACAGCATGATGGGGGAAAAAGCCGATGCATATAACGTGAGGCAATTTTATGTAAAAAGGAGGTATTGAAGTGGGTGCCGAAATTAAAGACGAACGGGAGTATGAAGAAATTGCTAACAAATTGTTTTTGCGCGTAAAGGAGGCGTATGATGCACTGGAAGATCCACGTCCATTCGATACGGCCCTCCTCGCGTATCTAGCCATCACCCCTTGTCGAAGAGATGCCGCAAAGAGAAGTTAGACAACAGTCTGAAATTTCAAACTCCTCCCTTGACGACGTACAAGGTCGGCTTGTAGGCGGAGTACTTGGCACGTACAATGATTAAACTCAAAAGGGTATATGAGGGGCATAACCCGAGTGACGGATTTAGAGTTCTCGTTGATCGATTATGGCCACGAGGCATAAGTAAGGAAGAAGCCCACATCGATGAGTGGCTGAGAGATATCGCTCCGAGCACTGAGCTTCGAAAATGGTTTGGACACGACCCCGAAAAATGGCCTGAATTTCAAAGGCGCTACAGAGATGAACTCAAATCTAACAAGCAATCGCTCGAGAAGCTTTTGGCTGACACAGCTGGAAAGGATATCACCCTTGTTTACGCATCGCGCGAACAGAAATACAACAACGTTACGGTGCTCAAAGAGGTGCTGAAAGAGCAGGCGTTAGAATGAGGGGGTACGGCCAAATTTTGCTTAAAAGAAGCGCCGGCTAGGTTACTAGTCGGTCCTATCCGTTAGTTCTTTGATATCCTGCTTTGGCATCGTCTTCAAGCTGTCACGGCACTTCCTACCATCCCACGTTTGAGCCGGCTTAAACAACTTCTTCGCACTCTCAAGAATTCAACAAAGCAGCGGAGCCTAATGCAGGCCATGGCCGCAACTGCAATTCTCTGAGCAGATCGTTGCGCACGGAACCCGATAGCTAGCCGCGGAACTTCAGCTGTAATGCATCAAACGGAAGTCTACTGACAGCTTCGGATCGAACGCTTCGGCTCACCACGGGCTTGACTCCGTGCTTTCCGCGGCATAAAAGCATCGGCACACGGTTCCCGGCCAACGTGTGTAAGTATCAGCGTTACAAAGACTTGCAAAAAACCTTCGGGAGGATAATAATGCCAATTGGAAGAGTAATGTATTTCGAGCTGCCTGCCGATGACCCAAAGCGGGCGATAGCGTTTTACGAGAAGGTGTTTGGCTGGACCATTACTAAATGGGGGGCCATCTACGTCACTTCGATACGGCTCTGCTTTCTTATTTAGCCGTAACCATGGTTAGTAGGGATGCCTTAAATAATCAAGTCTGATAATTAAAAAGAAGCCGAATCGTCCGTTTTTGCCGGTAAAATGCGTTTGATGGGGTTTTTGATTTCTCTATCTGCTACGTAAGCAGTTAAAGGCTATTAAATCGCATATCCAAAAGTGGTATACGTAAGCCGTGTAAGATGTTTGTTCAGTTTTACTATGAATAATAAGCTCAAAGCTGGAAAACCGATCGGTCTGTGGTCGGCAATCGCCTTGGGAATAGGCGGGATGATAGGCGCAGGCGTCTTTTCCATCTTAGGTATTGCCACAGAGATTACCGGTAACCTGATTTACATTTCATTCATCATCGGAGGCGGGATTGCCCTTCTAAGTGCTTATTCGTATGCTAAATTAGGATCTAAATATCCCACTGCAGGAGGGGCGGTTGAATTTCTGATCAGAGGATTTGGCGACGGAATTTTGAGTGGCGGTTTCAACTTTCTTTTGTATTTTGGCTACATTATGGCGTTAAGTGTTTACGCAAAAGCTTTTGGAAATTATGCAGCTACTTTCCTCTCTTCATATCCCCCCGCTGCATCCGCAACAATCTTAGCGGTCTTGATTATCCTGATATTCACATTTATCAACTTCTTAGGTGCTAAGATTGTAGGAAAATCCGAAACCCTGATTGTGGCCGTCAAAGTCGGAATATTGGTGACATTTTCAGTAGTTGGATTCTTCTTCATTAAAATATCCTTACTGACTGTTTCTCATGTGATGCCGATAGGTAGCGTGTTAATAGGAGCGGCATTGCTTTTCTTGGGGTACGAGGGTTTTGGTTTGATCACCAACACCGCCGAGGATATTGATAAGCCTCAAAAAAATATTCCCAGAGCTTTGTATTTGGCTGTAATCCTTGCTATGTTGATATATGTCGCCGTCTCCATTGTAGTGGTAGGCAACTTGCCCCTGCCTGAAATTCAGCAAACTGCGGATCATGCATTGGCAGCGGTAGCGCAATCCTTTGGAGGAGCAATTGGATCTACGATTATCGTTATCGCAGCGCTTTTTTCCACATCTTCAGCCATAAATGCTACCCTTTATGGCGGAGCTAACGTCAGCTATTTGATGGCAAAGAAAGGCGAACTCCCGTCGTTTTTTAACCGAAAATCGTGGCACGATAGCAAAGAAGGCTTAGTTATTACGAGTGCCGTTGTCATTCTACTCATCGTTTTGTTGAATTTAAGTAACGTCGTCATGCTTGGGAGTTCAATATTTTTGCTTGTCTACGCGGGCGTAAACCTAGCACACCTTAAATTGTACAAAGAAACTGATGCTAACAAGTATATAATTTGTCTGGCTATTCTCGGCTGTTTCTTTTCGTTAGCTGTCCTGGTTTACTATGAAGTATTAAACTCCCCCTTGACGTTGTATTTACTATCAGCAATTGTTTTGGCATCGTTCTTCATCGAATGGCTTTACCGTAAATATACATCAAGAAGGTTAAAACATAGAAGAATTGTGGAGTTTCTACCGGCTTGAGTCTTTGAAATCCGCTAATCGCCTTTCGGGATGCTGCGGAAAGCAGCTAAGTCGCAGACCAACTTAATCAGCGCAGGTCAATTGGTTTTGTTCTGCTCGCTCGAGAGCGTGCGCAGCTTTTTTGAATCCATCAGACAGCGAAGGAAAAATGTGGAGCGTGTCAAGCACGTCTTCAACCGTCATTCTTTCCTTAACGATCATGACCCCCTCGTGCAGAAGATCTGACGCCTGGGGTGCCAGCATGTGCACTCCGAGAATCCTGCGCGAGCTTTCCTCAACGATGACTTTGATCGCTCCTCTCGTGTCTTTGGTTAGCTCAGCCTTGGCCACGAGACCGAGTGGTACAGTCGTGCTCTGGACGCGAATCTCCGATTCGCGAGCCTCCCCTTCAGTCCTGCCTACGCCTGCAAGTTGTGGATCGGTGAAGACGGCGTGAGGGACAATTCGGTAGTCCATCTTGATGTTGGTTGGGCCCGATGCGAGCGCATTTGTCGCAGCGACCCAACCCTGCCGAGCGGCAATTGGTTCAAGCATAGGCTCACCAGTAACGTCTCCGGCTGCCCATATATTCTCGGCAGCGCGCATTCGGTCGTCGGTGACGATCTCGCCACGGCTGCCAAGGGTCACGCTGAGATTTTCCAACCCTAACCCCGCGGTGTTCGGGTGTCGCCCTGCTGTAACAAGCACCTGTTCTGCGGTAAAGGTGTGTTCAGCTCCCTCGACAATAGCCGTAATCTTCTTCTCACCTCCTGCAGTCTCTGCTCCGGTCACTTGCACGCTTAAGTGGATCTCGACCCCATCCGCCGACAAGCATCTTGTCAGGAGTGCAGAGAGTTCGGTTTCCTCTCTGGGAACAATCCGGTCAGACCGTTGCAGCATGCGGACGCGGGTTCCAAAACGACAAAACATCTGCGCAAATTCCACTCCCGCCGGCCCGCCACCGATGATAATCAGTGACGCGGGCAGCTCGCGTAGGCTCAACGCCTCGACGGTAGTGAGGTAATCTAGGTCGTTCAGTCCGGGGACATCAGGAATAGTAGGCGAAGACCCGGTCGCTATCAGGAACTGATCTGAAGTATATATCTCGCCGTTCACTTGAAGCTCAGTTTTCGATACAAATTTCCCCGCGCCCACTATAAACGAGACGTGAGACATACTGTTTAACAGTGCGCGATCTTTGTCTCGAAGCGTTTGTATAAGCCGGTTCTTCGTTTCGATCAGTTTTCGAAAATCAACTGAAACGGACGAGTTTAATCCTGGGTATCCGTGTGCACGAATCCTGTACACGAGTTCAGCAGCGTAGAGCAGATGCTTAGTTGGAACACACGCGACGTTGACGCACGTGCCGGCAAAGCCCACCGCGTTGTCGTTAATCATCAGCGTGCGTGCGCCCTGTCGGTCTGCCGTATGTGCGGCTGCAAATCCCGCGGTCCCCCCGCCTAGGATGATAACATCGTAATGCTTAGACACCATCGATCTCTTTTCACGCCAAGATCATCTTTGTTACGAAACAGTTCGGTTCGGCAGAGGTGGAGAACAATCAGCAAAAACCGATATCAACATTTCTTTGCACATCGAAAAGCGCGTAGGAATTAAAGCTTTTCAAAGAACGATTTAGGCACCCCGCACACTGGGCACACGTAATCATCGGGCTGCTCTTCAAACGGAATACCCTCAACATCTTCGTCGTAGATCCAATCACATACCGAGCACTGCCACTGCGCCATTAAATACCTCTTTATGGTCTACACATCTATTTTATAAATAATCAAACTGTGCTTCGAGCGATGTTGCGGAGCAATATTGCTGAAAACGGTCAGCAAGCTGCGAGCAAAACGAGGTTGAAACCGCTGCCCAAAGACTGATTGAACTCCGAGTTTCCATAGCAGTTATGAATAATATCGTTCATTCTCAAAAAAATTCAACGCTTTCCACGTAAGTGGCGCCAAAAAGTTGAACAGAGCTTTTTCTCTGGTTGAGGCGCGGCAATCTTGAGGTTTTTGACACAGTTAGGACAGGCTGTATCCTCCGCAATATACGGATTACCACACTCTGGACAGATATTCTGATCTTGCTCCAACGCAATTTCGACGTCACGTGTGCTGTCTAATGCTGAACCGCACAAAGCGCAGAAATCAGCATCATCAGTGACTTGTTGATGACAAGAAGGACAGATTTGGGCAGTCATCAGCTTGAGGGTGACGCGAATGGACTATTTAGCCGATCTCGAGGCGCTTTTTAATGGCCGCCCACTCTTCTGCGCCGAGAAGCCGTTGCGCGAGCGTCGTTATGCTCTGAAACGTCTGTGGCGGCGTACTCTTCTTTGCCATGCCTAGCAAGTTCGCAACTTCATCTTGACTCAAAGCCGGAATCATCATTTTGAGGCTTTCAGTCGCTTCGTCGGGCATTTGGCTGGCGACTATGCCTTCCTGTGCAGCGAGCAGCTCTTCATCGGAGCACAGCCTCCACAACAACAACTGAGCGTTCTCCTCCTCCTCATTTATGTGCGGCAAGTAGAACGCGATAAACCGGTTAAACGCGAGATAAAACTCGAGACCGAGCGTTTGGCGCATCTTAGAAGCTGCCTCTTTCACCTTTATGCTCTCAAAGTGCGCGAGTAAGAGCTCGATCATATGATTTATCACGCGGTGATCATCACGCAGCTTTTCAGCGCCGCCAGGTACTCGATCGAACAGCAGCGGATGAATGAAACGTTCTTCGTGAGCCGTGTGAAGACGCAGAATCTTTGCGACCCCTTTCAGTTCCTCGCTCAATGCATCGAGGGCTGTCTGATCAGTATAGTCGAGCCGTCCAGCCCTGACGGACATCTCACATAACCGACGGCGATGCCCTTTGTGAATGGCCGTGTAAAGGTGAACCTGATTGCTCATAGACGCTAGTTGCGGCCCGTCCTGAAAGGGCTTTCCCACGTTTAGATAAAAAAAACGTGCAACATAGCGCGCGAATGTATAGTAGCCTGCTTTCGAACGCAACATTTAAGCCTCCGTCGATTGTGACGTTTTTGTCATTTTTTTAAGCGCGCAGCCGCAACCGTCAATCAATGCTTGCTGTGATTGAGAGATAACGGAGGCTTTTTTGTCTCTGCAGCGTTGATTTATCAAAGCTAGCGCATCACTGTCCCGGACACCTTCCTGAATTGGCAGTAAAGGACCACCTTGACCACCCAATGATTATACTCGGAAAGAGCACCCCCTCAAGCGTGACCTCCCCCTCTCTTCTTGTGTTTCTATCTTCGAATACCTCGCGGATCGTTCGAATTTCCGCGTTGTCGAGCTGTTTGAGCAGCTTCGTAGCGGTTTCAGCATCTTTTGGATAAAAGATACCATCTACGGCGTGGTATCTTGGCGTCGGACCCTCGTCATCTTTCGTTGTTTCTTGTGTGAGGACAAAGTCCACGCTGCCTAATCCAATCTCTTGCTTACCATCGATCACGAAGGTAAAGTCGCCCTTGCTGAAGCAGTCGCAAAGCGTTCTTTTTTCTGTTCGTTGCATATCATCATCTTCCTTTTGGTTCCGGGCCACGTATCGTTCGGCAACGGACAATACCGTCGGCTGTGAGCGACAACAGTAATTCGCGCTATTCAGTGACCAGCTGGGATCCTTTGCCCCAATGGTTGGAAAACACGAAATCTTTTAGGGGCTTACGCACCCGTTGTCCAAGCTCTTGCTCACGGAGGTCGTCGGGAAGCGTGTCAAGGTTTCCCACATATCCTATAGCGATAACGTCTACAGGTTCGCTTCCCTCTGGGATGTTGAACTCCGTTCGCGCTTTCTCATCATTCACTCCGCCCGTCTGATGACAAAAAAGCCCCAGTGCAGTCGCTTGCAACACGAGGTTCTCGACCGCCAAGCCGAGATCATAGCGCGCGAACCGATTGGGCTTTTCCGTGTCTGGGAGATACAAATTCGTT
>Ga0209540_10001754_pt1 | contig 15949 bp, 13 predicted proteins | sample BarGraIncu01121A_FD_184501 | JGI IMG/M metagenome (GOLD analysis project Ga0209540, IMG submission 184501) | Arctic peat soil microbial communities from Barrow, Alaska - Barrow Graham LP Incubations 011-21A (SPAdes) (version 2) | ecosystem: Environmental > Terrestrial > Soil > Wetlands > Peat... | reverse complement strand
CGAGCCTGAAGGTGTCGCAACCGAGCGCGGCCGCCAGGTCGAGCTGTTCCTCGTAGCGGTTCCAGAAATCGACCGCGATCCCGGAGGGCTCAACCCGGCCTTCCCGCTCCCACCAGACCCAGTTGTTGGCCGGCTCGCCCGGGCCGTTCAGCCCGCCTTCGATCTGGAAGGCGGAGGTGGCGACGCCGAAGCGAAAACCATCCGGAAGTAGCGTTTTTTCGGCTTCGGCTTTTCGGGGCATCGATCGGAGCGATGGTTACGAGCCGCAGGCGGGCGAGTTCGAGGCGATCCAGGCGGTCTGCTTTGTCGCGCCGAGCGCGACCGCGGCGACCTTGGCCGACTCGATCTCGAACCAGAGCTTCGTGCCCAGCCGATAGGCGTACTCGCCGCCGGCGAGTGGCACCTTCACGACCTTCGGATAAGCCTTCTTGACGGCGGACGCCTTGGCGCAAGGGCCGACACCCTTGGCCGTCTTGTAGGCCTTGCCAGTCGAGACGATGTAGCGGCCAGAGTTCGTGCCGGTCTTGAAGTAGACCTCGATCGTGCCGCTTTGGTACCTGAGCCGGGTGAGCCCACCCTCGAGGCTCTCGAGGGGCTTGGGCTTGCCGTAGGCTGCCTTGTAGGCGGCCCGGCTCTGGCCGAGCTTGCCTTTGCCGATCGATCTCTGGGTGATCAGATGCGAGCCGGCGGCCAGGGCTAGCGAAGCGGTGGCGAGAGCGGCGATGATTGCGATTGTGGTCGAGCGCATGACCTCACCTCGGTGGGATTTCGCTTTAGGCGAATATTGTCCGGCGTGCGTCTACACAGTATTCGGTCTATCGGTGCGTTAGTAAACTCGCTGGCGTGAGCGGAAAGTTGCTGGCAGAGCTGGCGGAGTGGATCGCCATCCCGAGCGTGAGCGCCGATCCGGCCCGCGCCGCCGATGTCGAGCGCGCCGGCGACTGGCTCGTGGGCAAGATCCGCGAAGCGGGCGGCGCGGCCGAGAGGATCGGCTGGCAGGGGCAGCCGCTCGTCGTCGCCGAGATCGCCGCCTCCGGCGGGCGCGAGGCGCCCACCGTGCTCTGCTACGGGCATTTCGACGTTCAGGCAGTCGATCCACTCGAGCTCTGGGAGTCGGAGCCCTTCACGCTCGTCGAGCGGGACGGCTGGCTCTACGGGCGTGGCAGCGCGGATGACAAGGGGCAGCTCTTCATGCTGCTCGAGGCGACCCGCTCGCTCGCCCGTGAGAACGCTCTGCCGGTCAATGTCCGTTTTATCTGCGACGGCGAGGAGGAGATCGGCGGCGGCTCGATCGCCGAGTTCCTGGCCGCGGACGAGCGCGGAGCCGACGCTTGCCTGATCTTCGACAGCTCGATGATCGAGCGCGACGTCCCCGCCTTCACGATCGCCACCCGCGGCCTCGCTTACTTCCATCTCGAGCTCGCAAGCGGCGAGCGCGATCTGCATTCGGGCGTCTACGGGGGTGCCGCGCTAAACGCTCTGCATGCGCTGACCCAGACGCTCGCTGCGGTGCTTCCCGTCGACGGGCGCCTGCCCGAGCCGCTCATGGCCGGAGTCGTTCCTCTGAGCGCCGAGGAACTGGCGGCCGTTGCGGCTCTTCCGAGCGGCGAGCGCACGCTGGCCGACCAGGGCGCTTGGCCCGCCGACGAGAGCGCCGCGGCGGAGTTCTACCTGCGTACCTGCGCCCGGCCGGCGCTCGACGTCAACGGCATCGAGGGCGGCTCGCCACAGCTGCAAAAAACGGTATTACCGGTGCGCGCGGCGGCCAACCTCTCGATCAGGCTTGCTCCGGGCCAGGATGCGGTTGTCATCGGTGCGGCGCTCGAGCGGCTTCTAGCTGAGGCGGCGCCCGCCGGCGCCGACTTGCGCGTTCAGCTTCTCTCCGCGAGCGCTCCGGGGCTGGTCGACCAGAACGCGCCGGCGATCGAGCTTGCACTGGCGGCGTTCGAGCGCTCTTTCGGCCGCCGGCCGCTGCTCATTCGTTCGGGCGGCACGATGCCGATCATGCCGGCACTTCAGGCGAAGGGAATCCCGGCCATCGTGACCGGTTTCGATCTCCCCGAGGGGAACATCCACTCGCCTAACGAGCGCCTCTGGGCCGGTTACCTCGAGCCCGGGATAGCAGTCGCCAAGGCGATCCTGATGGAGCTTGGCGCGCTCGAAATGAAGCACTCAGCCGCCTGATTGCACAGCGGCGCGATACGTAATCGGCACGGAGCCGGCTCATTTTCGAGCGCCATTTCTCGATACCGTTCTCCGCCCCGTGGGAGGGTGGGGGGTGGTGGGTGGTCGAGGAGCCCGAACCCCGAGACGCGTTCTCGAGAACTAGGCGCTGGCCGCTTCGGCCGCGGGCGCAGTCTCGACCGCCGCGTGGTGATGCTCGTGCCCGCAGAAGAGCCAGTCGTGCCCGAACCTGCTCATCTCATGGATGATCGCGAGCAGGCCGCTTCCCTTCTGCGTCAGCGTGTATTCGACGCGAGGCGGCGATTCCGGAAAGCTCTTGCGCTCGAGAAAGCCCTCGTGCTCGAGCGTGCGCAGGCGCTCGGAGAGCGTGCGCGGACTGATTCCCGGGCAGGCGCGCTCGAGCTCGCAAAAGCGGCGCGCGCCCTCGGAGAGGTCGTGAACGATCAGCGCCGTCCACTTGGCGCCGAGGAACTCGGCGGTCGCCGCGACGCCGCAGCAGTCGGTGGCATGAATGTCCGAAAGTGTCCGCATAGAAGGGATTCTACACTAAAACTATCCCTTTTATAGTAACCCCGGAACGGGCACGCGGCGTGCGCTGAAGCTGCTAGAAGCTAGGCCGGGCAGCGTCCTTGCTTGGTATTGCCGATCGGAGGCGATTTGGCGAAGGAGCTCGCGCCGTCCACCGTAATCTCGACGCAGTACGACTCTTTCTTCGCGCTGACGATCTTGAGAGCCGGGAATCCCTGGTCGATCTTCCGCAGCTTCGACACGGTCATTCCGCTGTAGGTGTTGTGGTCCATGTGGTAGGCCTCGATCGCCGCAAGCGACGCGCGCAGCGCGGTGGTGGCATCGGGTGGCGCCGTTGACGACGAGGAATCTTCCGGCGACGTCGTGTCGTAGTGCTTTCCGTTTTTCGGATCGCTGCAGGAACCGAGCATGATCTCTGCGGCCGGGCCGTTCTTGAAGGCGCGCGATTCACCGGCGATCGCCTCGATGCAGTATGTCCGCTCACGCGCGCTGACGATTGAGAGATCCGCGATCCCCAAGTCGATATCGCGAAGCTTGGCGCGAGACATTCCGGAGTACGTGTTGTTGTCCGACCAGTAGGCCTCGATCGCCGGAACCGACGCGCGTATGTTTGCCACGACCGCGGCCTGTTCGCGCGCCTGGGCCTGTTTACGCACCAGGGTGTTTTCGTGTGCCCGGGTATCTTCGTGTTTTTGCGTCTTCGCTCCGCAGGCAACCGCTAGAAGTAAGAGCACAATCGCGGCAAGGGGGGTGGCGCATTGCTGATCACCTCGGCTCGGTGTCATTCTCGTTCTCTCCCTCGAACGAGGGATGGTCGCTCAGTTCGAACGGCTTGACGACACGGCATACAGCCGCGAAACTCCCACCATGATCGATCACGTAATCATCGCTGTCACGAATCTCGACTCGGCGAAAGAGTTCTACAAGGCGGCACTGGCGCCGCTTGGCTACGAGCTCGGCCTTGTGGGCGACTGGGGGGCGGGTTTCAAGAGCGCTCAAGGCGTTCCCGATTTCTGGCTTCACTCGGCAGAGACGGTCGCTACTCCCACGCATGTCGCCTTCCAGGCCGATAGCCACGATCTCGTGGAGGCGTTCTACGCGGCGGCCATCGCTGCCGGCGGGAAGGACAACGGGGCGCCCGGTTTGCGCCCGCACTACCACGAGACGTACTACGCGGCTTTCGTGCTGGACGCCGACGGCCATAACATCGAAGCCGTCTGCCACACGCCCGAAAGCTGATCTGACGCCCGCTCGATGAAGCGAGGTTGAGCCCGATCGCGACGGAGCTCGGCTGACCGCTGCTCCGGTTGTCGCGCGGTGTCGCGAATCCTACGAGAAGGACGTTTCCCTCGCGGGGCGAAAACTCTCCACCGCGGGGAGAGTGGCGCGCTGCGGCGAGCCTTCACCGCGCTCCAGCCAGCCAAAGACCAGGGGGAGTTCGAGCTTTGCGAAAGGCCCGTAGACAGACTGCAATCAAATTCGGACTGCGTTGGCAGTCTCAAGCACTGCCAGTGGCCCGAAGATGAGCGCCATGCTCGGCTCATCGCGCCGCGATGCTCAAGCACGTTTTCGTCTCGAAGGTGACGAGCTCGTGCTCGTGGAGCGGCCGATCGGTGGATTCAGGCTCTGGACTTCGCGGTTGATCGCGCGACTCGAGACGCTCTTCAGCCCGCCCAAGATGCGCTCCTAGCTCGCCCCCTTGCCTCGCAGTCGGCGCGCGGGGTGTCGGGGCTGTGAGGCGCGTCTTCGTCTCGGCACTGAACCGGCACATTCGCTGCAGCATTTCCGGCTACCGTGTCACGACCCCGCGGGTGGGTGGACAAGGCGGGGGGCGGCGATACGCGGTGCCTCTATGGCCGCAGCTTCGACGTGTCAACCACCTCGAAATCCGCTCCGGTGACCCCGCCGATCGCGTGCAGGGCATCGTCGTTCCAGCGGCGGTCGGGGGCGCCCGAGATGTACCAGTTCGCCCCGTTGTCGGCGACGATCATCCCGTAACGCTTGAGCGCCGTCAGGATGATGCGCACCTGGCGCGGGTAGCCACTCGTGGCGAAGCCGGCGCGCAGCCGAACTCGCAGGCCCATCGGCGGCAGGTTGGGATCGGTCTGATCGCTGGCGAAGTGGCGCGCCGGATAGATGAAGGCACGGCGCGTGTTCTCGACCGTGAAGCGCAAAGCGTGGTCGATGTGACCGCGTGCGACCTCGTCGTAGCGGGCCAGTCCGGGCAACATCGGTAACCCGGCGGCGTCGGCCGATGTCCAGCTGGCCGGTCGCAGCTTGTTCGAGCGCAGGTTCCAGATCGCCCCCGAGCCGGCGTGCCAACCCTTCCCCGTTCTCTTCAGCGCGTAGAGCTCGTAGAGGCGGCAGCGGTCGCGCTCGACGATCAGTGCGTGGTGGTCGCTACCGCCTTCGATCTTCACCTTGGCCGGGATCGGATAGGGCCCCTTGTCGCTTTCGCTCGCGTAGTCGAAGCTGACCCGGTAGCGCTTCGTCTTCTTGTTGGCGATCGTGTAGGGAATACCGTTCGGATGCCCGTCCCAGACGGTGCCGAAGTCGGGATGGAGCCCAACGTCGAGCCCGATCGAGCTGAGAACCGCCTGCGAGTTGGAGGCCACCGGCAACTTGTCGACGCGCTTGTTCCAGACGTTGGAGGCCGGAAAGAGCGGGCACTTCGGCGCACCGGGCAGGCGCGGACTGGTGGCGGCGCTCGCGCTCGTGGCCAGCACGAGCAAAGCGATCACACCGGCTCGTATCCCCCTCATTGTCGGGAGCTCCTTTCGTATCGCATCCGCCATGCGGGTTGGCACTCGAAACGAGTTCTGACCTACTCTTACATTAAGAGCCTATCCCGCCAGGCGCGCGTCCTCCCTAACGGGGTAGGCTCTATCTGACGGGAAAAGGGAGCCCCAAAAATGGCGCAGACGACAGTTCACGTACGGTCGGTTCACGATGCCTCTTTCGCGGTCGGGTGGGCCGGTAAGCACTCGCTGACGATCGATCGGCCCGAGCAGGAGGCCGGCTGTGGCTACGGTTTTTCGGGCGGCGATCTCCTGCTCATGGCGATCGGTGCGTGTTTCGTGAACGACCTACAACAGGAGGCCGAGCGGCGCGGAATCTCGCTCCTCGGCGCTCGTGTCGTTTGCGAATGCGACTGGGGCGGTGAGCCCGTACGGGCGCAGAACGTCACGCTGAGCGTTCGCATCGAAGCGGAAGCCGACGAAGACGAGATACTCGAGCTCGCGGAGGTAGTTGACAGGCAAAGCCGCGTGCACAACACGCTGCGCAGCGGAGTCGAGATTCCCGCGAGCGAGTGCGAGGTCGTCTCGGTCGAGGTCGAGGCGCGGAAGCCATAGTAAGGTGCCGGCTCTGCCGGTTGCGGGGTTACTTGGGCAGCTCGAGCCGCGGGTAGCGGCCGCGGATATCGTCGACGAACGCCGCCAGCCGCTCGGCCAACTCGCTGTCTTCGATCTCGAGTGTGTTCTCGGCGTTGCGCTCGCCCGAGCGCGAGAGATTGAAGCTTCCGAAGAACACGGCGTCGTCGGCCACCACGATCTTGGCGTGCATGTAGTCGTGAACGCTGCCCGGTGCCCAGGGCGTCGAGCGCTTGCCGCTCCAGGGCGTGTGCGCGACGAGCGAGCGTAGCGCCGACTCCTTCCAGCCCACCTGCGGCTTGCCGCGCCACTGGTGAATTACCTCGGCGATCTGGGTGGCGTCGAGCACGCCAGCTATATCGAGCTCGCTGCGCCTGTGATCTCCGGTCAGCTCGGCCAGCGTGCCGAGGATCGGGCCCGAGGTGAGCACCGGCGAGGCGATGCGAATGCGACGCTTCGCCTGACCCAGGCGGCGCGCGATTCGGTGTGCGAGCGCCTCGCCATGCCCGGGCGCGAACCAGGGTCGGACGCGGTGCCCCTCGATGTCGATCGGCGCCGAGTCGACGTGGCCGGAGCGCTCGACGTCGCGCTTCTGCCACAGCTCCTCGAAGTTCTGCCGGTAGCGGGCGGCGAGCTCCCTGGAGTTGATGATCGCGATCAGATTCTCTTCGCGCGCCCAGGAGTCGTCGGTCCAGTTGGTCGAGCCCGTCAGCACCGCTTCGCCGTCGCGGACGACGTACTTGTGGTGCATCAGGTCCGGCACGCCGGGAACTCCGCGTGTCTCGACCGGAAGAGCCTCGACCAGCTCGGGCCGCAAGACCGGCGGGCGCGGCACGGCGATCTCCTTGCCGAACTCGACGTTGTAGACGAGCCGCACCTGCACCTTGCGCGCGAGCACTTCGGCCAGCGCGGCGTGGATCGGCGCCGCGTTCTCGCTATCCAGGTGTACGTCGTAGAGCGCCAGCTCGAGCGAGCGCGTGGCCGGGGAAAGGAAGGACGCGATCTTGGCGGCGATGCCGGCGGGATCCTGCCCGCCGTCGCGAAGCTCGCTCAGCTCGATCATGCTAGATGGTGTTCGGCGTCGGCCGGGCGTTCCAGGTCTCGCGGGCGATCTTCCAGTCACCGTCGACGGAACGACGCAGGATGTGCAGGCCCTTGCCGTGCGAGACCTGCAACTGTCCGCCGCTCTTAGGCTCCAAGCGCCAGCTGTAACTGAAGCGATGGAAGGCCAGGTCGCCGACGGCCTCCGTCTCGTTGTGCTTGAAGGCGAGCCACTCGACGCGCCACTCGCCGAGGAACTCGCGCAACCAGGCGTGCAGCTCCGCGCCGCCGATCGACGGAAGTCCCGGTGGAAGAAACAAGGCGTCCTGGCTGAGCAGCGGCAGATAACGCTCGATGTCGTCGTCCGCCATCGCCTCGACCTCGGCGTCGATAACGCTCTCTATTCGCTGTCTCTCCTGCTGGTCGTCGACTGTCTGAGCCACGGTGCCTCCTTTCGCCGGGTAGTGCTTTCCGCCCCAGAGAGCGAGATTCTACGTTGCCTGGCCCGGAATGCGGTTTCGGGAACCCGAATTCGCTCAATCTGCGTCGTGCAAATCTCGATTCTCCAGCCTCTGCGTAGAGCTCGTCTCAAATGAAGCACTCCGCCCCCTGGCCGCGCTCGGCGGCGCGCTGCGTCGTCCTCAGTCGCACCCGTATCTCTGTCGATACGAGCGCTCCCAGCGTCCTAGCATCGCATCCACCGATCGCACCCAGTCGGCGGGTCGTCAATTGAAACGAGCTCTTGAGACCGGAGTGAGAGATCGCGCTAGCTCGTTCGAGCTGCGAGGTTGGAGCGGCTACCCTGACCTGATGGAAGCGCTTGCATCCTTCTCCGAGAAGACGCGAGCCTGGTTCGAGCGCAGCTTCGCCGCCCCGACGCCCGCGCAGGAGCTCGGCTGGCCGGCGATCGCCGGCGGCTCGAGCGTGCTCATCCAGGCGCCGACCGGCTCGGGCAAGACTCTCGCCGCCTTCCTCTCGGGCATCGATCGGTTGACAGGTAGCCCGGGCGAGGGTTTGCGCCTGCTCTACATATCGCCGCTGAAGGCGCTCAACTACGACGTCGAGCGCAACCTGCGCGGGCCGCTGGCAGGGCTCGGCTCGGAGCTCAAGGTGGCCGTGCGCACCGGCGACACACCGGCCAAGGAGCGCGCGGCGATGTTGCGCCATCCGCCGGACATTCTCATCACCACGCCCGAGTCGCTCTACCTGCTTCTCACCTCGCGTGCCCGCGAGACGCTGAAGTCGCTCGAGACGGTGATTCTCGACGAGGTGCACGCCGTCGCGGGCACCAAGCGGGGCTCGCATCTGGCGCTCTCGCTCGAGCGGCTGGAGCGTCTCGTCGGTAGGCCGATTCAGCGCATCGCGCTGTCGGCCACGCAGCGGCCGCTGGAGGAGATCGGCCGCTTCGTCTCGGGTGGGCGACCGATCGAGATCGTGGACGCGGGTGTGCGGAAGAAACTCGACCTGGCAGTTCAGGTGCCGGTGCCCGACATGCGCGAGCTGGGTCAGACCGGCTCCATCTGGCCCTCGATCTATCCGGAGATCGTCGAGCTGGTGCGGGCGCACCGCTCGACCATCGTCTTCGTCAACAACCGTAGGCTGGCCGAGCGCCTGGCGCTGCGCGTCAACGAGGCGTCGGGCGAGGAGCTGGCCCGCGCCCACCACGGCTCGCTGGCACGCGAGCAGCGCACCGAGATCGAGGAGGCGCTCAAGCGCGGCGACCTGCGTTGTCTGGTCGCCACCTCCTCGCTCGAGCTGGGCATCGACATGGGCGCGGTCGACCTCGTCATCCAGGTCGAGTCGCCCAAGTCGGTGGCGCGCGGCTTGCAGCGCATCGGCCGCGCCGGTCACACGATCGAGGCCACCGCCAAGGGCCGCATCTTCCCCAAGTTTCGCGGCGACCTGCTCGAGGCTGCGGTCGTGGCCAGGCGCATGCACGCAGGGCTGATCGAGGAGACGCGTATTCCGCTCCAGCCCCTCGACGTGCTCTGCCAGCAGATCGTCGCCATCTGCTGCGAGGAGGAGATCTCTGTCGACGACCTGCACGAGCTTGTCCGGCGCGCCTACCCCTTCTCCGGTCTCTCGCGCGCCCAGCTCGAGAACGTGCTCGACATGCTGGCCGGGCGCTACCCCTCCGACGAGTTCGCCGAGCTGAAGCCGCGCATCGTCTGGGACCGTACGGGCGGAATCGTGCGCGGTCGTCCCGGCGTGCAACGCCTCGCCGTTACCAATGCCGGCACCATCCCCGATCGCGGTCTCTACGGAGTCCATCTCGTGGACGGCGGCGGCCGGGTGGGCGAGCTGGACGAAGAGATGGTCTACGAGGCCAGACAGGGACAGGTCTTTTTGCTCGGCGCCTCGAGCTGGCGCATCGAGCAGATCACCCGCGATCGCGTGCTCGTCTCGCCGGCACCCGGAGTGCCCGGTGCGGTGCCCTTCTGGAAGGGCGAGGGAGTGGGAAGGCCGGTCGAGCTGGGCGAGGCGATCGGGCAGGTCTCGCGCGAGCTGGTGGCGCTGCCCGGCGAGGTGGCGCTCGAGCGGCTACGCGGCGAGTACGGGCTCGACGAGCGGGCGGCCGAGAACCTGCTCGCCTACCTGCACGACCAGGCCGAGGCCACCGGCGCGCTCCCGTCCGACAAAACGATCGTCGTCGAGCGCTTCCGCGACGAGATCGGCGACTGGCGCGTGGTCGTCCTGACTCCGTTCGGGGCGCGCGTGCACGCACCCTGGGCGCTCGCTCTCGGAGCGCGCTTGCGCGACGCGCTCGGGCTCGAGGCACACGCGATCTGGTCGGACGACGGCATCGCGCTCCACCTTCCCGACGTCGAGCAGCCGCCGCCGATGCACGAGCTCCTGATCGGGCCGGAAGAGATCGAGGAGCTGGTTGTGGGCGAGCTGGCAGGTAGCGCGCTGTTTGGTGCCCGATTCCGCGAGAACGCGGCCCGGGCGCTCCTGATTCCGCGCCGCCGTCCCGGTCAGCGCACGCCGCTCTGGCAGCAGCGACTGAAGGCGCAAAGCCTGCTCGAGGTCGCCAGGCGCTATCCCGCTTTCCCGATCATGCTCGAGACCTACAGGGAGTGCCTGCAGGACGTCTTCGACCTGCCCGCGCTGAGGCAGGTGCTCAAGCGACTGCAGACGCGCGAGCTCGACCTGGTCGAGGTCGAGACGGCTTCGGCTTCGCCCTTTGCCAGCTCGCTCATCTTCGAGTACGTCGCCTCGTATATGTACGAGGACGACACGCCGCCGGCCGAGCGTCGCGCTCAGGCTCTCTCGCTCGACCGCGGCCTCTTGCGCGAGCTGCTCGGTCAGGAGGAGCTGCGCGACCTGCTCGACGCAGGCGCGGTCGAGGAGGTGGAGCGCGATCTCCGCGGCGCTCCGCGCGACGCCGACGAGCTGCACGACGTCCTCAGGCTGCGGGGAGATCTGCGCCCCGGCGAGTTCGACGAGGCCTTCGCGGCGGTGCTCGAGACCGAGCGCCGGGCTGTGCGCGTGCGCTTCGCCGGCGCCGAGAGGCTGATCGCCGCCGAGGATGCCGGGCGCTACCGCGATGCCCTCGGCGCCATGCCACCCGCGGGGCTCCCGGACGTTTTTCTCGAGCCGGTGGCGGATGCGCTCAGCTCCCTGATTCGCCGTTACGCGCGCGGGCGCGGCCCCTTCACGACCGCCGATGCTGCCGAGCGCTTCGGTCTCGAGGCCGCCCCCGTGGAGGAGATCTTGACCGCGCTGGAGCGCGAGGAGGCGCTCGTGCGCGGCGAGCTCAGGCCGGGCGGGACGGAGCGGGAATGGTGCGATCCGGATGTGTTGAGAAGGCTGCGCCGTGCTTCGCTGGCACGGCTGCGCAAGGAGGTGGAGCCGGCCGAGCCGGCGGCATTGGCGCGTTTCCTGCCGGGCTGGCAGGGAATCGACCGGCGCTCGACGCTGCGCGAGGCGCTCGTTCCGCTGCAAGCGCTGGCGCTTCCGGTGGCGCTCTGGGAGTCGGACTTGCTGCCGCGGCGGGTGCCCGGTTACCAGCCGGCCGAGCTCGATCAGCTCTGCGCCTCGGGCGAGGTGGTCTGGGTGGGGGCCGGGCTCGAGCGCGTCGGCATCTACTTTCGCCAGGACGCACGGCTGCTCGGCTCGCCTTTGACCTCGCCTCGCCCCGAAGGCCGGCTGCCGGAGCAGATCCGCGCCGCGCTCGCGGCCGGGGCGCTCTTCTGGGACGAGCTGCTCGCCGCGGCCGGCCTCGATCGCGAGGAGGCTCTGCCGGCGCTCTGGGATCTCGTCTGGGCGGGCGAGGTGACGAACGACTCCTGGCAGCCGCTTCGTGCCGAGCGCCGCTTCGAGACCCAGCCTTCCGAGCGAAGAATGCGTCGCTTCGCGCGCTCGCGCGCGCAGGCCCCGACTGCGACCCAGGGCCGCTGGTCGCTCACCCGCGCCCTCTTCGGACCTGTCCCCGTGCCTGGCACCGAGACAGGTCCCGCGGCGTCAGGGGGAGCGGAAGAAGTCCTGCAAAAAGCGCATAGCGAAGTTGCTATTGGCGTATCCGGCCAGGTCCGCGTGCCTGGCACCGACAGAAGGGCGCTGGCCGAGCTGTTGCTCGAGCGCCAGGGGATCGTCACCCAGAGCGGCGTTCGCGCCGAGGGGATCCCGGGCGGCTACGGCGCCGTCTACGGCGAGTTGAAGGCGCTCGAGGTGCTGGGGCTCTGCCGCCGCGGCTACTTCGTCGAGGGGCTCGGCGGCGCTCAGTTCGCGCTACCCGGCGCCGTCGAACGTCTACGCGAGCTGCGGCCGCGCCCGGGCGTCGAAGCCGAGGCGCTCGTGCTCGCCGCCGCCGATCCCGCCCAGCCCTACGGCGCAGCTCTTTCCTGGCCCGCGCGCTCGGCCGGCCGCGCGGCCCGCGTTGCCGGCGCTCACGTCGTGCTACTCGGTGGCGAGGCGGTGCTCTTCGTCGAGCGCGGCGGCCGCTCGCTGCTTCCGCTGCGCGATCCCGACGAGTCTTGGTTGCGCGCGGCGCTGGAGGCGCTGGTTGCTCACGTCCGCCGGCGCGAGATCAAGCGCCTGGCGGTAGAGCGCTTCGACGGCGAACCGGTCGTCTCGAGCGAGGTGATGCCGCTCCTGCTCGAAGCCGGTTTTATCGCCGGGCCCAGGCGCGTTGTGCTGCGCGCCTAGAGAGCTACTCCGCCGGGAGATGCGCTTCGGCTTGGTACTCCCGAGCATGAGAGCGGAGGGGGAGATCAAGATGACCGACCTGCGCCTACTAGCGACGCTCGTGCTCGGCACGTTTGGGCTACTCGTATTGACGGAGAGTTCCGCGGCTCACAGCACGCGACACCTGGCCGCTTGCACGATCGTGGGCACGCCCGGGGCCGACCGTCTCACGGGCACCTCCGGCCGGGATGTCATCTGCGGGCTCGGCGGCAACGACCTCATCGGCGGCGGTTCGGGCAACGACACCCTGATCGGCGGAGCCGGTAACGACACGCTGCACGGAGACAGCGGAAGAGACACCGCGCTCGGCGGCCCGGGAAACGACTTGTTCATCGCCTGGGAGGGCCAGCGCGACATAATCGACGGAGGCCCCGGTCGTGATCGGGGCTGGGTCGACAAGAAGCTCGACCGTGTGCGCTCGATCGAGCGGAAGTAGTCCTAGCCGGCTCAGCGAGCCAGCAGCAAACGCAAAGTCAGATTCGCTGCCGGGAAGTTACGCAGCTTCGCTCGCAGTAGTTCCGCAGTCATAAGGTGCCGCCTTTCACGCCGCCAATACGCAGGCACACAGCTTGACTCCTCGAGCCGCCGCGGCCATCCCCCGATGGGGCGGTGTCCTCACAAAGCACTCGAACGAGGGAAGGCGGCTATCCGCCGGCCCGGAATGCAGGAGTGCAGGCCGTGACTGCGTAGGGGGAAACGTGGCTATCCGCGCTCCGCACCTCTATCACTCGCTGCGCCTCTTTTGCCTCGGAGCTTTCTCCGAGCTGGAGACCGACATCTCGCACGGCGCCGAGGTCCCGTTTGCCTTCGAGGAGCACGCCGCCCCGAACCGGCCCTCGCTGTACGAGTACCGGCCGCTCGTGCGCGGCTTCGTCGAAAAGCGATCTCAGCAGCTGATGAAGCTGGCCGACGCCCAGGCTGCGATCGAGGATCTACGGCACGAGCGGGCGGCCGCGATCTTCGCGCGTGCCCACGCCGGCGAGCAGCTGCCCGACGAGGAAGCGCTCTTCATGACGGTGCTCCTGCCTCTGCTTGTCGCCACGACGGAGAGTTGCGGCGGTTTCGACTGGCACGACGACGCATTCGACCGCGCCTATATCGAGCTCGAGGGCTCTCTATTCGGCGGCGAGCGAAGCTACATGGCGGTGGCGCCGCTGGTCGGTCTGTCGCTGGGCGCGCAGGTCGAGTTGGGCGAGGGTGTGCGGGTTCGCCTTTCGCCTCCCGGCGAGCTCTCCACCTATTGGCCCGAGGCGAGTGGAATACTGCCGCGCGAATTCGGGCGTCGCGCCGACCGCCTGTCAGTGATCGAGCTGCGGCGTGACCTCGGGCTCGATCAGATCGAGGCGCCCGATGCCCCGGCAGAGCTCGCCGATGCGATCAGCGCTCTGCGCCTGGCGACCGCCGGCGCCATCGCCGCGGGACCGGTGCTGTTCGAGCGGCTCGACAAGCGTCCCTACGGAATCCGGCCGATCCTGCCCATCGCCGCCACGGAGCCTTACGGCGAGCCGACGCGCCTCGACCCCTTCCGCGGCAAGCTGGCGCACGACCTGCGCGCCCGCATCGCCGCGGCCGACGAAGACCGCGCGCTCTCCGAAGCGCTCGATCGCTGGGAGCTGTCGCTCTTTGCTCAGGAGCCGTTCCGCTCTGAACAGCTGCGCGAAGCGTTGACCTCGGTTCTCGGCGCCGACGAGGGGCTGGCGATGGCGGCGCTCAGGGCCGCGACTCTGCTTGGCGACGGATCGAGCGAGCGAGCCGAGCTGCGCGTGCGCCTGCGTGCGCTGGCCGGGGGAGAGCCGGCCGACAAGGATACGAGCGACGCGATTCGGCGCACGCTGGTTGAGGTGCTGATGCACGGGAACCGAGCCCGCATGATCGAGGCGCTCGACGAGTCGCTACTCGGCTTGCGTCCTCGCCCGAGCCGCTCGATGGCCATCCGGGCCGCCGCGAGCTAGTTGATTGTCTCGGCTCGAATTGAGCACATTGTCGTAACACTCGCCGCGCGTAATCTCCTTGCGTGGATGAAGCTCGCGCCGTCATCGCCAGGCTCGACCGTATCGAGGCGATGGAGCTCGCCCACAAACCGGCTGCACTTCTTTTAGACGAGCTCGCGCTCCTGCTGCCTGAGACCAGGCGCTGGTTGGAGCGGGAGGGGCCGGGCCCGATTGATGCCCGAGTCGCGCTCGAGCGCTGTCTGCTCGCGCTGGACGGCGGCTCGAGCTCGCTGGCCCCCGGTAGCCGGGTTGCGCCACGGTCACCCGCGAGCAGCATTCGCTAGTCTGCCGGTGCCTTGAGAAAGAAGTCGGCACACGAGAATATCGTTCACTGGGACGAGATCGAGGTCGCGCACTGGCAGGCCGGGCACATTTCGGCAGACTGGCGCAGGGTTGGCTCAACCGTCGGATCGGTCGGCGTCGGGTTGTCGCGTATCCAGATCGATCCCGGCATGTGGTCGACGCCGGCGCACATTCACGGTCGCGAAGAGGAGATCTTCTTCGTGCTCGGCGGTTCTGGGCTTCTCTGGCAAGAGGGTGCCAATTTCGACATCGCGGAGACAGACTGCTTCGCCTTCCGGGGTGGCATGGGACCGCACACGCTGAAGGCCGGCCCCGACGGCCTCGACGTGCTCGCCTTCTCGGAGAACATCGGCGACTCCGCCACCTTCCTGCCGCGCTCGAAGGTCTCCTGGCTGGGCGTCAGCTGGGTCGAGACCGGAACGCTCGAGAACCCATTCGGGCTCGAGGCCGCTCAGGGTCCCCCCGAGGTGAAGGAGTCGAGCTCGCTGCGCCCGGACAATCTGGTCAGGCTCAAGAACGTGAGCGCCGTCGGCACCTCCAAGAAGACGATCGGTCGCATCCGGCGCGATCTCGGCAACGCCGTAGGTTCCCGTACCTCCGGTCTCGGGCACATCGCCGCCGCCCCCGGCAAGCTTTCCTGTCCGCCTCACTGCCACTCGGCCGAGGAAGAGCTCTTCGTCGTGCTCGAGGGCGATGGCGTGCTTCTATTGGGCGACGAGGAGTACGAGCTGAAGCAGGGTCACGTGGTCGCACGTCCGCCGGGAACCGGTGTCGCACACGCATTTCGAGGGGCTGACAGCGGGTTGACGCTGCTCGCCTACGGGACGCGCCGTTCCACTGACCTCTGCTACTACCCGCGCTCGCGCAAGATCTCCTTCCGCGGTCTCGGCGTGATCGGGCGAATCTCGCCCGTCGAGTACTGGGAAGGCGAGGAGTAACAACACAAGCCGAGCCCGCCTGGCAGCGGGACAGGTCCAAACGAGGCGATCGCTCCCAAGAAGCTCCTGCTCAGAAGGTGGTTCGGCCCCATTGGCCAGGTCCCCGTGCCTGGCACCGGGGCAGGTCCCGACGAGCCGCTTTGCCCGCCCGGACAGCCTTGAGATCGGTCGTGGTCAAATTGCCTGGAAAGCCTCGCATTTCCCGTACCATGTGATCTATGCCGTGTCGGCGGCGGCAGAAGACTCGGGCTCAGCCGCGAGCTAAGGGAAGGACTCCGCTTGAATAGGCAGAAGATGGAGCGCCGATGGGGGTCGCAAGCTTATTGTCGCGTCCGCTTGCACGGGCGCCTGAAGAAGGAGTGTCGATGGGGCGCGTGATCGCGTTCGCCAACCAGAAGGGAGGCGT
>Ga0209540_10001753_pt1 | contig 15956 bp, 12 predicted proteins | sample BarGraIncu01121A_FD_184501 | JGI IMG/M metagenome (GOLD analysis project Ga0209540, IMG submission 184501) | Arctic peat soil microbial communities from Barrow, Alaska - Barrow Graham LP Incubations 011-21A (SPAdes) (version 2) | ecosystem: Environmental > Terrestrial > Soil > Wetlands > Peat... | reverse complement strand
AACCTGATCATCTGAAAGTTCTTGCCGTGATGATCACTATGACAAGTCGTGCACTCCTTCCCTTTTACACCGGCTGAGGCATGATATCCTTTTTGATTTATGGTCCTCTCTTTAATTTCAGTATGGCAGGCAAGGCATTTATCACCTGATAACTTATTTCCGAGGACATGGCATTGTGTGCAATTTGAAAGTCCTTCCAGTTGAGAGTGCGGGGTGGCTAAATCACCGGGTGAAATCTGAGCTGTCATGGTAAAACATGACATCACAAACACTGTGAAAAAAATTGTTATACCTGTTAGACTTCTCCGCATTCTATTGTCAAGTATCTTCTTAAGGTATTGACTTTTTACTGCTAATAATTTTCTTTATGTTTTGTGTATTTTATTTTACGTTCTTGCTCGTCTTAAGTGTTTCTTTCTCAATTCTGAACTTTATTGCCTGCACAGTCATTGCGAACGAAGCGAAGCAATCTTTTATCTTAAGTCTTTACTTTAGCGCTTCAATACTGTTTCCCCGAACTTTTTTGTAATCCTTATTCCAGCCTTCTCCAGAAATTGTGTAGGTAATTCACCTCCCGCAAAAACATAAACCAGATCATTTTTTACTTTTTTTGTTTCACCACTTTTCCCAAATGCAATATTTACATATTCGTCTTCAATAGATATAATGTTTGTACTAAACATCACCTCAAGCTTCTTATCAGCTACCGCCTTATTCAGAGCATCATTGTTTGCAGGCTTAAGACGGTTAAAAACTTCATTCCGGTAAGAAATGATAACCTTGTTTTCATCTGCAAGAAGCAAAGCTGACTCGATTGCAGAATCTCCTCCCCCAACAACAATAACATCTTTACCAGATATTAATTCAGGCTCAAGCAAGCGATAAGCTACTTTTTCCTTCATTTCTCCCGGAATATTCAGCTTACGCGGAGTTCCGCGTCGTCCAATGGCAAGCAGAACGCTCTCGCCTGTAAATAGCTCACCTTTGAGAGTTGCCACTTTAAATATTCCGTTCTCTGAAGTTATTGATTCCACCTTTGAGTTTTCCTGAATTGAAATGTTGTTTTTATTCAATGCTGTTTGCCACAATTCGAGCAATTCTGCTTTGCTTGTTTCGAAAAGCTTTACCTTTCCATATAACGGCAGATCCATCGGAGATGTCATGACAATTTTTTTCCGTGGAAAAGTAAATACTGTTCCCCCAAGGGTTTCCTGTTCAAGCAAAAGAAAACTCAGCCCGTGTTTTTTTGCCGTAAGGCAGGCTGAAATTCCTGCAGGTCCTGCACCTATTATTATAAGATCATAAGAAACAGGCAAATTTCTTTTTATTGATTTGGCTATATTCTCGGTTGCTTTCCTGCCTTGTTCAACAGCATTTCTGATAAGGCCCATACCACCCAATTCACCTGCGATGAATATCCCAGGCACGTTAGTCTCGAAATAGGGATTAATTTCAGGCAGGTCAATACCACGTTTCTCTGTGCCTAAACGCAAGCTGATAGCTCCGGTAGGACAGGCCTCAAAACAAGCGCCGTGTCCGATACATTGGGAAGCATTTATCAGGGTAGCTTTCCCGTTAATAATTCCAATTATATCTTTCTCATGGCATGCTGATATACAGGCTCCTGTCTGAATGCACTTATTAACGTCTATGTAAGGATGAAGAGAGACAGGTTCATGCAATCCGTCCTCTTTTGCTCTTCTGACTTTTTCTTCTACAACTCTTGATGCTCTGTTTTTCTTGCGTAAATAGAATAATACTACAACAATACAAAGAAGAATTGCAGCAGAATAAATCAAAATATTTTCAATAGTTTGTTCCATATCTAAAAAATCCATCTGTATCCAAATACTATCGTGACCCCGACATGTATAACCATAATAATCAACATTACAAGTGCAAAGGGTGAATGAACAACGTGCCAGTATTTAAATAAATTCTGCATAGTGGCAAGCCGTTCAATTTTACGGTTAAGCTTAATGTCATCATTAACAAGATCTATTATCTGCCTCATTTCTTTTCTGGGCATTTTATGCTTTCTCAGAACTGATTTTACATTATGAATTGTTTTGCGATCGTCAATATATTTTTTTATATATCTTATCAGGGCATTACTTTCGTACAATTCAACCTTCCTTTTAATTGAGTCTGTAATAATGTTATAGCTTTCTTCATCAAGATTATGAGAGCTTTTCAGAATACCAGCGATATCCGTCTTTTGGGATCTGATATCATTAAGGCTAAGTTCCTGTCCCTCTATAGTATGCGGAATTTGAAGATATATGAACCTGCCTACAATACCACTTAAAAAAACCGCTACCATACTCCAGAAACTTATCGCAACCAGTCCGCCGAATTTATATGCTGTATGAAAAAGTACAAGTATCGGCCCCAGCGTACAGAGGAAGATATGAAATTCGAGCCAGTGCTTTAATATCCCGATTCTCGATAAGAACCGATATCTTTTTCGAGCCATATAGCTTCCTACTCCCACAACAATCAGAAAAGATCCTACAATTCCAAAGCCATGACCAAGAGTGCCACTTGGCTTTAATAAGTTATTGTCGGGATGATAAAAACGATCTTCAATACTTGTCCTGTAATAAGATAATCCTTTATAAGTCAGGATAATTAATGAAAATAAAACAATAATAACCAGTATGCTTATGAAAATTGTATGAGCAGTTCTCGACATCCGAAAATATTATTAAATATTAATCTGTCCGGGTTTTCCGGACAGGCAATTTATTCTTTGCTCGTTAAACTTTTACATCATTCCTTCACCTGATAACGCAAATGTACAATATTTGTTGCTGTTCTAAGGTTACTCATGATATATATGATCAATCGTTAACTACATCAGATAGTTAACGATTGATTTTCAGAGAGTTTAGACATAAATTACTAATACCGCCTCTCTGTCATTTTGGAAATTGGGTTGGGCCAGGATATGTCTGGAATTAGTACTTTTAAAGTGTCGCAGCGAGATATCTTTGTTCAACAACCTCCCAGTTGATAAGTTTCCAGAAAGCTTCAATATATTCGGAATAATTGTCCTGATAATCCAAATAATATGCATGCTCCCAGATATCACAAGTCAATAAGGGTATTAATCCATTGCGCAATGGATTTCCGGCATCGCGCATTGAAACGATTTCCAATCCTCCATTTTGATTCAGGACCATCCAGATCCAACCAACTCCAAAAAATGATTCTACAGCTTTGAAAAAAGAATGTTTAAAGAATAATATTGATCCAAAATTCTTTTTAATTATCTCCGCGAATGGTCCTTTCAGGGAGTCAATACCGTGGGGTTTTAATGATTCAAAATAGAAAATATGATTCCAGACCTGGGAAGCGTAATTAAACAAATTACCTTCAGCAACTTTGATAATGCTTTCGAGATCTGAATTGCCAGACTTTGTATCGTTAATCAAATTGTTAAGGCTCGTCAGATACGAATGGCAATGTTTCCCATAATGAATCTCAAGAGTCTTTTTTGAAATATATGGTTCCAGGCTATTAACTGAATATGGAAGTTCTGATAATTCAAACGGCATAATTTAGAATTTTTAGTGCACAGATATACTGTGAATTAACCAATGGATTAATTATACTATCACTATTAATAAATTTACCGAATTGTTATAACCTAGGATTAAAATATCATTAATTTCACATTAAGAATACATTAATATTACTATAACTGATTTATTAAACTTCTTAGTATTTAGCACTTTTGATCAGCGCTCAATAGATAGCCAAATCCTTTTTTTGTATAAAGAAGTTTCTGAGAAAAGTCTCTGTCTATTTTCTTCCTGAGAGAGTTAATATGTACGTCTATTACGTTTGTTCCTGAGTTAAATGAATAGCCCCAGATATTTTCTGCAATTTGAATTCTGCTGTATACTTTACCACTGTTACTCATTAACAGTTCAAGTATTTTATATTCTGTTGCTGTAAGAAATATTTCCTTGTCATCCCGTTTGACTTTTTTCGAAATAGAATCAAGTTCTAGATCCAGAACTTTTAAAACAGGGATAACAGGTGTTTCCTTATTTCGGCGCACTAATGCTTTTATGCGGGCAAAGAGTTCCTGGAAGCTGAATGGTTTAACGAGGTAATCATCAGCACCGCAATCAAATCCTGTCAGTTTATCTTCAACAGAATCCAGAGATGTCAGCATGATAACTGGAGTCATATTCCTATTATTCCTTATTTTTTTACATAAGTCGAAGCCGGAAATCCCAGGAATGACTACATCAAGAATAATAACATCATACTTCCTGGTAAGAGCAAGCTTCTCACCAATTGTACTGTCATATGCTATATCAACCAGGCAATCATTACTTTCTAACCCTATTTTTACAAAGGCAGAAATTTTGGGATCATCTTCAACAAGTAGAATTCTCATGAATTTTAAAGGTCTATATTATTCTTATTTAAAGATCTAAAAATCAGATCAAAAAGAATAACTATCGGCTAATTTAACAAATAAATGAATTAAATAATGCGTTTTAAATGTCAGTTATTCTTAGACAAGTTAAAAAATAGCATGTAACATTTACATTTCTGAATTACTTTATCTCAAAAAACCGGCACGGATAATATGGACTCAAATATTTCTCGTACAATTTACACAAAAACATTTAAAAACTGAATGACACTAGGGAAATGTATCAAAATATTAATTATTAAATAGTAATTTTATTAATACATTTGATGAGCTTACAACTACCGATGGGAGCCAATTATTTCATACATGCAGCTAAGCCAGACTTTAAAGATTCCGGAATGACCCGTTCGAAAAAAGTTATAGTTCTGATAACTCTCTCTTTTGTATTTCTTCTTTCTTTCCTTGATATTGCCGGTTGGGTCCTTAACCTTCCACTTCTTGAAAGCATTGGACCTCATTGGGAGTCGATGAAACTAATTACAGCGCTCTGTTTTATGTTTTACGGCTTGGCGCTACTCTTCATGTATTTGAATTTGAGGTCACTTGAGATCAGAATATTCTCTACTGTACTTGCAGCTCTGATTGCTTCAATCAGCATGCTTTCTTTATATACATATTTCTATTTATTTGCCACTGGTCACGAATCTCCGGTTATTCAAATATCATTCTTTAGAATTTTTCTTGCTCAGAATAACAGAATGGCTTTTCTGGCTTCAGGCAGTTTCCTCCTTTTGGCAGGGATTCTTTTTCTTTTACCAGGGGCAAAAAGTCGTACCGATGGATTAAGTCATATTATAACTATTCCGGTTTTTCTGATAAGTTATTTTACCATTGTCAGCTATATACTCGGGGTCCCTTATGCAACCAGGTTTGATAACGTGGCAATTCCTTTTAATACTGGTTTAGCATTTGGTGCATTATGCCTTGTTATTGCACATATGCGACCGGGTACATGGCTCATGAGATTTTATAATTTGCCTACTTTAGGCGGAATCATCTCCAGAAAACTATTACTCCCTGCAATTATAGTACCAGTTATCATAGGATGGTGTCGTTTACAGGGAGAACGATTTGGCATATTTGAATCTGATCAGGGCGTTGTGTTTGTTGCAATTACTTATTCAATCTGTTTTTTACTAATGGTATGGTTAACAGCAAGATATGTCAACAGAATTGATCTTAAACGACTTGAATCTGAAGAAACATTGAGGCATAGTGAAGAGCGGTTTCGTACCATTACGGAGACTGTTCCGGTACTTTTATGTATAACACGTATTGAAGATTCGATAGTAATGTTCACAAATGAAGTAAATAACAAAGCATTTGGTTTGCGGGGAGAGGATATAGTTGGAACCAAAGGTCCGAACTATTACTGTAATCCGTCGGACCGGGAAAGAATGATCACAATCTTAAAGGAGCAGGGTGTTGTAACTAATTTCGAGGTTAAAGTTAAGAAAAGGGATGGTACACCATTCTGGATAATGACCTCTGTCCGGCCCATAATTTTTAAAGGTCAGTCTGCAATGATTGGGGCATCAATTGATATCACTGATTCAAAAAAGACTGAAGAGGCATTATTAATAAGTGAAGAGCGGTTTCGGGCTATTGCAGAAAACATTCCTGACCTGATTGTCAGATTCGATAAAAATCTGCGGTTACAGTATGCAAACCCTGCAGTAATTAAACATATGGGCCTGCATCTTGAATCTCTGCTGGGAAAGACTTCAACGGAATACGGGTCGGAGCCCGCTGCAAGTGAGATATGGGATAAAACAGCCAGAGAGGTTCTCAGCACAGGAGAATCACGACGGATTGAGCTAATAAATAATTGGCAGGGAGTTACAAAGGTTTTCGATGCTCTGATCGTGCCTGAAATTGATCTCTTTGGCAAAGTGAGTTCAGTTATTTCAATTGCCAGGGATATTACTGACAGAAAACACTCCGAAAACGCACTTAGGTACAGTGAGCAAAAACTGAAAGAATTGGTTGCTACCAAGGACAAGTTTTTCAATATAGTTGCACACGATCTGAAAAATCCTTTCACCAGCCTCCTCGGATCATCCGAACTGCTCTACAATAATATTGATCAGATGTCAGCCGATAATATAAGAAAGTTAGCTTTAATATTGAACGACTCGGCAAAGGGAGGCTATTCAATACTTCAGAACCTCCTCGACTGGTCAAGATCAGAAACTGGTTTATTAAAATTCAATCCGGAAAGCTTAAACCTGCGAATCGTCATAAATGAAAACCTGGAAAATGTACAATTACAGGTCGCAAACAAGGGAATAAGCGCAATATCTGAGTTAAGTGAAGATTTTTTCGTATTCACTGACAAAAATATGATCAATACTGTTCTGAGAAATCTTATAAGCAATGCTGTCAAATACACTTACAAAAAAGGAACAGTTGTTGTGCGGGCTACAAAAAATACAAAAGAATGTATAATTACGGTAAAAGATTCCGGAATAGGAATTGAGAAAGAGAAGGTCGGGAGCCTTTTCAGGTTAGAAAATTCATTATCCCTTCCAGGTACTGAGAAGGAACAGGGCACAGGACTTGGATTAAAGCTTTGCAAAGAGTTTACGGAAAGGATGGGTGGAAGAATCTGGGTTGAGAGCTGGGAAGGAGAAGGTAGCGAATTCAATTTCACGATACCTGTGAAGGAGTAAATGGCAAGTAGCTCAGGGCTCAGGGCTCACGGCGCAGATGTTTATAGTATTATAAATACTTTTATAACAATGAATGAAACGAAATGATTTCACTTACGAAAAAAAAGGACAACAAGCTGGAATGCATTCTCTGCCCCCATTACTGTAAATTGGGCGTTGGCAAAACAGGTATTTGCGGCGTCAGAAAAAACACTGGTGAAAAAATCGAATTGATAACTTACGGAGTCCTGTCGGGATATTCCCTTGATCCTGTTGAAAAGAAACCTCTTTATCATTTTTTCCCCGGCTATAACATTTTGTCAATTGGATCATTTGGTTGTAATATGAGATGCGATTTTTGCCAGAATTTCCATATATCCCAAAAAGTACCTGAAAGCCTTGTACCTGAAACCCTGATACCAAAGATCATCCAGGATGCACTATCCTCTGAAAAGAACATTGGAATAGCATTTACCTACAATGAGCCCATTATCTCCTTTGAATATATGAGAGATGTTGCTATATCAGCCAAAAAAGAGGGTTTATACACAGTTATGGTCAGTAATGGATATGTAAATAGCGAACCTCTTAATGCTATATTCGAATTCATCGATGCATTCAATATTGATCTGAAAGCATTCAATAACAATTTTTACAGGAAACTGACAGGCGCAGATATAGAACCGGTTAAAAACAGTCTTAAACAGATAGCACGATCGGGAAAACACCTCGAAATTACCACTCTTATCATTCCGGGACTGAATGACGATGAAAAGGAGATGGAACTTCAAACTCTATGGCTGGCATCTGAACTGGGAAAAGATATTCCTTTTCATCTCAGCAGGTATTTCCCAACCTATAAAAGAGACAACCCTCCCACTCCTGAGGATACCCTTAAAAGACTTTTTGAAATTGCTTCCAAAAATCTCGATTACGTATATTTGGGAAACAGCCGGTTAAAGTATGGCAATAACACAAAATGTCATAATTGTGGAACAGAAGTAACAATAAGATCAGGGTATAAAACAGAACTGATAAATCTCGATAAGAATGGAAAATGTTCCTGCTGCGATAACCTGGTTTACAAAAACTTTACTTTTTCTTAGCAGTTAAAGCGCTCAGCCTTTCAAACAACTTGTCAACACCTGTAAGCAGATCTTTTCCCACTGATTTATAATAAGCCTTTACTATTTTTGGATTATCCTTGCCCTCGGGATTGTTAACTCTTGCAATGAGGTCGTTCCTGAATTCGACTGCGTCTGAAATCAGTGCCGATAATTCATCAGATTTATTTTCAGGATGAATATTGGAAAATACAAAACAGTCGGAAATCACTTCAAAAACAAGGTAATCAATATCCTTTTTCAGTTCTCTTATGCTTGCCATATAACAGATGTTTGAATTTATGAGGGTACAAATATAATAATTTATAGTTCAGTATGTTCTAAGAAGCTTCATTATTCAGCTCTAAACAAACCTATACTTGCTTCAGCCTTCTCCAGATACAGCTTCCTAAGCCTCTCAACCAGTGGTATTCTGACATTAAAGTATTTATCGCCAATGCAATTAAATGGAAGGACCATAGGTGAGGTTCCTGTCATAAACACGGCATCGTACTCACTTATATCATCCGCACTGACACATAAATATTCAACACTGATTTTGTGTTCTGAACAGATCTGAAGAATATGCTTCCTGGTAATACCATTTAAAATAACATTGTCGGGTGCAGTAACAAGAGTTTCCCCCTTCAGAAAAAAAATATTTGACCGGCTTCCTTCCGTAATTAAATTATTCTCATTCACCAGAATAGCTTCGTATCCACATTCAAGGATCAGCTTATGATATATTGATGATCTTAGTTTGTGATTTATTACTTTTGATTCAGGATCTTTGCGTTCTGCAAAAAACAGTATGCCCTTTACCCCATTCCTGTATTGTAATTCTGTCGGATAAATAGGTTCGATATAATAGATAAGCCAATTGTAAATACCACTATTATAATTAAATACTATCTTAAGATTTGACTCGCGCTTTTTGTCTGACCTTGCAAGACTTATAATGGCTTTGAGAAGATCAGGAATATCGGCAAGAATATTCTTTTTCTGCAGTTTTACGCTCATTACCAGCCTTTCCATGTGATCAGAAAAGAAGATGGGATTGCCCCTTGACATCCTCAAAACCTCATACACAGAATCACCTTCGTATACAAGCGAGTTATCGAAGATTTCAGCAGGTTGGAGGTTCCCGTTAAGTATGAATTTTTTCCCTTTACATTCATTCATGATATACACTTGTTGGCAGGACAAAAATACAAACTATCAGCCAATCTGCTCTCAATTCTGATTATATTCGTAGTCACAATTCAGAGGAGATTTATACGGATGTATGCGATAATTGATATTGAGACTACCGGAGGAAGTGCACGCATTGAAAAAATCACTGAAATCGCTATCTATCTGCATGATGGAGAAAAAATAACGGATGAATTTGTTTCATTGGTCAACCCCGAAAGGAATATCCCTTATTTTATCACTAACCTCACAGGGATAACCAATGAAATGGTTGAAGATGCTCCGCACTTCTATGAGATAGCTAAGAAGATTATTGAACTCACCGAAGGACGGACTTTTGTCGCTCATAATGCGCGTTTTGATTATTCATTCATCAGACAGGAGTACAAGTCTCTTGGTTTCAATTTCAAGAGGAATATCCTCGACACAGTTGCACTCAGCAGAAAACTAATACCCGGACACAAGTCTTACAGTTTAGGTAATATATGCACCGATCTGAACATATCTATAAACGGCAGGCACAGGGCCGCCGGAGATGCTCTTGCCACTGTTAAACTGTTTGAGATTCTTATTTCAAGGGATATTGAGATCAATGGAGGCAAATCACCATTGTTAAGGAACACAAAGGTATCGAAGCTAAATCCAAAACTCGATATCAACAAAGTTGAAAGCATACCTGACGAACCCGGGGTTTACTACTTCTATAATGAGAAAGGAGATCTTATATATATTGGAAAAAGTCGCAACCTTCTGCAGAGAATAAGAACTCATCTTTCGAACAATTCGACCAACCGGGCAATGGAAATGCGCGATCTAATCGCAGATATTGACTGGGAGACTACGGGCAGTGAGCTCATTGCTCTCCTGAAGGAATCATTCGAGATAAAACGTAATAAGCCTTTATATAACAGGGCACAACGCAGGACAGGCTTCCAATGGGGATTATTCAGTTTCATAGATCAGAATGGGTACATAAATTTCCGGTACGGGCAAGTTAATGATGATGAAAATCCTGTTTCAGTATTCACATCAAAAGAAAAAGCCAAATCAAAACTGGGGTCTCTTGTTGAAAAATATGCTCTTTGCCAGAAGTTATCCGGATTGTACGAAACTGAGGGAGCCTGTTTTCATTACCAGGTAGGAATATGCAAAGGGGGCTGCATAGGCAAGGAATCTCCAGAAAACTATAACGAAAGGGCAGCCAAAGCAACTGAAGAATTTATCTTTACAAGACGTAACTTCTTTATTATCGATGCAGGACGTGAGGAGGATGAAAGATGCGCAGTGAAAGTTGTAAACGGGAAATACGCAGGGTGGGGATACTTTAATATTAATGATATGGGATTTGGTCTTTCTGCAGTACACGAATGCATTAGGCCCTCAGGAGACAATAGCGATATCCAGGTTATTCTGAAAGTTTATCTTAAGAGCAACAGGGTGGAGAAGATTATTGAGTTCTGAACTAAGTTACTCACCCCCTCTAATCCCCCTCTCTACTTCGTTCTCTAGATGTACTCACCCCCTTTAATCCCCATCTCTACTTCGTAAAGAGGGGGAAACTAATTGATATAGTGTTTTTTACGCCCCCTCTTTGCGAAGCAGAGATGGGGACGGGGGGTGAGTTCATTGGATCAAGAGGGGGACGGGGGAGTGAGTTCATTAAATACAAATTCTTATTCATGAAACCGATACCCGATCCCCGATTCGGTAATGAGCAATTTAGGTTTACCGGGATCGTCCTCAATCTTTTTCCTCAGCTGAGCTATAAATACTCTTAAATATTGTGTCTGTCCGATATATCCGAAACCCCATATCTCTTTTAATATGGACTGATGGGTCAATACCCTTCCGGAATTTTTCGCAAGCAGTGCAAGCAATGCAAATTCAGTAGATGTTAGTTTCAGAATTTCGTCATTTTTACGGACTGTATGATTTCCAAGATCTATTGTTATCGAACCAAAAACCAGAATCGGATTTACTTCAATTCCCGGACTATGCCTGAGAGCAACCCTGATACGTGCCAGAAGTTCCATTGTTCTGAAAGGTTTGGTAATGAAATCATTTGCCCCATTATCAAGTGCAGAGATTATTTCATCCTCCGAATTCCTTACCGACAAAACAATGATTGGCTTCTGATACCATTCCCTGATTTTTTTCAGGATTTCGATTCCATCTGTGTCCGGCAATCCAAGATCAAGAATAATAAGTGAAGGATGCTGTGTGGCAGCAGCAACAAGGCCTTCTTTCCCGGTTGCAGACTCATAAATCCTGAATCCGTTAGATGAAAGTGTTATTTCCAGTAAACGTCGAATCTGTACTTCATCATCAATTACCAGTATTGTCTCGGGTAAGTTCATTCAATATTTGCTTATCTCCCAGGTCAGAAGGAGGAATTTCGGTTGGTATTTTAATAGTAAACTTAGCACCACCATTTTGCCTGTTTTCGACAGTTATTGTCCCTTTGTGAGCTTCAGTGAATCCTTTTGCGATTGATAGACCTAATCCTGTACCGCCTGCTTTTGATCCCTCCACTCTGTAGAACTTGTTAAAGATAAGTGATATTTCCTTAGCAGGAAAGCCCGGACCCCGGTCCATAACCTGAAGAGTCAATATTCCATTGTCATAGAATGCTTTAACCCGAAGATTTGTCGATGTATAAGCATACTGTGTTGCATTATAGATCAGATTGTACAGAACCTGTTCCATCAATCCAAAATCAAGCTTTACAAAAGGCATGTCATCTGGGATAACAACATGAATGCTAAATAGTTTAAGTTCATCCTGAAGACTTTCCGTGACTTTATTTACGAGATCATGAATATCGCACCAATCCAAGCGTGGTGTTATCCGTCCGCTTTCCAGTCTGGACATATTAAGGAGATTTTCTATAAGACGATTCAATCTTTTTGATGCGTTGAATATTTCATTTGAAAGCTCTTTGGATATTTCCTCTGTATGTTTTGTTGTAAGCAATGAGTCAGAAGCGCCCATGATTGTTGCAACAGGGATACGCAATTCGTGAGAAATAGAGTTAAAAAGGGTTTTATACAGTTTATCTGATTCGTTTAAAAGAAAGGCTTGCTTAGCCATATTGCGCAGGTATTCGCGTTCGAACTTACCAGATATCTGCGAGATAAAAGTTTCCCAGAATTGTTCTTCACCCTGGGTAAATACGATTTCCTGTTTAATCGCAACAACTCCCAGGTTCATCTGATTCCCTTTTAGAGGATAAAATGTATAATTTGATGATGGCAAGGTATCTGTATGTTTACCTGCCTTTGCAGAGTGCTGGAAGGTCCAGGAAGCAACACTCATGTCATTTTTTGAAATGGTGAAGTTTCCATTTTTCTTGCTTGTATATTCAAGCTCATTTGAATCGCTTTTAAGCAATATCCGGCTTTCCAGATTAAAATATTTCTTAATGTCATTTTTTGCAATAGTAATAACCTCTTCTACTCCAGTGGCAGTAGAGAGTTCCCTTGTAAGCTGGTACAGAGCATTTGTACGTTCCTCACGAACCCTGATCTTCTTCTCCTGTCTCCTTATCCTTGATGTAAGAACCCCGCTCAATAAAGCGATAATAAAAAACATTATGAGCATCAGCATGTCCTCCGGTTTATCAACATGCAAAGTATATGGAGGGGGTATGAAAAAGAAATCCCAGATAAGTGCGCTCATTGTTGCAGCCATAAGTATCGGTCCTGTACCGATAAAAAATGCAAGGGCCGAGACAACAAATAGCAAAACATATGATACAACCTGGTAACCAATAAATCTTTTTAGAAGTAAACAGATGAGAGTAGTCAGGATAACGGTTAATGACGCGACTAAATATTGCCGGATATTGGAGGTGAAAGATGGTAAAGAGACTTTTTCCTTATACCTGTCTTTCGACTGAATATCTGAACCTAAAATATAGACATCAATGTTGCCGCTATAGCGTATCAGCCGGTTCACAAAATTGCCAAGCCGCAACAAGGTGAGAAGATTACGCACCCGTGGTTTGCCTATGATTATATGTGTAATGTTTTCTTTTTGTGCAAAATCCACGATAGCTTTAACCATATCGTTATTGGTGATAAACCTGAATTTGATACCCAATTGCCTCGACAGAGCGATATTTTTGTTTAGTTGTTCACTTTCTTTTACATCAGGTTTGTATGATGTTTCAACATAAATTGCCTGCAGATCTGCACCCATGGTGTAAGAAAGGTTTTTAGCCCATCTTAGTAGTTTGGCGGACTGCTGGGTATGACTTACCGCAACCAGCAGGTGTAATCCGGATTTCCATGGACCTTTGATACGCTTACGCTGCATGTATTCGTGTAGCTGTTTGTCGACACGGTCTGCTACTATTCTCAACGCCATTTCGCGAAGCGCTGTAATATTCCCTTTGCGGAAAAAACTTTCGACAGCTTCTTTTGATCTTTCGGGTGCATATACTTTCCCTTCTGCAAGCCTTTGCAGAAGTTCATCAGGTGTCAGGTCAATGACCTCAATCTCATCTGCATTTTCAAAAATTTCATCTGGCAATGTCTCCCTGACAATAATACCCGTAATCTGGGCAACAGTATCAGACCGGCTTTCGAGATGCTGCACATTCACAGTAGTATAAACATTTATACCGTTATCAAGTATCTCCAAAACATCCTGATACCTTTTTGCATGCCTGCTGCCAGGTGCATTTGTATGAGCAAGTTCATCAACCAGAACAAGAAGTGGTTTTCTGGCAATTATTGCGTCAAGATCCATCTCGGTTACACTGGTTGTTTTGTACTGATAAACTTTTCGTGGTATCACTTCAAAACCTTTAACCAGATCGGCTGTTTCCTTCCGGTTGTGTGTTTCAACGTAGCCAATAACAATATCGCAACCTTTAGACTTCTCAGCCTGTGCTGTCTGAAGCATTGTGTATGTCTTGCCTACTCCGGCGCACATTCCAAAGAATATCTTCAGTTTGCCCCGCTTACTTTTTTCTTCTTCTAATTTGAGAGAAGCCAGAAGTTCATCGGGATCAGGACGATTGTCATTATTGTCCATCTGATCTTACTTTTTTTCGAATTTTGAAATTAATGCTGCCGCCTGTTCTTCCGTGGTTTTTAAACGGAATAACATTTTTTTCAGTTCTTCAATATCGTTGGGGTTTATTCCTTTAAAGTTTTCGTCCTGCAAAGTTACTGACATTTTTTTCTTGTTTTTCTTCAAATTGTCTGCCATTTCGTTAACAACCACTGAAATTTCATAGAATTCATCATTCCCGTCGAAATACAGCCGCTGATTAAAATCGCTTGAAACAATTTCCTTAAGTCCATGGTAGAGTTGAAAAAAACGCCTGTTAAAATAAGCGGCAAAACTAAAAGTAAAGCTCATTCCAATTAAAAAACACATGGTTGCAAGGATTGTCATCTTTGTAAGAGCACTTTGAGAAGAGGCTTTGGCATCATCTGTTTTAACTTCAAGCGCTTTTCCGTTCATTTGTGATAGTATTGACAATTGATGATAAAGACTGCCTGATTTATTTTGAAGGTAAAGCAAATCTGTAGATGATTTCGGAAACTTAATGAAAGTTTGCAGAGAATCTCTGTATTCAATGTAATCTGTCTCGATACCCGATACAAGTTTATCTTCCCCGGGCTCTGTAAAGTTGTTCTTTTCAGATAGAAGTGACTGATTTATCTGTTTAAGTTCTTTTTCAATTTTCAAACTATCTGGAATCCTTTTTGTTAAAAAGCTGGTTGTAATTTCCTGATTGATGTTCATTAAACCTTCCGACATCTCACGGGCATAAACAACAGATAAGTAGTTTTCCTTCAGAATTGCACTTGTCTTGGTTGAGAGTTTATTAAGGTAATAGCCGGAAAAAACTGCTAATACAGATATGATAATAAATAAAAAAATCATACCAAGAGTAAATCGTGTGCGGATTGAATGTTTCATAGGTTAGAGGTTTACTTATTATCAGTTTTTAGTCTCATATTTTATCAAGTTCTAAATTTAATACTAATACATTGATCCTTTGTTCACCTAAGAAGAAAAACTGTGGATCTTCAGTCAAATCTTTTATTTTTTTCAGAAGTTTTTCTTTTTGCGTGTTATCGAAATGCCTTGCTGAAGAGATTCGTTCTACCTGCATCACAGCTGCCTCAGGTGAGATATGCGGATCGAGGCCACTACCCGATGCAAATGCCATTTCCGTTGGAGTTAATAAGGGATCTTGTAACGAATTCATTTTCGCAAAAAATACTCTCCTGGCATTAACCAGCTTTTTCAGGGTATCGCTTGTAGGTCCATAGTTTGATGCTCCGGAAGGAATAGGATTATAACCAATGGCAGAAGGCCTCGACCAGAAATAGATAGTGCTGTCGAATTTTTGGCCAATTAGCTCAGAGCCTATGATTTTGCCATCCTTAATTATCAGACTACCATTGGCTTTAGAAGGAAAAGTTAGCTGGGCTAAGCCCGTCATTAAAAGCGGATAAAGAATTCCTGTCAGAATGGTCATAACAAGTAAAAATTTTAAGGCTATAATTGTTTGTGTTTTCATAATTATTAAAT